>Ga0181612_143959_pt1 | contig 20022 bp, 8 predicted proteins | sample HoacroProtozoa21_FD_119630 | JGI IMG/M metagenome (GOLD analysis project Ga0181612, IMG submission 119630) | Hoatzin crop microbial communities from Cojedes, Venezuel. Combined Assembly of Gp0051906, Gp0051904, Gp0051908 | reverse complement strand
GTTCCAGTGTTTCACAGCCCTCATTGTAAAGAATTTCTTCCTTATATCCAGCCTAAACCTACCCTGTTTTAGTTTAAAACCGTTACCCCTCGTCCTGTCACTGGAAGGGCAAACTGCTTGAGAAATAGGTTGCTTTTAGGTACAGCATAATAAAGTCCACAGAAGGAGGAACTTGATCAATGTGAAGAATATCTAGTTCTGGTAGGATGTTGTCATGTGAGAAGTCATGGTGTGTCACTGGCTGCAGATGGGATCAGAGCTAGGACAGGGCACAGTAATTCTGAGAATCTCAGGAGGTGTCCTGAACTCATATTGAGTAAATTGCTGTTTCCACATAAAAGAAGTTTAAAGGATGTAACCCTCCGTCTGTGCACTGTGGCTGGTGTTTGTATTGATTTTGGCTGAGGACATGGTGCAATCTTTGGATCAAAATAGATTAGATAAATCCAGTTCAAGGATAAATATTGTCAGTGAAAGACAAATGTGCCTCATGGTGTTTGTCTTTCTCAAAGAGACAATATTTTGCTTAAATATTAAACAGAAGCAGGGTTTGAACTGCAGGTTGTGTTGTCCTCGCCTGTGAATGACAGCCTTCTCAGGTCTTTACCTAACTTTTTTGCATGTGGGAATAAATATTGCTCAACAAACTAAGTGGATTTGATCTCATCTCTCAAAACATTAGGAGCGACCATTGTCTGGGTGGTGGGAGAAGAGCTGTGTCAGCCTAATGATGGTGTCATCACAGTATAAAATGTCCCTGAACAAGTGTGGACACAGTTTCTGCTGTTAACCACCGTGGAGCTAGAGTCACCTTCCAAGAAGGACAGAAGAGAAAGAAGCATATTTTTAGATGGACATGGTAAATTTATGAAAGATAGATATTTATTAGATGAACACAAGAACAACTTGGCCTTTTTCCCCTGAAAATAACAGTAAGGACTATTTTTTTCACAGGAGCTTCTAATTTCCGTGTGCATTTTACATGCAATTTACTTGCATCCTCTCCCTTTTCTCTCTTTCCCTTCTCTGCTACATCTGTATTAGAAGTCTTCTCTCATGGTAACGACACCTTCCAGGTTTATTTCTTATGTTCCTAAAATTTCCTTATAAGTGACCTCTTCGTAAAACATTAAGAAAAATTTTATTAAGGTATACACCATATCATATGTCAAAAAGTTAAGAAGTACATCACAGTTTAAAGAAGGAGCATTTGAGAGACAACTGTTAATTGGAAGTGATGAGGCTGAAATTAGAGCACGGATCTACAGCTGAATTTAGATGTTGTCTGTCTTGACAATACACTTTTTTTTATGTGTGTGTTTGCACTGTTGTCAAAATATTCACTTGTTTTCTTTACATTTTCAAAAATGGTTTCTCAGTTGATTTACTTTACCAACCATTACCACTAGGTGACAAATTACATTCTGAAAGGAAATAAAATGGCCACTACTATTTTGAATTTCACCTCATTACAGTCGTATGCTTATAAAAATTTACAAGTTCTTATTTGGATTTCTCCCAAGAAATCATAGCAATTTTATTTATACTGTAATATCCTTGTTATTTTTTCTGAGACCAAAAAAATATAATACACTGTCTACAAATGGTACTGAAAAAAATTAAAATATGATACATTAGTAATAATTTTAATAAATATCTATACTTTATGACTGGCCTATAATTTTATTCTGAAATATGATGTAGATAACAGCAAGAAAAGAAATGTAGTTTATAGTACACCAAGCATTGATTTATACTGGCTTTATGTTTTTCTGATAATATGTCAACTAAGCTCTAGACGCCATATGATGCATGAAGGAATGTCTTCTATTGCATCCTTCCTCTCACCCATGAAGTTTCATTTAGTTCATATAAATTACCAGCTTAGCTCAAGAGGGTAGATGTCGTGTGACAAAATGGCCCAGTGCCTAGAAGGAAAATAACAATAATTACAACAATAATGCAAATAAATTCAATTTTACTGTTAGTCAAAGAACCTGATTCTGCCAGAGTTCTGATTCTTGAATCATCCTGTGAATGCATGTCAGAGCAGTTGTTTTCACCATAAAAAGAGTTTAGATGGAGTCTAAGAAGTGGGTGCTCTGTTCTTAAGTAGGCAACATAATAAACTAGTTTGAATTATGTAGTTCTGTTGAAGGCAATTGGATTATAATGGGTTGATAGCCAAATGTTACGAGCTTAGCTCTGGAATTAATATAAATACTTACCTCCGAACTGGTGTAGAGCACTGAAAATATAAAACTGTGGTGCCTTAATGTCACCTATTTTACTGGTCTTCGTGTTTGCTGAGCAAGTTCGCCAGTATAATATTGTACCAAAAAAAAAAAAAAAGTATGTGAATAGTACCTTATGACAGAGACATTACTCTTTCCCCGGGGCAATGCTTACAGGCTTATAAGTCCTGAATATAAAGCTGAAAGCTGACAGCCCTGCCTAACTGAGCATCCAGGGCCCATGGTTCTTGAAGTCCAACTTAAATTTCTCATCCAAACCCAGCAAAGTGTTAAAATGTTTTATTATGGGTAGGAGGTGGGAAAGGTAAGATAGATAAATATTGCTCTGAATTTTGCTTTGAAATATGCACCAGAGCAGCTCAGGAAACTGTGTGTGCCACTCACGAGCCACAATTTAGCCATTTCTGCAATAAGGTGCTGTGCCTGTTTTGCACTCAAATAGAAGGCAGTCTGGGAAACCTGAGCAAAAGTAATGAAACTCTGAAAAACTGACCCAATAAAAGCGATTTGTACACCAATACATACACATAATACTTCACATATTTTTTATATAATTTTATATACCGATATGTACAGATTATATAATTTAAAATGTGTTAGAAAGAAATCTTTTTATGTACAATTACTGCGCAATACTTACGCTTGAAGAACTGTAATAACGTACAATACATAGGTGTTCTGGGCCAAACTAAGAGAAGTAAGTGTTATCATAGTGCACAACCTTGCATAAGAAATCACTAGATTTGGTGGGGATATTTATTTCAAGCACTACAGGAATTAAAAAATTATTCTTTAACATGGAGAATAAGTAATTCTGCCTATAAATCACTTTGAATAACCAAAGATGAAGACAGAATTTTTCTAAAATTACTCCCGAAATCTGTACGGAGTCTACCAAATGTTAGTTAATCTTTACTTTCTAATACTACACTGAAAAGAAGCATTTTAGCCAATTTGCTAAGTCACTGTGCAACCTAGCCCTTCATCCCCTTCTATGTTCACACAATTTCTTGAAATGTCTCTGTTGTGGCAGTCTCTTCTACTTTCAGCATTCATGTTTTGTAGAGATAGACACCTTCTTTAAGAAGTAGTTGAGATTTAGAAGATGATAGCAGGTACAGAGCTAGGATGCCAGAGACAAGGAAGTATTAAAGTAATTAGATGTCTAGAACCCTTCTTTGCAACTTCCAAGCAATAGTTCAGACAGCTTCCCTTATTGAAAGTTATTTTTTTTTTCTTTTGAAAGGATGAAATCTACAGCAAGTACACATTTTTCTGTCTCAGAAGTTTCTGATTGTTGTAGGCTGGTTTTTTTATGCAGTCCAGTATGGGATTCTGTAATGTTTTGCTTTAGATTATATTACTTTTAAGTAGAGCCAAAAAATTTGCTGAGAGCTACCGTGTGGTACCAACTTGATTGTTACAATACTTAAAGATACTATTGCCATTTCCAATATTCCATTATGTTTTCCTCCTAAATTCCTGAGTGTAATCTGTGATCTGGTAAAAGAGTGTATTTCCTCAAAGTTTCCTGTAAAGACTATCACTGTTCTTTCTGTATGGTATTCAACGACTCCTTGTAATACACTGAATCTACTCCTCTGTCTATTCAGTCATGCTAATGTGTTAAAACACACAAAGATATACTTATATACACAAATGACAAATCTATGAGAATCTGTTATGTTACAGTAGGCATATTCTCCCTCTCCTTAATAAACCAGACCTCAAAATTATACTAGGCCAGCCATGGTTAAGATACATGTATCTGAATTTCTAAACAGAAACACAATAGAGATTAGAAGCAGAAAGAAATGGAAGAATATTTTTTAAAAGAGAGCCTGGAATAAGCCAAAGAGCTTGTTGGTGTTCCAGGAAATGTGATAATTTGTGCCAAGTCCTGCTTCAGTGAATGAGGCTCTCCAGCTTTGGTGGCTGAGTCTATCTGTAATACTTTTTTCTATTTTCCAATATATTGCCTTCACAGACAATAGCACTGCAATTTGTGCATATGTGCATGTGTGCATATATAGGGGGTGGGTGGAGCACCTAAACAATAAATTTTATATGAGTATCACACAAATTGTCTCTTCTACATAATGTATAAGTATGTGTTACATTATATATTTATACTTATATGTAATATGCATTTTTGTATAAGATTTTTTTTGTGTCTGGAGCATTCTGTTCAAGGCTGTGCTAGATTCCTTTAATAAATTCTCAGTTAACACTAGACTGACACTGAAGAAAACATTTGTATGATAAAGGATAACCATGTTTCACAGATTTCTCTAATGATATAAGGAAAATAAGAATTACATGGAAATGTGTAATGAGAGCACAACCTCAGTTGTAACCACTGAGAAGATCAGAAGTTTAAGGCACCAGGGAATGCTTTCCATAAAATTCCGTAAGATACTGAAATTATAAAAATTTTAGGCTGCTTTAATTTTTTAAAAAATTCATTAGATTATGCTTACTTTTTGGTTATTATGGGTACAGCTATGAATTTCCTGTGTCATCTGATGTGGCAAGCACTGAGACGTGCAAATGGAAGTTGAACTTTCATTCTGCTATTCTCCCAAATCAAGGTTTTCTAATGCTTCTACAAAGTGAAGGTAGATGGCAGATATCATTTTATTTTAGCTAAATAGATTATGAACAAATATTAAGTACATTTTTTAGCTTACTTTCTTTTAAAAAATGTGTATTTTTTGTTGCAGTTTTATTTGTGAGTGCCTTTTTCCACATGCACCTCATGATCTTTTACTGTTTGTTCATATAAAGATGAACTAAAGCAGAACCACACTTTTTTTTTTCAACTTTGGCAACAGATGAAGGAATAGTCCCACACTGTCTCTAATATCCTTGTCATTTCTAGCCTTCTGTCGCGGCAGAATATTCTGTGATTTCCATAGTGCCTTCCCTATATTTTGTAGTCACCCTTCTAATAGTTTTTCATTCTTTTATAGTACCAGTTGTGCCTGTGATTAAGATCGCTCTAGTCATTTAAGCAGTTAAACCTTAATGATGGCCTGTTTGAAGACGGTCTCTTTTTACTCATTTATGGGGACTGCACTACCTTTTTTACCTTGAAATATCAAAAGGTGTGTCCAAACTCAATGGAGATCAATGACTCATTTCCTCCATATCTGAATTGCTCTAGGATTTTCCCATAAAACATCTAACAAAAGTAGTTAGCATTGCCATTCTGAACACAAACTGCTTGGGAAGAACTCCAGTAAAAGCAACCTGCAATTTTATTTAGACAACTAAACTGTTGTGTATCACTTTCCACAGTGGATTTTAAAACCTGTGTCTATCTGTAGATGTGCTGTTGTTGTTAACAAAACTCACTGAATTACTCATGAAGTGATTCCCTGTTTTCTGTCTTCACCTCATCTTACCTTGCCCCACAAGGTGTAATGATAGGAGGATAAAACTGCTACTGTATCTCACCTCTCCCCTCTCACAGCATAACACTGGCTACACAGTGCTTTGTCCTCTTCCAAGATCTTTTGGGGAACAAAGTGTTTTTGTGCTAAGTATGGCTATTTTTTGTCCTTTTGGCATATAGAGTATAAATATTATTCATAGAGTGCTCAGAATAGGTGAGCTATTTCTCAACACAAGGAGAAATATGATCTTCAGTATTGCCTAAAAATACCTAATTGGAGTATTTATTGAATGCTAGTTCCTGAACATGTTAAACATTAACAACTCCAAGTGTCAAATGAATATTTTACTGTGAGCTTTGCAGGATTCTGAACTGAACAGAAGATTGTTACTTAATATGACATAGCTATACAGTAATACCACCTTGTTTCAGTGGCCACCTTTCAAGGGTGATCTTTCCATCACTGAAGAGGTTGAAAACCCAATGACATAAAGAGGCAATATTATATTCTTTAGAATAGTTATTTTCACCCATTTAATTACATTCTTTTAAATTGCTCTAAAAAGCTAGAAGAAATTTTGTATTCTCTTGTATCCTGCTATATGCCACAAAATAATAAAATACTTAAAAAACTGCAAGGTAAGATGTCAGAATTTTATTTTACTTTATTTTATTATTGTCCTGATATTAGTTATTATTTTATAATTTACAATATTATCTATTATCTAATGCATACAGCTGTACATGTTTATAAATTATTATTTTATTATTATTTATTTATTCTTTGCCACTAATTAAAAAGTGCTAGAAACATATGCAATAGTTAAAATAAAAGCCCCACAGTAAAATCTTCGTCAGTTTACATTTATACAGATGTATGTGCATGTGTGTGTATTTATGTATGTATCTCAGTCATGTTATAAAGAATTTCCATGAAGGAGTGTTAATTACACTGGGATCTCATGATAGTTGCAGTTGGACACATGCTGTGAGATAGCCAAGGTCTGTGACAGACTGATGATTTCCCCACGGAAATGCTATTAACTACAAATATAATCCAAAAGGGCAACTAGTTCACACAAGTACAGCTGGATTTCACTTAGCTGGCGAATCACATTTTCGCACCTCTCAGTCAGACTGTCCGTGTCCTTTTTTGAAACACAAGTAAGCATGTTTGCAGGTTTTCTGCCAGAGCAGTCTGAATGTTTTTGCCTTTTAATTAGCTGGAAGAACTGAATATCCATGCAGAAAATCTGAAACTTAGTCTAGAGTAAGACTGCATTGAGTAGTTGTATACAATCCTGTATAATTAATGTTTATGTCCTATATTCTTTTTTTTCTACCAGCAGTAGTAAGCTTTTTCATATCTGGGCTCCTTCTAAGCAAAAGCTCAGGTCAAAAAGAACTTTAGCCAGAATGGTAAGTGAAAAGCAATATGTTTCCTAGGAATTAAACCAGCAAATGACTAAACTTTAAGACCCATCTTATGTATCCTCCTACGATTTATAGCAAGATAGCATGTCCTATGTTCCATGGCAAAGTCATATTGGGCTTTAAAAGGAGAAACAAGCTCTCTGGTCGTGGTTTTCTCAGTCTTGTCATCCGTGTGCCAGTGTTGACACACAGGTGGACAAATCTCTCTTATTTTTACTCTGTGCCCAAAGGCAGAACGTAAGAATAGAGAAACATCAAGCAAGAAAGAATAAATGAGACTGTTTTCTGCTCAAGGTCTTGGGTCATATCAAGTTTTTTATCTTTTTGACATTCTTGATAAAAAGCAAAAAAATGCAGTTTAGTTTTTTTTTGCACAAAAAGCTGCTAAATGATTCTTTCCAGGTTAGGGACTGTTGCTCAAGGAAAGTTTTTATTTTGGTCACTGTGCTTCTGTGCCATATTTTACTAATGACGTTTCATTCATTTGTCTACAATGACGCAGAAAATCAGAATGTGACTTTGGCAGATGGTGGCTGTTTCTTGCTCAGATTTTTTCTTATCCATGCAGTGTTGTTGTGATGAGAGTACTGCACTTTGATAAGACTGAAGATAGATGAAGAGAAAGTGGTTTACATTTTTAGTGTATCTTTTAAGAGAAGATTGAAATGCTTATGTGATAAAAGAATAATGTTTTCACTTCAGTCAAATTGCACTTTAATAAGTAGCAAGGCAAACAAGACTTGATATCTTCTACTTGTTGTCCTCTTTCTATAGTATTTAAAATTTTCTTAACTAGGAACCACTGAAAATGAAATCTTCGTTCCAAAAAAACCTAAATCCAAACCAAAGCATTAAACAAAGAAAACCAAAAAAGTAAAATAGGAAACTATTTTTGCTGAGTGGGGTAAAGGTGCTGTTCAATGTCACAGTAGCCAGTTTCTGCACTCCTCAGAAATCTGGCTGAGTTCTACACACTTACCATAAGTAACCATGCCAAAATGTAGGCAAAGCAATATTGAGTAGGAGTAAAGATGTAATAAATATGGATTAATGAGGTCCTTACCACAAAATTGCACAAGCTTCAAAAAGGATGATAAATTAGAGGATTCAGGAAAGAGCTATAACAGTTATCTGAGGTTAGAAAAAATATAATAAGAGACTCAGGAAACTTCAATACACTTTGTCTAATGAAGAGAAATTAAAATGTTACTTGATTTGGTCATGACACATCTATATGCAGAAGAGTCTTTTTCATATTAAAGTCTGCTTTGATCTTATAGAAAAAATAGCAGGATCTACTTTTGAAAAAAAAAATGATTATTTTTTATGGAAATAAACTGCAAAGTTTTTAATAACAAAGTTCATTAAGTGGTTAATAGCTTTCATTGGGAATACAATGGGATTCTATCACTTGAATCCGTTAGATCAACATTAGGTAAATTCCTTAAAAGATATCCTAAGTATGAACTAGATGCCACGGGATGCATACTGGGCAGTGGTGGAGGGGTGGGAAGGAAGCAAAAAAATCCCAATCCCAAAAGCCAAACTAATGGAGAAAAAAAAAGGGTTATATGAATTGTATAAAACAGGGGATCCAGCCAGACTCCTAATAGCCTGTTTTGACTCCAAAATGTATTGTATACACCCAGGTTCAAAATTACAATGGCATTCTGAAATTATATTTCCATCGATTGTGTCAAAAAATAAAGGGAGTGATTTCTAGAATATAAAGTGTTTTGTTACTTCAAACTCTTGACAAGACAGAAAGAATAGTTCTTGCTGTAATCACCTCTTCCGTAAAGGTTGTTACCATTTTCACCAGCAATCTCTGGTTGATGTTTTTTATACTATTCTCTGGAAAGATGGGAAAGTAGGAAAAAAGATACTTTGGCTATTTCAACTGCCGTATCTTGGACCCAGTTGGGACAATACCTCCCCATACAGCAAATGTATTGTCCACCAAAACAGGATCACCTTTATTCACCTACAGTGTGACCTTTGGGACATAATCATACTTCCTGAGCTTGCTGTCCCACACAAATCTCTAACTTTCACAAGGTCTGGAAAGTCAGCTGGCAACTTGATGCTGACCCTTTGTGTCCTGAGGGTGAAGAGTGATATCAGTCACCCATGACCATGTTTCATCAACAAAGTCAAGGAAAATGTGTGAGCCTTTTCCCAGGACAGTACGGAAGTATCTGGTGTTCTTTACAAGTCTCCTACCAGCTTATGAACCTCAGAAGTTACTATTCCCTTTACCCTACAAGCTTCGCAGGGCACTGCATAAGCTTCATGGACACTGCAATAGTCTATGCCCACAGCTCTCATGTTACCACAGACTTTGACTTCTCCACTGCTGGGGACGGAGGCCAGGAAAGCATCCAAGATTCTCAGTCTTCATGGGTCTCAGTGTCTCTGCCTGATGGCAGATGCTGATTATCCATTTCAGGCGTGGGTCACCCAGATGTTTTACAACATTCATGCATCACGTGCTCCTTTCATTAGAAGCCCTGCAGATAATCATGGGTCATGCATGCCTTTGGCCTTCTGCAAGGTGGCAAACCTCACTAAACAGAAGATCTTAGAGTGGCAGTGCCATCAGTGTTGATCATCGTTGTCTGATATGCCTTCTACAGTCTCTGTGAAGGCAAGGGCAGGCTGTTCTAGGCAGAGTGGACACAAGAAGGTCAGACTCTCCAGCTCCTGCCTTCACTGTCATCCCAGGAAGTGGTGATAGAAAGTGGAGAAATGCATGAAGCCATCTGTGCCCATCTGGCTCAGCACTAGTTCCATCACAGTGCTCACAAACACTGTAGCAGTAATCCACCATGCCTTCATGCTCCAGTAGTGAAAAAATGGATTTGGCTTCTCTCACTCCATTTAAGCTCCTCACATAATTGCCAGCCCTCTCCACCCGCTCCTTGTGCTGTCTTCTTCAGGGATGCACAGAGTCTGATTGCAAGCATCCTCCAATGCTTCCTGTGTCTGCAGTCTCAGCTTGAGCTCTTTATACGGATTACGGCGACATTGTTTATTTGAATTTATTTCTCAGAGTCACTGTCCTTAAGAGCTGAAGACCCTCATCCCGTCAGTAGACACAGTTCTCTAATGTTGCTGTTTCTCTGTGCATTCTTCCCCCTTTCTGTCTCAGTGCTTTACACAGGCAAGGTCACAAAATATTTTCTCTTCTTTCCTCTGTCATAATGATCTTGCCTTAAGAGTACAGTAATCCCGAAAGTTTTTTACTCCTCCTCCACCACGGAGCTTTGGCTTTTCTAGCCAAAGCCCAAATTATATCCCTTCAATCAAAACTTTGGGGCTGGTGGTTGCTCTTTGTACAGAAACACCAAGCAAGAGATTACCTGCTGGTGAAGAGTGAGGTGCTTGAGAGAGAAGAGAAGCAAAGATCTCCCTAAAAATCTCCTTGTCCTTCTTCCTGTTTGAACCACTCCATTTTCTACATTTAATTGCTATCCCCTTAAATGTAGTCCTGCTCTGAACTATGCTTTCAAATTTCTTTGAGGGCAAACCTTAAAGACTTACTGAGTTACTTACAAATTACTTTACTCTCGCTGTCACCAGTAGTTGAAAGACAGCTCATATTGCTCACATCTAGCATGACTTTAACACTAAGAATTAAATAAACCTTAAATTTTAAGGTTTTTTTTTCAAAGCTGCTTAAACTGTAAATTTATATTCATAATTATGAAAATATGTTTATCTAAAGGTGACTTATATGCCTAACTGCAAGTATCTGAGTTTTTTGGAGAGAGAAAAAATGTCATCTGTCCTGAGAAGAACAAAACGTAGCACAAAATGAGCAGAATGCTTTCACAGCTCTGCAGAAAATCTTTTTCTTTTTCTGGATGGAAGTAATTTACTTTCCAATTAATGGAATGTTCAGGCCTAAGGCGATAATGGACTAATAGTCAAGATCCAGGTCATCAGATCAGAGAAGGAAGAATGTAACTAGAGGGGAAAGTTGTTCTAAGACAGTTTTTTATAAACAATTCTTGTAGGAACCATTAACATCTTAGACTACATATGAACTGTGGGACTCTGAGCAATTTTGATCGTCTTGTTTTGGCTACTGATTCCAACTGTGTCTCTGCTTCCTGCTAGTGAAAGGTCTTGGTGTACCCTCTTCCCCATTATTTGCCTTGGTTTCTGTGGGATGAAACATGGGACAAGATATATGGACCACGTTACACAGTCCAGTCCTTTTCTACCATAGAGCTACTGTCTTAGAACTCTCTTTGTAAACTGGTCAAACCCTGTCTTCGATATTGTAGGGATTTTTTCACTCTGGCTATATTGAAAGTGCTGCTCCAGAGCTCAATTGTTCCTTGAAAATCTGAATTTCCAGAGAAATTAAGTAGGAATCTACATTAATAAGTTGCTTTCAGAAATGCATTTCTGGCTTTTCTTTTTGACAGGGATTTCCTGTTACAAAAATTGAGAAAAACTGTCACATATCAAGTCACATGATACAAGTATTCAGTAACATGTATGTGCAGAAGTATCAGTTTACTCTGTCATGAACTACTTCCTGTTCCTTTGTGTTCTACCTTTCCTATCAAGGATTGTTTTGCAATAGTTAATCCCTTTTTGTGTTTTCTTTCTACATATGTCTGAACAATGTATGAAATTGTTCCTGTAAAGCATTGTCCGTCTTTTTTCATGACTATAGGAGTGTGCTGTTATATCCTTCTGTCACTGGTGATTGATAATAACGTTGAGATGTCCACTGCCACTGCTTGGTTGTGCACCTACGTGATATGAAATTGATGCATATTTTTTGTTTAGACAGATAGCTTTTCCTCAGTGGAAAAAAAAAAGTTTGAATTGAACATGTTGCTGTAAGGCAAGAAAATGATTGATTGGGTGGATATAAAACAATTGGAAAGATGTGTGTCCTCATGTGTGTAATAGGTTGTGCCAGGAGCTGGAGTTGGGTAGGGAGAAGCAAGAGAGGATGAAAATGTGTTCTACTATCTGAGGTTTTTTTGCAACATTAACGTGAATGGAAAGGAGTCCTAGACAAGTAATGATGGACATAAGCTGTTACGTGACAATGGCTGGGAAGACTGTCTACTGAATATTTTTCAGATCACATGAATATTTTTGGTGAGAGGCTAACTTTTTTCTCTTTGAGATTCTTTATATACAATACCTCAGGTGGTCACTGACAATTTCTATCAGTCTTCTGTCCCAGTTAATTGCTACATTTTTTTCCTTACTTTCCTTGTCATAGGAAAATATATATTGTTACTGTCACATACATAAATTTATGAAGGAGATTTAGGAATGTTTATGGACAGAAATGTTAAAATATAGCATTGTAATTTTATTTACTAATATGTGTCAGCTTGGTTTTATATAAGCAGAAACGTTCAGACATTCTACCATTAAAGAGAGTTTGCTTTTAGTTTTATAACTTCCTCCAAAGCATGATGATAAGCAGCCACAAACACAGCCTACTCAGTCTCATTGATGATGGATAAAAAGTCAGAATTAAATTAAATAACCAAATAAATGATCAATGTGTGAGAAGAAGGATGAGGAAGGTGGTCCTCGGCTGCATAAAAAGTAGCATGGCCAGTGGATTGAGGGAGGTGATTCTCCCACTCTATGCATGTTATGACATGACGAAAATATTCAACATTGGAAACAATATAACAGTTTGTATGATGGCTAACAGTCTGGGAGTTTGAAACAACATTAATATTTGTACTGGGTTTAGGTGGCAAGGTTTTGGTAGTGGAGGGATAGTTTTGGTTTTGTTTCTCACTATCTTACTCTATTTTCAATTGGCAATAAATTAAATAAATCTTCCCCAAGTCAAGTCTGTTTTGCCCATGATGGTTTGGTGAGTGATCTCCTCATGGTTACCTCGCCCCATGAGCTTCTTTGTCTTATTTTCCCCACCTTTCCTGCTGAGTATGGGGAGTAAGAAAATGATAGGCATCTGGCAGCCAGCCAAGGTCAGCCCATCACACTTTTGCCTGGCTAGATGTTGAGGTTTTATAAAATACAGAAAACAACAAATGCACAATAATTCAAATCCAGAATATAAATATTAGCTCTGTTAAGTTCTGTGTTTATTGCTGAAGGCATGCAAGAAAAAATCTCACATCTCATAATTTAGATTAGTACTTCCATAGTGTGGAGTTAGGAAAAATTCCACATCATGCCTAATACTGTTTTCAGTAATTATGAACTCAATCTGATTATTTATGTGTGTATATGTATGTGCACAAATACAGACACATGTGTAAGACCCGGTACATACAACCTAGTCAAAGCTTCGAAAAAGAAGAGTGTGATATGAGTGAACTATTGGAGAGAGGCACAGAAATCAAATATCAGAGAAACGTCTGTCCCAGAATTAGGGCAGTACGATGTCTTCTGCAGACATTCCAGGAAACATTGTGGGCAACAGGATCACGGTGCAAAACCCTAAAGAGGAGTTTGCTCAGAAAATCACATGCTGGGAATGTGTTGGAGGTTTTTTAGCATGTTTTGTTTTCAGAGTGGGTAGGAACTGACATCTCTTGAACCTCCTGACTTTCATGTTTCTTTACTTTTGTAGCAAATAGGGAAGAGAAGTACTTCCTTGGGTTAGGCAAGAGTTGGTGGCCAGAGTACTCTGTCACAGCCAAGGAAGGATCTCCCAGCAGCTGCAAAATTTGCACAATAACTGGTCTTGGTAAATTGTCCATGTTTTGTTGTTCATGCTTTAGATTGCTTGGGTATCTTTGGCTGCTGTTTCACCTAACTTTCTTCTTTGAGCATTAAAAAGAGTGAAGAGGTAATATGAGTCCCTCCTAGTCTATTGCCCTCTTTATTTCATTCAAATCTGGTATCAGAGGGATCATTCTGTATTCCAGAGAGGTTGCTAATCCACGCGCTCTAGTGAAAACTCTTTTTCTTTTCCTGTCCTGCTGCCCTGAATCTCTGAAGGCCTCCAGTGATCACACAATTCCCAAACCTATCTCACAGAACCAATCTTTAAGAAATCTGTTGTTCTTAATTATCTTGTCACGCTTTCACCCTTTGTCTCTAGGGCTGTAAGGATTGTTCTGCATCCTATCTGGGTGTCCGTATCTCTGGGCATCTTCCTCAGCCCAGCAGTGTTGCCTCTTCTGCATTGCAGCAGGAATCTGTCCATGTTGTTTGTACTGACAGGAGGTGCAAGTTTTCCTTAATTCTGCTAAAACCCAAGCCTGCGTCACATCTACAGTTCATACTCTGAAAACTCATATGCTTCTGTTCCTTTCAATGAAAATATTTCACTGAAGTTTTCATATCTATAGCTCTGAATATTTCTGAAATTGAAGTATGTTTTAAAGACAAAAGTATTTCCAAACTGAAAAGTATTCAGAAAGTTCAGAAATTTAGAAAACACTGATATTATATATTTTTCTAGTGAATGGATTTTTGTCAAAGCAAACAATTCAGAATTCACATAGCTTCACAAAATGTTGGTGGTGTTATATCCTATTTTTTACAAAGAAATAGGAGGAAACATAAGTCTAAGCTCTTCTTAATGTACAGATGTAATTTTTATATACATTCCTGAGAGGTGTTCTCAACATGTTCTAATGTTATTTCTATGTTTGTCAAGGAATATTGTACAAAATCTTGCTGATGCATTTAAACTGGGACCCTCTGTATTCTAATTGTGTTTCATCTGTATAACATAGAAGTGTTATCCATGAACTATCCACAAAATAGTCTTTTCCATTTTGATCATCTTCATTATAATTGCTTGTTAAACTTTGCCTTTTTGATGACAGTATAAAAAGATTTAGCTTCACTCTGTTGTATTGTTCAAATCTCAAAATGAAAAAAACCCACCAAAGCCCAAAAACAACATTATATAATACCTTAATTCCACAGTTTGTTTTCTGAGCATTAGATTCTCAATATTGCAACAGCATTTTTATTCTGTATGCTATGGTAGTTGTTCCAGACCATTTTCCAGATAGGCCTTTAACAACTTCTTTATTCTCTTTTTTCTTGCACTCTTTGAGCACTCAAAACTCACACTGAGTTTTAGGTGCATGGGAATGAAGGACAGAACCACATGCAAAACTCCTGTGTTTAAGTTACAGTCCAAACTGATTTTGACCTTCAGCTCCAACATCTCTGTTTCTCATTCTCATGCTACAGAAGGTGATCATGGCTCTGATTTAGTTGTTCTGTAATTAGACTTGCACAGACTAGTTCGGGTAAGATGGCATTTTTCTACCCAGTTGCCAAGCTGTTGAAATGCCAACTTCAGTCTGTGTCTTCTGAAATTTCTACCCATTGTTACATTTTAACCTACTTTCAAATTTTCAACTTCAGTTCAAATATTTGCCTTGCAAGTGTACTGATACTGATTTCCTAACCTTTGTGTTTATTTTTAATTTATTTCATGATCTGCTAAACTTCCTTTGCTGCCTTCGTAAAGTAGTTTGCATAGATCAGTATTCAGCAATTTAACTAACTTGGCCAATCAACTAGCATAATTAAAATTCCAGAAATCCTTAAGTAATTATTAAAAATAAGCTTTACTCCTTTTTTTAATCAAAACTAACTCTGCAAGTCACCAACACAACAGCTGCTAAGACAAGCTCTTTCATTAAGGTGCTACTTGTCTTCCTTTCTATTCGTCAGTACATAACAAAGAGCTAGGCCATTACAAATCAAAATCCCCAAAACAGCATGTCATGTCACATCATTGCAAACTCCATCATTTTATAACATAGATCATTAAGTATTAAATTTTGTGAGATTGATTAATAAGGGTTGAAGATAGAAAGCAGTGCTAGGATTTGTAGGAGAAATTTCTTTTATATATGTGATTTTAGACAAAGGAGAAAGTTATAGCTAAATCAAAAAAGCGAAACCTGTTACTCTGTACTAAAGCTGCTTTTCCTTTTCAGTTCCCTACTGCAGGTCTTTGCATACTTTCCAAGGTACAGCTATGTCCTTTCTAGTTGCTAGGGACCTAACACAATGGAATTCAAACAGAAACCTTGAGAATGAATATGAGTATTCAAACTGCCGTCATAGTAAATTATTCATCAGCTCTCTGGGTTCTTACTCATGTGATAGTGAGTAATATTATTTTCAGTAGTAAGAGATGAGGCCTCAGATTTGTATCGTCACAGATAAATACGATGACCTGTTTTCACTTTGGAATGAAAAACATTAAGTACAGCTTTTTGTCTTTCTCTTCTGCTACCTTCAATTGCTTGTTCTTTCCCCTCCAGATGTTCCTGCAATCCATTCTTCCTCCAGCAGACACTGGTAGCCATCTGAGGAAGAAGAGGTCTCATATTGCTACACTGGTTGGTAGTAGCAGAAGGATACTGAAAGTATGGTGTACGGAATAGTTGTTTCTTTCCTTTATTTCTTTTTGTCTGTGTATAGTTTTTTAAATACAAAAACCTAAATCGTGTATTTGAAAATCAGTTTAAATGGCAGGATCCCAGAAGGTTTGATCACTCAGTAGGTCCCAATGAAATCAGTGAAAGTTCAAGATATGTAACACACTTCAAAATTGAACCATTACCTATAAAATAAAAAACTGACCTAGGAAGCTGAATTAAGACTACACCTTTGAAAAACTTCTCATATGTTATCATTTGATTAGTTAATCTTTTAATTGATTACTCTTTTGGGTATAAGGTAATGTATGTCGCATGTTATAACACAATGTAAGTTACTCTAAGAATTGAAAAATATGTGTGAGTTCTACAAGCTTTGATCAGTCATACATAAAGAGTAACGGTTACACGTGGAAGGATGCTGCTTGTCTGTCTGTTGCTGGGTCCAATCATTGCTTCTTCTACTAAAAAGTGGCACAGAGAGAAGCAGAATAAAGGGCTGGAAGAGTGAATCTCATTATACTTTTGTCTGCAGAGGATCTAAACTCTGATTACACTGCAAACTTCTAAAATACGTAGAAGTTATCCTGACATATACTCTCCGAAGTCCATTATTGCATGCATGTGTGGAGGAAGACAGCAGCAGGTCTATGAAACTGTGAAAAGGAACTACCTGGGAGATCACCTATGTATTGAAATGTCATAAACATCAAAAAAGTGAACCTCACTCTGTTATGGTTCAAATGTATTATGTTATTCAGCTTATGCCACAGTTCACCTGCACTTAAATGTTCCTGTAAGTTCAGGCTTAATAGTTGCTCTGCTGAAAAATATGTCGTGTAAAAGGCTAAACTCAACCTGTTAAAAGAAAAAGAGTCTCAAGGTAAAGAAAACAAGGCTATATTGAATAATCAGGATATGGCAACAGAAAAGAAATTCAATTTCTTTCTGAGAGTTAAACCTTCTGCAATTACCCTTTCATTACTAAAGTAAGACCAGATATTTTCTAGGTGGTAGAGAAGTTGATTGAGAAATGCAAGGCTAAATGAAATTTTTATATTAAATTTTCAGTGGTGTCTGATTTCTTGACAAATTTTGGTAATTTATTGCAGATTAGTAGGAATTAAACTGATACCCCATGTCTGAGAATTCATGTCTAAAAGCCCGTCTGATAATGTAGTTAAAAAAAAGTGCAACCTCTGCACCCAGCCCCTGCTAATTACACTACAAGACACTCATTCATTCAAAGTATTGACGCATGCTTTGAAAGTTTACACTCTTCTTTAACACATTGGCATTAAGGATGACAAAGTCAGTGACATTGTAGCACTAAGTGTTTGAAAACTATTTAATGAGTTTGCATAAAAATGAGATTTTTCCTTTGAAACGGGCAACATACAAAGTTTAAAGTTTGCATGACAAGGTGATCTTAGCTTCTCATAACACAGTTCCTTGGGTTAATTCATTAAAAATGCTAAATTGGCTGTCTTATGAAACAGAAGGACATCCTTAAGAGTGAAAACCTTTCTCAGATACCTTTGTGAAAAAGGTAGATATCTTGGTCAAAGCTAATCTCAAAACTTGATAGGAAGTTACTTGTTTCTTAGATGTCATTTTCCAACTTCCTTATGAGAAGAGTATGGAACTGAGAAATGTATGCCTTATGCATCTGACTTTTTAAATATATAGCATCTTGGGCCATATTTAACTTTGTCCTTTAGGTAGTGAAAGTACGAGGAATGAGAATGAGACACAGGTAGCAGGTCACACTCTGGGTCTTTGAAAACCTCATTTGAGGGCAGCTGGTTGTTAACGTTCTCAGGAATGTTCTGAGATACAATTTTTTAAATATCACTCCTCAATAAAGAAATACACAAAAAAATTAACAGCATGTAGCAATTCTCATTTATCAAAGGGATAAATGAGTTCTGATTTTATCCCCAAATTGTGTCACTCAGATGGTAACTTTAGGATCTCATTTGCACAAATTAGTGTAGATCTATAAAGTCTCTGTAAAGAAATCTAAGCCGTTTTGGGAAAGTGCATCTGCTGTTGTCATCAGCACAGAACCTAAGTTTCATTCGACCTGATGAGTTTAGAGTTATAAAAAAACACAATTAACCACATTAAAAGTTGTTTTGAGAACTCACAGCCCACAACAATGAGTTTATGATCACATAGATTTACAAAATAAAATTGTATTAACAATGAAATAATTTTATAACTAATAATGTAGATGACAATGTTGTTCAGAATGGACTGTGAATTTTTATAGAATCATAGCATAATTTGGTCTGGAAGGGACCTTTAGAGGTCATATAGTCCAACCACCCCTGCAATGAGCAGGGACATCTTCGACTAGATCAGCTTGCTCAGAGCCCTGTCCAACCTGACCTTGAATGTTTCCAGGGTGCGGGCCTCTGTCACCTCTCTGGGCAACTTGATCCAGTGTTTCACCGCCTTCGTTGTAATAAATTTCTTCCTTATATCTAATCTGAATCTACCCTGTTTTAGTTTGAAACCATTACTGCTTGTCCTAGTCGTACACTTAATGGGTAGATATATATGTTTTTTCATTGGAGAAAAAACAATTTCTTGATTTTACTAAAGTATGCTTTATATTGTTTTAAACAATTGTTTTAAATAGAAAAAGTAAAATAACTTTTTATGTTAAATTCCTGAAGGTTGATTTGAAGATAAATCCTCTTGGACAGGTACCTTAAAATTAAATCAAAATCAAAGAATACACATTATTTGATTGATGGGGACTGCAAAGAGAACAATTTTACTTGAAAGATACTTATTCATGCAAAAATGAAGAAAGTTTTACCACATGTATTTCAGAAATTTAAATTCTTTTTCTCTGTCTTTTCAACATTCTTCAATTAATTAATAACTTTCTACTTTAAAGCATACAATATTTTGGAATTTATGCTGAAAGATATCTTTTATCCTTACAATTTTCTGTGTCTGTCAATTTACCAATATCTCTCCTTTCTCAAACAGCAGGTTATTGCATGTTTCTTGCTGTGAATACTATAGCTGAATTACTAAACATAACCTGTTAATAAGTTATTGAGATCCTATGAGATTATGAGTGAGACAACAGCAGATGGAAGATAAACATGTGCCATTGACTACAGTTGAAAGTGTCAAAAATAAGCTGTGAAGCTGAACGACTAGCTGCTTCAGAAAGATGCTTCATCTCAGAGGAAAATAACAACTGAATGAGAAACTATTTTTGATACATATTTTCTGTTAAGGAAAAATCATCTTTGTGTAGGAGGTGTACTTAAGTAGGAAGCTGAGCTTGCATCAGCTCTCTGCATAGAAGTGATTTTTATCTTTTAGTCCTGAAAGCCTTAGCCATTTACTCCTGATTTAACATAATGATTTTTATGTTTTTACTGTTCTACTCTTCTGTATTCCAGCAGATTCTGGCTTTGCACGTTGTAGGAGTTCATCAACAGTCATAGGTAACAACTGTCACATATGATGTATTTTTTCTTTGCATGATCTCTCATGCGAGAGTTGTCAGTGTTGTGTGGTGGTGGAC
>Ga0181612_116658_pt1 | contig 20022 bp, 14 predicted proteins | sample HoacroProtozoa21_FD_119630 | JGI IMG/M metagenome (GOLD analysis project Ga0181612, IMG submission 119630) | Hoatzin crop microbial communities from Cojedes, Venezuel. Combined Assembly of Gp0051906, Gp0051904, Gp0051908 | reverse complement strand
TATCAGTTTTTGGAGGAGCGGTTCGGACTGTGGGCACGCATATACGCCTCCGTGTGCTATCTGCTCACGCAGGTGGCCCGCACCGGGGCTATTATGTATCTGCTCGCCGTGCCGATGAACATCCTGCTCGGCTGGGACATGAAGACGGTGATAATCGTTACGAGTATCGCCATCATCATCTATTCAGTGCTCGGAGGCATCAAAGGAGTGGTGTGGACAGAGGCCGTGCAAGGCTTTATAATGATTGGCGGAGCATTGCTGTGCTTGGTGCTCCTGTGGGTGAACATGCCGCAGGGCATCGGCAAGGCTATCGAGATGGCCGGAGAGGATGGGAAATTCTCCTTGGGAAGCTATTCGCTAACCGACTGGAGCACCTCCACCTTCTGGGTATGCATGATTTATGGCATCTTCACGAACTTGCAAAACTACGGCATCGACCAAAGCTACGTGCAGCGTTATCACACCGCCCGCACGGAGAAAGACGCACGGTTCAGCGTGCTACTCGGAGGATGGATACTCATTCCCGTGTCGCTGCTCTTCTTCCTGATAGGCACCTCGCTATACTGCTACTACAGTCAGCAGCCGGGCGTGCTCCCCGAAGGGCTCAAGGCCGACTATGTGTTCCCGTTCTACATCGTCAACGCGCTGCCCACCGGAGTTACGGGCGTCCTCGTGGCATCGATTTTCGCCGCCGGAATGAGCACCATCGCCACAAGCATCACCAGTTCATCGACAGTGATTCTCACCGACTACTATGAGCGGATGAAGACGAATGCCGACGACAAGGAGAAGGTGAGAGTGCTGAAAGTGAGCGGCATCATCGTGGGCTTGCTCGGAATGCTCGTCGCCATCGCCCTGATAAATGTGGAGAGCATCCTCGACACTTGGTGGAAACTCTCGTCGATATTCAGCGGAGGCATGCTCGGACTTTTCCTCTTGGGATTCCTTACAAGGAGGGTGAGCAACAAAGCCGCACTGATTGGAGCCATCGCCGGCATAATGATGATATGCTGGATTTCGGCATACAACTGGGTGGGGCTGCCTAACCCCCACATCCACAGCTATATGGCGATTGTCTTAGGCACCGCCACGATATTCTTCGTTGGCTTCATCGCCGGACTCTTCATCAAGGGCAACAAGGCGGAGGCCATCGACAACGACAACCACGACACCGGCCGGCAACCGGAAAGGAATAGAAACTAAAAATAACATATAATGGAAAACAACACGGAACTGCTCAACAGCATCAACTACCCCGACGACCTGAGAAAACTCTCGTTGGAGCAGTTGCCTGAGCTGTGCGAGCAGTTGAGGGCCGACATTATCAAGGAGCTCTCGGTCAACCCCGGCCACCTCGCCTCTTCCCTCGGCGTGGTGGAAATCACCGTGGCCCTGCATTATGTTTTCAACACCCCCTACGACCGCATCGTTTGGGATGTGGGGCATCAGGCATACGGACATAAAATCCTCACCGGAAGGCGGCAGCAGTTTTGCACCAACCGCAAGCTCCACGGCATCAGACCCTTCCCCTCGCCAAAAGAGAGCGAATACGACACATTCACCTGCGGACACGCCTCTAACAGCATCTCCGCAGCCCTCGGAATGGCGGTGGCGGCACAGAGGAAAGGGGAGGACGGCCGACACGTGGTGGCACTCATCGGCGACGGCGCAATGAGCGGAGGACTCGCCTTCGAGGGGCTCAACAATGCCAGCAGCATACCCAATAACCTACTTATCATCCTCAACGACAATAATATGAGCATCGACCGCAGCGTTGGAGGAATGAAACAATACCTGCTCAACATCAGCACCAACGAGACCTACAACCGACTGCGCTTCAAGGCCTCGCAATGGCTGCACTCAAGGGGTATGATGGACGACAACCGCCGAAAAGGAATCATCAGGCTCAGTAATGCCCTAAAGTCGGCCATCAGCCGCCAGCAGAACATCTTCGAGGGTCTCGACATCCGATATTTCGGCCCTTACGACGGTCACGACGTTAAAGAACTCGTGAGAATCCTAAGGCAGATAAAGGATATGAAAGGACCGAAGATGCTGCACCTGCACACCGTGAAAGGCAAAGGCTATGAGCCGGCAGAGAAAAACGCCACAGTTTGGCATGCACCGGGGGAGTTTGATGTTGACACGGGCGAGCGCATCACTGCCGACGATAAGAACAAACCGCCGAAATTCCAGGACGTCTTCGGTGAGACACTTTTAGAATTAGCAAAGCAAAATCCAAAAATCGTGGGAGTTACACCGGCCATGCCCACCGGCTGTTCGATGAACATCATGATGAAGGAGATGCCCGAGCGCACTTTCGACGTGGGCATCGCTGAGGGGCACGCCGTAACCTTCTCCGCAGGCATGGCGAAAGAGGGGCTGCTGCCGTTCTGCAATATCTACTCCGCTTTCGCACAGAGGGCATACGACAATATCATTCACGATGAGGCTATAATGAACTACGACATGGTGCTGTGTCTCGACCGCGCCGGACTCGTGGGCGAGGACGGACCCACCCACCACGGGGCTTTCGATATCGCCAGCCTCCGTGCCATCCCTCATATCACCATCGCCTCGCCGCTGAACGAACAGGAGCTTCGCGATATGATGTTCACTGCCCAGCTCCCCGGCAAGGGTCTTGTGGTGATAAGATATCCTCGGGGCAGGGGAGTGATGACCGAGTGGCGCACGCCGATGAAAGAGATGACCATTGGCACTGGTCGCAAACTCAAAGACGGCACCCAAGTGGCGGTGATATCTTTCGGACCAATAGGCAACGACGTGGCAAAGGCAGTGGCCGACATTCCCGAGGCAGCACACTACGACCTGCGTTTCGTGAAACCCTTAGACAACAATATGCTTACCGAGATAGCACAGAAATTCGACTGCATAGTTACAGTGGAAGACGGCGTGCGCAACGGAGGCATGGGAAGTGCTGTGAGCGACTGGATGCAAGACCACGACTACACGCCGAGAATAAAGCGCTTGGGACTGCCCGATGAGTTTGTGGAGCATGGCACAGTGCAACAACTCAGAGAGATAACAGGGCTCGATGTGGAGAGCATCAAAGAAGAAGTGAAAAAAATAATATGATAAAAGGATAAGGTATGAGAATAGTTATCGCCGGAGCAGGAGCCGTGGGCGGATACCTCGCCAAGCTCCTATCACAAGAGGGTATCGACTGCGTTTTAATAGACGAGGATGAGGCAAGGCTCAGCAACCTTTCCGGAGACTACGACATTATGACGATGGTGGCCGACCCTTGCTCCATACGCACGCTCAAGGAGGCCGGAGTGAAAGACTGCGACCTCTTCGTGGGGGTTACCAACTGGGAGACGATGAACCTCGCCTGCTGCTCGTTGGCGAAGAAGATCGGTGCGCAAAAAACCGTGGCGCGCATAGATAACTATGAACATATAAACCCCAAATTCCAGCCAGAGCACAAAAACATCTTCGACCAGTTAGGCATCGACTCGCTCATCTATCCCGAGGTGCTTGCCGCTCGCGACATCATCAACGGTCTGCAGACGTCATGGGCAAGACAAAGATGGGATGTGAGCGACGGCTCACTCGTGATGCTTGGCGTGAAATTGCGCGATAACAAATGCGAACTGCTCAACCAGCCCCTGCGAAATCTTATCGGACCCTCCGACCCCTATCACGTGGTGGCCATAAAAAGAGGCACGGAAACAATCATCCCCGGCGGCAATGACCAACTGCTGAATCTCGACCTCGTGTATTTTATGGTTGAGAAGGACGCACTGCCGATACTGCGAAAGAAAGTGGGAAAAGAGGATTATGCCGACGTGAAGAACGTGATTATCATGGGAGGAAGTAAGACGGCAGTGAGAGTGGCGCAGACCCTGCCAGAGAACATGTCGGCGAAAATAATCGAATTGGACGAAAAACGGTGCGACCGCCTTAATGATATCATCGACAACGACAACGTGATGATAATCAATGGCGATGGCCGTGACGTGGGACTGCTCAAAGAAGAAGGCTTGGAGAAAACACAGGCTTTCGTGGCCCTCACCGGAAATACAGAGGCCAATATCCTGTCGTGTCTCAGCGCAAAGAGGATGGGAGTGAGGAAAACAGTGGCCATGGTGCAAAATTTCGACTACGTTACCATGGCAGAGTCGCTCGACTTAGGCACTTTGGTGAACAAGCAGACAATCGCGGCGAGCCACATCTACCAGATGATGCTCAATACGAATGTGAGCAACCTTCAGTCGCTGATGATGGCCAATGCCCAAGTGGCGGAGTTTGAGGCTTGCGAGGGGTCGAAAGTTACAAGGAAACCGGTGAAGGACCTGCAACTGCCCTACGGCTGCACCATCGGCGGCTTGATAAGGAAAGATGTAGGACAGCTTGTGTCTGGCGGCACGCAGATAGAGAGCGGCGACAAGGTGATGGTGTTCAGCTGCGACATGAACTTCGACAAGATAAGCAGATTCTTTAATTGATTACACATTATATATAATATAAGGCGTGATAAACGGAAAGCTCATACAAAAGATTATAGGACAGCTTCTTTTCTTGGAGGCCTTCCTGATGTTGTGTTGTTGCGCCATGGCATTGGTATATGAGGAGGACGACGGTTTGGCGTTCTTGGTATCGTCGTTGCTCACCGTCATTGCCGGTTTGCTGCTTCACCGGAGCGGTCATGACGCCAAGAATGCCCTCGGATTGCGCGACGCTTTTTTGGTGGTTACGCTCACCTGGGTGTCTTTTTCTGTCACGGGCATGCTGCCATATCTCGTGAGCGGATATATACATAGTGTTACCGACGCATTCTTCGAGACGATGTCGGGATTTACCACCACAGGTTGCACGATATTGAAGAATGTGGAGATATTGCCTCATGCGATGCTGTTCTGGCGCGCACTCACGCAGTTTATGGGAGGTATCGGTATCGTGTTCTTCACCGTGGCCCTATTGCCTTCGGTGGTGGGAGGCAGCGTCAGGGTGTTCGCCGCCGAGAGTTCGGGACCTATGAACAGCAAGCTCCACCCGCGGTTGAGCTCAAACGCGCATAAGATTCTTATTATTTATGTCGGGCTTACCGTGTTGTGCATGCTTTCGTTCAAGTTTGCCGGAATGCAGTGGTTTGACGCTATTTGCTATTCGCTTAGCACCACTGCCACAGGAGGTTTCTCCGTGCACAACGAAGGCGTGTTTTCATTCGACAGCGATGCCATTGAGTTTATCGCCATCTTATTCCAGTTCCTTTCCGGAGTGAGTTTCGCACTTCTATATTCCGTGATTATCGGCAGAAACATAACCGCGCTGCGCAAAAACAGCGAACTGAAATTCTATGTGAGCTTGGTGCTATCGGCCACTGTTGTCGTGGCGGCAGTGCTTATCGACGGCATGGGATATACATGGTATCATGCTTTCCGTGCCGCCTTGTTCCAAGTGGTGAGTTTTACCACCACCACCGGTTTGTATAGCGAGAATGTGTCGCTCTGGCCGCATATCACGTGGGTGATTTTGTGTTTCCTCGCTTTTTCCGGGGCTTGTTCCGGCAGCACCAGCGGCGGTTTGAAATGTGTGAGGTGGGTGATGATAATAAAGATTGTGAAGAACGAGTTCAAGAAGAAACTGCATCCCCGTGCCGTATTGCCCGTGCGTGTGAATGGTGAGAATATGGACCGCAACAACTATAGTTTTCTGCTCGCTTTCATTGTGATGTATGTCTCGTTTGTTTTCATCACGGCGATTATAATGATGTGCGTGGGACTTGACGGCGATAATGCGATGGCAGTGTCATTGAGTTGTGTGAGCAATATAGGCCCTGTGCTTGGCAGTCTCGGACAGCCGGATATGTCGTGGGCGGCATTGCCTTTGGGCATAAAATGGATGTGCAGCTTCCTGATGCTCGTTGGCCGTCTCGAAATATTCACAGTGTTGGTGATTTTCACACCGTCGTTCTGGAAAGACAACTAATGCAAGCTGCGCTTGCAAATGGAAAATGGATAATGGAGAATTAAGTAATAGACTGCGATGATTCGTATATATAATAAAAATTGATTACATGCAACCATTAAAATTTCAACCGATATTGAAGCAGACCCTGTGGGGTGGCGATAAGATAGTGCCTTTCAAGCATCTCTCCAGCAATATGGAAAACGTGGGCGAGAGCTGGGAAATTTCAGGAGTAAAGGACAATGAGAGTGTGGTGAGTGGCGGCGAGTTTGACGGCCGTACTCTCAACAGCCTTGTGGCAGAGCTGCAAGGGAAGTTGGTAGGCGCGGAAAACTACCGTCGTTTCGGCAATGAGTTTCCTTTGCTTATAAAATTTATCGATGCCCGTCAGGACCTTTCCATTCAAGTGCATCCCACCGACGAGATTGCTAAGCGACATGGCAAGAGCAAAGGGAAAACGGAAATGTGGTATCTTATGCCTTCCGAGCCGGGCGCGAAACTGCGTGCGGGTATGAGCAAGAAAATCACTCCGGAGGAGTATCAGCAGATGGTTGCCGACAATACCATCACCGATGCCATTAAAGAGTATGATGTGAAGGAGGGCGACTGCTTCTTCCTTCCCGCTGGACGTGTGCATAGTATCGGAGCCGGTTGCTTCCTTGCTGAGATTCAGCAGACGAGTGACGTTACTTATCGTATTTATGATTTTAACCGTCGCGATAAGAACGGGAATTTGCGTCAACTCCACGTGAAAGAGGCCAGCGAGTGTATCGACTATAATGTGCTTGACAATTATCGCACCGACTATGTGCCTCAGCGCGACAGAGGCATCAGTCTTGTGAGATGCCCGTATTTCAACACTTCTGTTTATGACCTCACAGAGCCGATGACTATCGACTATTCCGACCTCGACAGCTTCGTAATCCTTATTGCTGTGGGAGGTAAGGGCACTATCGAATGCGAGGGCAAGACCGAGCCTTTTGAGCAGGGCGACACCCTCCTCATTCCCGCTGTTATCAATGAGGTGCAGATTTCCGGTGCTGTGAAATTCCTTGAAACTTACGTATAAATAAGGATTAGAATATATAAGGTCAAAATTTTATAGTTGATTACCGTCTAAGCTGTTCTATAGAAAATAAGAAATTACATTCTCATTTTTCAACGATATCTTGATGATTGCAATATGAGCTGATAAAAATTGCATTAAATACAAAATTGTATTATACAAATTTGTATTTATCGCATTAAAACGTCAGTGTTTTCATTAATAAATACAAAAACGTATTAAATAAATCTGTATTTTTGCATTATAATAAAAATATTTACTACCTTTGCAACGTAAACAAAAAAATTAAGGATATGGGATTAAAATTAAAATTGGGATCACCTGTGATGAAAGATAATTTTTTCGGCAGGAATAAAGAGATTGAATCTGCTCTTCGTTTGTTGACAGACCATAATAGTCTTATGCTCGCTGCCCCTCGAAGGGTCGGCAAAACCTCTTTTGCTTTAAAAATAGAGGATGTTTTAGAGCAACGTGGATGGGGAACGATATATATCGACTTAGAAGGGGTCAGCAATGTTGATGATTTCTTCTTGCTGTTGAAAGAAAGACTTCTTGATTTGAAATGCTCAAATAGCAAAATCCATTTTGGATTATTTGAGTGCAAACCCTATCGGTGTAGAAAAAGAAAAAATAAAGAACCATATATATTCTATTTACACAGATGTGGACAACGATATTCTAAGAATAACATTAAGAAGTTTGGAAGATGATGGTTACATTTCGACTGAAAACGATATATGTAATTTCCGCTCGCCATTGCTACGTGAATACTGGAAAAGAAAATTCTTATAGAAGAGACAGGAATGAAGAATAAAGGTTTAAATGAATTAATGGATATTCTCCTCTCTGTTGTGGAGGAGAATATTCCTGGGCATATACCGCAACACGTATTGGTAGAAAGTGGCATCGGTGGTGGCAAAAGCCACTGCCTCTCTCAAATCCAAAAGCTTCTGAATGGGAAGAAATATAATACGGTATCAGTGCGACAACCCTATTATATGGTTGACACAGCTGACAAAATCATAAATGTTATTACTGGGAATGGTGTGAAAGTCGAAGACTTAATTATACTTGTTGACGACTTTGACGTATTGTTGAATCAGTTGAATATCCAAGAACAATATAAACTTCGTGCATTCCTGTTCAATCCAAAATCTCCAACGCTTATTGGCACAACTACAGGCGTATTAGAGCAATTCACGAATTACAAAGCGCCATTTTATGACGCATTCAGAATATTTCATTTGAATAATTACTTAACACCATCTTTATCCGTCGTTTCTGGCAGAACGACAGATGCGTCTCTACTGAAGTATGAAGAATTGTTCAATGGGAATATGCACTATATGAAACAATTTTGCAACCTCTATTATGGAGAGAAGAAACCAGCAGAGATTTGTTTGCAACTGATAATGAAGAATAATTCAACCTATTATAAGTATATAATAGACTCAGCTCCGAAGCTGCAACAAAAGGTTCTGTGTGGCTTGGCTATGTGTGGCGGAAAAGGTACGAGCCGTGATATTGGGTCGAAAATTAATCTTACTAATTCATTCGTCTCCCCTGCATTGAAAAGACTGGAAACATCCCAAATCATTAAGAAGGCAAATAATGGCAAGCGCAACATTGTATATGAATTCAAGGATGGCATCTTTCGGCTATTTTGGAAAAATATGCTAAATACGAATCTTTGTTCGTGACCTTGCAGCTGAAGATATAATTATATATATTTCGGTGTATATCCGAGCTTGCTTTTTTTCACTTGCTCCGGTGTTCCTGTGGTGAGGATTTGGCCTCCTTTGCGTCCTCCTTCAGGTCCTATGTCGATGATATGGTCGGCGTGGCGGATGACATCGAGGTTGTGCTCGATGACGATAACGGTGTTGCCCTTGTCCACGAGCTTGTCAAGCACGTCGAGGAGGGTGCGGATGTCGTCGAAATGCAGACCGGTGGTTGGCTCATCGAGGATATAGAGGGTCTTGCCGGTGTCTTTTTTGCTCAGCTCAGTGGCGAGTTTCACGCGCTGGCATTCACCTCCGGATAGGGTGTTGGAGGGCTGACCGAGTTTGATGTATCCGAGGCCCACGTCTTGCAGGGTTTTGATTTTCTGTATTATCGCCGGCACATTCTCAAAGAATTCCACCGCCTGATTGATGGTCATGTCTAGCACGTCGGCGATGCTCTTTCCCTTGTATCTCACTTCGAGCGTCTCCCTGTTATACCGTTTTCCGTGGCATTCCTCGCAAGGCACAAACACGTCGGGCAAGAAGTTCATTTCTATCGTCTTGTACCCGTTGCCTTTGCATACTTCACATCGTCCGCCTTTCACGTTGAAAGAGAAGCGGCCGGGCTTATAACCCCTGATTTTCGCCTCCGGGAGACCCACGAAGAGGGCGCGGATGTCGTCGAACACCCCAGTGTAGGTGGCCGGGTTGCTGCGCGGCGACTTACCGATGGGGCTTTGGTCAACGGCCACCACCTTATTTATATATTCCACTCCCTCGATGCTGTCGTAGGGTTGCGGGTTTTTCAGTGAGCGGTAGAACTTTTTCGAGAGGATAGGGTAGAGGGTCTCGTTGATGAGCGTTGACTTCCCCGAGCCGCTGACGCCTGTTACGACGATGAATTTCCCAAGTGGGAACTCCGCGTCGATATTCTTGAGGTTGTTTCCTTTGCAGCCATGGAGTATGATACTCTCTCCCGAACCTTTCCTCGGTTTTGCCGGCACAGGAATTTTCTCCTCACCGCTGAGGTATTTGGCAGTAAGAGTGCCGGCTTTGAGCATTTCTTGCGGTGTGCCTTGAAACACCACCTCTCCACCTTTTCTTCCCGCTCTCGGTCCGATGTCGATGATATAGTCGGCACTGCGCATCATGTCCTCGTCATGCTCCACCACGATCACGGTGTTGCCGAGGTCGCGCAGCTCCTTGAGCGAGCGTATTAGCTTTTCGTTGTCGCGCTGATGCAGACCGATGCTTGGCTCATCGAGTATGTAAAGCACGTTTACGAGCTGGCTTCCTATCTGTGTGGCGAGTCTTATTCTCTGGCTCTCACCTCCGGAGAGCGATGCCGACTGTCTGTTGAGAGCGAGATAGTCGAGACCCACGTCGAGCATAAACCCTGTGCGTTTCCTTATCTCCTTGAGTATCTCGTGGGCTATGACTTTTTGTTTTTCGTCGAGATGCTGTTCGCATTCCTTTGCCCACTCGTTGAGGTCAGCGATGTCGAGGCTTGCCACCTCCGAGATGTTCTTATCCCAGATGCGGTAAGAAAGGGCTTCTTTATTTAGCCTTTGCCCTTTGCATTCCGGACATTGGCAGGTGTGCATAAACTGCTCTGCCCACTTTTGGCTTGCCGCACTGTCGTCGCGCTCGGCTGTTTGCCGTATATAGTTCACGATGCCCGCATATTCGGTGAAATAGTCGCTGGAAGTGTGCACAAGTTCCGCTCTCACTCTCACCCTTTCCAAGGAACCATAGAGAATTTCGTTGATTACCTCGTCCGGTATATCTTTCATCGGTGTCTTTATGTCGAGACCGTGTTTGTCCAACAATTCTTCTATTTGCCAGAAAATCATTTGGCTTTTGTATGCTCCGAGCGGCGCTATGGCTCCCTCTTTAATGCTTTTTGTAGGGTCGGGGATAACCTTTTTTATGTCTATTTCGTTTACCACCCCGAGCCCTTTGCAGCATTGACAAGCTCCTTGCGGTGAGTTGAAAGAGAAATTATGTGGAGCCGGGTCGGAATACGACATGCCCGTGGTGGGACACATCAGGTTGCGGCTGTAGTATTTTATGCTGCCGCTGTCGGCGTCGAGTATCATCATCAGTCCTTCGCCTTGTCTCAAGGCGAGCGAAGAACTTTTCTTAAGTCTCTCCGTATCTTTCTCGCTAACTTTGAGCTTGTCGATGACCACCTCGATATTATGGTTTTTGTAGCGGTCGGTTTTCATGCCTTGAGTGATTTCGAGCATCTGTCCGTCCACTCTCACGTTGAGGTATCCTTTTTTTCTCATCGACTCGAAGAGTTCCCTGTAGTGACCTTTTCGGTTTCTCACCACCGGTGCGAGCAGCATTATGCGTTTGCCCTCGTAGTCGGTGAGAATCATGTTGAGCAGTTCCTCCTCGGTGTATTTCACCATCTTCTCGCCTGTGCGATAGCTGTATGCTGTGCCGGCCCTGGCGAAGAGGAGTCGGAGGTAGTCATACACCTCTGTTGTGGTGCCCACGGTAGAGCGCGGGTTGTTGTTGGTTGTTTTTTGCTCTATGCTGATTACGGGGCTTAGCCCTGTTATTTTGTCCACGTCGGGTCTTTGCATATTGCCGATGAAGTTGCGTGCGTATGCGGAGAATGTCTCCAAGTATCTTCGTTGTCCTTCTGCGAAGATGGTGTCGAAGGCAAGCGATGACTTGCCACTGCCGCTAAGTCCTGTAATCACAGTGAGACTCTTTCGCGGTATGGTAACGTCGATGTTTTTCAGGTTATGCACCCTTGCACCCCAAACTTCTATTTGCCCAGTTTTTGACATATTTTTTAATGGATAATGGAAAATGGATAATGGAAAATGGAAAATGGATAATGGATAATGGAAAGCGGCTTCGCCGCTATCGCCGAAAGGCGATATTAATTGTCAATTGTCAATTATCAATTGTCAATTATTCAGTCGTTCCTGTTTCCGACTCGCTATAGAAACCTGTGAGGAGGTTTACGTCGGTTTTGATGTTATACACTTCTCCGTCGCTTCCTTTTGCTTTCACGAGACAGAAATACACACCGTCTTTGCATGCTTTTCCTTTATATGTGCCGTCCCAGCCAGTGGAGGGGTCGGTCCAGTCGTATAGCAGTTGTCCCCATCGGTTGTATATATATGCGTGGAATTCCGTGAGCGACTGATATTGTTTCGGTTTGTAAACATCGTTGAACCCATCGCCGTTGGGTGAGAAGGCGTTGGGCATTATCAGCTCACTCTCTTTGATGGTGAGCGATTTAGTGTCCGACTTAAGTATCGACACCACTTGAGAGCCTTGCGACAGGGTGGCGGTGAGGTAGTAAGTGTATGTGCCAGTCTCCATAAAGGTATAGGTCATATCCTCGTCATACCTTACGAGGTATGCGGAGCTGTCGCTGCTTTCGGTGTCGCCGCTTTTGTAGAATCGCCACTCGTAGGTTACGGTATAGTCGTCAATATTCGACGGGTTGGCGAAGAAATACACTTCGTATGGCGCGTTCACGGAGCTGTCGCCCACCTCCACTTCAGTGCCGTCGTCGAGGTAGTGTATCGCCTTCGGGTTTATTTCCGGTGTGCCTTCTGCTTTAACGGCAGTGATTGCCAAGGCGAAGAGCGTGAATATTATCAGTCGTCTCATGTCGTTATCGTTTATAGTGTTGATTATAAATATCTTATCAGCATGTCCCATACTGCCACGATATGGCATACGGAACCGGCGAGTACGAAGAAATGAAACACGGTGTGCATGTATCGCTTTTTCCTGATGCTGTAGAACACCGCGCCAGTGATGTAGCACACGCCCTCAGCGATAATCCATGCGAAGGCATTGGCAGACAGCCCTTTGAGCAGCGGGTCGATGGCGATGAGCGCGCTCAAGCCCATACCCACGAAACAGAGCGTCTCCCAGTTGTTGTGCTCTTTCAACTTGCCAAAGCTCACCGCCGTGCCTACGAGCGCGCAGGCCCAGATGCAGCAAAACAGACTCCAGCCCCAGTATCCTTGTTCGCGCAATACCATAAGCGTGATTGGCGAGTAGGAGCCGGCGATATGCCAGTAGATGGCGGCATGGTCCCATTTTCTCAGTCTCTCCTTCCATTTGCTGTATCCGCTCACGGCATGGTAGATGGTGGAAGTGACGTATGAGAAGAGCATTCCCACGAGATAGAGTATTACTCCCGCCGATGCCCAGCCGTCTTTGTATTTGAAGCAATAGATAAGAAATGCCACTCCCATGGCGACACCCAACACGATGCCGCCGAAATGGCTCCAGGCGTTCCAGAGCTCCTCTTTATGAGAGTAAAACAGCTTTCTATGCTTCATTTCTATTGATTCAAACCTACTGCACGGCTTGCCGTGCCACCTCTCACTGCAAACGAAGTTTGCCACCTTTCACTGCAAGCGGAGCTTGCCTACAGTGTTCCTTTCGTTGACGGCAGTTGGAAATGATAGATATCCCGTTTCACCGCCATTCGCAGTGCTCTGGCGAGTGCTTTGAAGATACCTTCGATTTTATGGTGCTCATTGTCTCCCTCCGCCTTGATGTTGAGGTTCATCTTTGCCGCGTCGGAGAGGCTTTTGAAGAAATGTAGGAACATCTCCGTGGGCATCTCGCCGATTTTCTCGCGGTGGAACTCCGCATCCCACACGAGCCAGGGCCTGCCTCCGAAGTCAAGTGCCACCTGACACAGGCAGTCGTCCATAGGCAGCGTGTATCCATACCGTTCTATGCCCCTTTTGTCGCCGAGGGCCTTGAGCAAGCATTCGCCGAGAGCGAGGGCGGTGTCTTCGATAGTGTGGTGCTCGTCCACGTGCAGGTCGCCGTTGCACTTTACTGTGAGGTCGGTCATTCCGTGTTTCGCTATTTGCTCTAACATGTGGTCGAAGAAGCCGAGTCCGGTGTTGATGTCGCTTTTCCCGTTGCCGTCGAGGTTCACGCTCACCAAGATGTCAGTCTCTTTTGTGGTGCGTTTCACTGTGGCGGTGCGCTCTCCGGCGAAAGCGATTTCTGTTATCTTCTTCCAGTCGCAGCTGTCGCCAAGGATGAGGCTTTTGCAACCGATATTATTGGCAAATTGCCTGTCGGTGTCTCTGTCGCCGATGACATAGCTCCCCTCGAGGTCGTAGTCGCCGTTCATGTATTTTTCCACCATCTTTGTGCCTGGCTTGCGAGCCGGATGGTTGTCCTCGGGGAAATGTCGGTCGATGAGAATGTCGTCAAATTCCACACCTTCTCCTTTGAGGGTTTGCAAAATAAAGTTGTGCACCGGCCAGAACGTGTCTTCTGGGAAGGAGTCGGTGCCTAATCCGTCCTGGTTGCTCACCATCACGAAGAGGTAGTCGGTATGTTGGCGCAAGAAGGAGAGCGCGGTGATGGCACCCTCCACGAATTGCAGTTTCTCGAAGGAGTCTATCTGCTCGTCTTCGGGCTCTTTTATAATTGTTCCGTCGCGGTCGATAAAAAGTATCTTTCTCATTCTTTATTTCATTCTTTTTGCTTTCTCTTTTTCTTGGGTCTCAATGCTTCCGTAGGCATAATACATTATAGTATATACGAGCAGGTAGATGCAGTAGGATGCGAATGTGATCAGTGCTGTTGTCACGATCATGATGAGCGGGAAGCTGGAAGGCAGTCCGTCGGGGTCGCCTTGCATCATTCCGAGCGTGTTAGTATTGTCTGCGGTGGTGAGAATTATCTCCGGTAGCGACAACACCGCAAAAATCATAAGCAAGATAAGCGCGGTGATGACGAAGATGATGAAGAGGAAGCCCCAGTGCTTAAAACTTCTTCCGAATTGATTTGCGAAAGTTGCAAACAGTCCTTTGCTGTGGTCAATCATGTATGCCATGTAAACGTTGTACAGCGGCAGTATGAAGATGAAGCCCACTAATGCTATTAATGCAGCGATGCCATAGAATTTATAGTTCGACGGGTCGGTAGGGATTTCGTTGCATCCCAACACGATGGGTGCGCAGAAAGCTGCTATTAATATGCCGAAGATGATTAGATATACAAAGAAAGCCGCCCACACGCGCCTCACCATTTTCCTTACGTCGGCCTTTGGCAGTTTCTCTTTTTTCATCGGCATTTTGTCTGTCAGACTATGTTGCCGCAGCATAGTGAAGTATCTGCCATACATAATGTTCATTGGCACAATGGATAACAACAGCATCACCAGTCCGGCCAGCACTATGATGCCTCCTTTTTGCAATGCTTCCACATTGTTTGTTGACACTCCAACCATTTCCATTTTACTGCCTTGCTGCATCGCGGTGATGGCAGCTGCTATGAGTATAGCGAAAATAAGCATCGGCAGCCACACATGTCTCATAATAGAACCGAGGTTGTCGGTAAACAATCTGTATGCGTCTGCTATGCACCCTGCGTATCCGCGGCTCTTGAAGAGTATGAGCGGAGATACTTTCTCTTTTTGTTCTTTTTCCATTCCTGTTTTTTATATTTCAGACTGCAAAGGTAGTAATTTATTGCCGATTATCAATAAGGCAGAAATCTTTTTTATGTTAAATCAACTTAAATAATGGATAATGAAAAATGGATAATGGATAATGAGAGCGCCGGAACGGCGCATAATTGTCAATTGTCAATTTTCAATTGTCAATTTTCAAATCTCCCTTGCCACAGCCGCAGCATTTGCTGGTACAGCTTTTCCTCTTGGGGCGAGTGCTGTGCATGCCAGAAACGCTCGGAGGTGAGGGCATCGGGCAGATATTGCTGTTGGGTGAAATTGCCCGGATAGTCGTGAGGATATTTATACCCGTCGTGGTATCCTAAGTCGGCCATGAGTTTGGTGGGGGCGTTGCGCAGGTGGAGCGGCACTGGTTGATTGCCAGTGGCTTTCACTGTTTGCAATGCTTTGTCGATGCCGAGGTAGGCGGAATTGCTTTTCGGACTGGTGGCGAGATACACTGTGGCTTCAGCAAGCGGGATGCGCCCCTCCGGCCATCCTATTTTCATCACCGCGTCGAAGGCGGCATTGGCAAGAAGCAGTGCGTTGGGGTTGGCGAGGCCGATATCCTCGGCGGCGCTGATAACGAGTCGGCGTGCGATAAACTGCGGGTCTTCGCCTCCCTCTATCATTCGTGCCATCCAGTAGAGGGCTGCGTCGGGGTCGCTTCCTCGGATGCTTTTGATGAATGCCGAGATGATGTCGTAGTGCATTTCCCCGTCTTTATCGTAGGCCAACGGGTTCTGCTGCAAGGCTTCCTCCACGAGTTTGTCGGTGATAACGAGTTGCTTTTTGTCGTCGGCACCGGTTTCTTCTGTTCCTGTCTCTGCCACGAGCTCAAGTATGTTGAGCAGTTTCCGCGCGTCGCCTCCACTATATCGCAGCAGTGCGCCGTTTTCTTTCACGGTAATGTCAATTTTCGACAGTTCACTGTCTTTGGTTATCGCATTGTTCACGAGTTGCAGTAAGTCATCTTTCTCAAGCGGTTTGAGAATATACAACTGGCATCTTGACAATAGTGGTCTGATAACTTCGAAGGAGGGGTTTTCGGTTGTTGCGCCGATGAGTGTCACCACGCCTTTCTCCACCGCTCCGAGCAGCGAGTCTTGCTGACTTTTGCTGAAACGGTGTATCTCGTCGATAAACAGGATAGGCGAGGGCGAGTTGAAAAATCGGTTGTTTTTCGCCTTGTCGATGGCGTCTCTCACGTCTTTCACTCCGCTGGTCACTGCACTTAGCGTGTACATCGGTATGTCGAGTTCGCGTGCCACGATATTGGCGAGCGTGGTCTTTCCCACTCCCGGCGGTCCCCAGAGGATAAATGACGAGACACGCTTGTTGTCGATCATCTTCCGTATCACCCCTTGCGGCCCCACGAGGTGCCGCTGTCCTATGTAGTCGTCGAGCGTCAAAGGACGCATTCTTTCTGCTAATGGCTTCTTCATATCGGGCGCAAAATTAAAAAAAAATCCTAAAAGATGAAAATTTATTCGATAAAACTTGCTAATATGAAATAAAGAAACTACTTTTGCACACGAAAACAGGAAAATCTATCATTTATGAAGAAAGAACAGAAGAATTTAACTATCAAGTCGCTCACAAAGAGCAATGTGTGGGACGTGCAGGAAAACGATGTGATTCGTTTTCTCAAATCAGCGGGTAAAGACCAGGACATGAGGGAGAATTTCCATCATTATGCCGACATTCTGCGTAGTGCTTTTGAGCTGGAAGAGCTTAAGAGTTTTAAGGAGGAGGATAAGGCAAAATTCGCCAAACGCGGTTTTCAGGTGGCAGAGGTGGTGCTGGATGAGAACACAAAGTATTACTGGGCCATAAAGAAGAAGTCGATAATGCGTGTTACCGACCTCTCCTACGAGAACATCCGTCATATCTCGGCTCAGAAACTTTTAGAGGTTATCGAGCGTAATTTCGGCGGTGGATGGGAGTCGCTCTCACAAAGCATCCGCGACATCATTGAGTCGGGCTTCGACATCTCTACCAGCACGCTACCCAAGGCCAACTGCCACAGCGGTATGTACAAGAGGAAGGTGGCCGACGGCTTCGAGGTGCTTGAGATACCTAAAGGCAACTGGGTGGAGACGATTTTCGCCAAAGAGAAACCTGCGGTGGAGAAACCGCGCTTCCGCCCGGAGAAAGATGGCGACCCCGAGGATGAGGACTACGAGGATAAGAAAGCTGCTGATGACGACGAGTTTGGCGATGACGATTCTTTCAACGAGGAGAATTACCGCACTTCGATAGAGATACAGTCGTCGGGCGAAGGCGATGAGGGTGAGGACATTGCCGATGACAGCGGAATGTATTAATCAACTCTCATAAACATAAAAAGGCGGGGCCGCGTGGCTCCGCCTTTTTGTAGAGTGTTTATTTCTGAGATTTATTTTATCAGTTCCACCGACCTTTTAACGAAAGCGTCGAGTGCAGCTCCCTTGAGCATTCCGTTTTGCAAGAGTGCGAGGTCAATGAGCTGGCTCACCACCTTGTTGCCCTTTGCATAGTCTGCGAGGATATTGTTTTTCTTTGTCTTCTCCTCGTTGATGCTCTTCTGGGTGTTTTCTTTGTCATCTTTCTCTGCCTGTGTAATCTCCTCGGGCTTCTTTTTGCCTTGTGCGTCATTAAGTGCGGCAAGCCTTGCCTCAAGTCCCTTTATCTCGCCCTCTATAGGTTTGAGTGCCTCCTGGGTCTTGCTTTCCGAGTCGCTGAGAATCTCTTTTACGAGTCTGTGGTCGCTGTTGAGCACGAGGTTGTAGGCGTCGGGCATCTGCGAGTAGAAGCTCATTCCGGGCTGGAAGCGTGCCATGTCTTTCATACGTCTCATATACTCGCTTTGGGTGATAAGCACCGGCTGTGCGTTCTCACCGAGGGCCTGCACCTGCACGTTGAGCTCTGCCTTGTCAAGGTGTGGCAGTTGAGAGCGGAAGACAGTTGACAATTTGTCACTTTTGTCAGCCTCTAATTCCTCGCCCTTGTTGTCGTCTTTCACCACGAGGCGGTCGATGACATCGCTGTCCACCCTTGTGAAACGGCTCTTCTCGAATTTGCTTTCGAGCATCGACACGAGCGGTGTGTCGAGTTGTCCGTCGAGGAGCAACACGCTGTAACCCTTGTCGTTAGCGGCTTTGATATATGTGTATTGCTCGTCTTTGTTGTTGGCATAGAGATACACGAGGTTGCCGTCTTTGTCGGTCTGTTCGCCTTTGATGAGCTCTTTGTACTCCTCGTAGGTGAAGTATTTGCCGTCAGTGTCTTTAAGCAGTGCGAAGTCTTTGGCTTTCTCGTAGAAACTCTCCTCTGAGAGCATTCCGTAGTTGATGAAAATCTTCAGCGAGTCCCATTTCTCCTCGAAAGCCTTGCGGTCTTCCTTGAAGATGCTGCTGAGGCGGTCGGCGACTTTCTTTGTGATGTAAGTGCTGATTTTCTTCACGTTAGAATCGCTCTGCAGGTATGAACGGCTCACGTTCAAGGGAATGTCGGGCGAGTCGATGACGCCGTGGAGCAATGTGAGGAACTCCGGCACGATGCCCTCCACCTGGTCGGTGACGAACACCTGGTTGCAATACAGCTGTATCTTGTTGCGCTGCAGGTCGATATTGTTTTTGATGTGCGGGAAATAGAGGATACCTGTGAGGTGGAACGGGTAGTCCACGTTGAGGTGTATCCAGAAGAGCGGCTCGTCGTGCATCGGGTAGAGGGTGGAGTAGAACTTCTTGTAGTCCTCGTCCTTGAGCGTTGACGGTGTCTTTGTCCACAGCGGCTCCACATTATTTATAATATTGTCCTCTTCGGTGTCCACCTGCTTGCCGTCTTTCCACTCGGTCTTTTTGCCGAAGGCCACCGGCACAGCCATAAACTTGCAATATTTCTCCAACAGGCTCTGTATCTTATACTTATCGAGGAATTCCTTGCTGTCGTCGTCGATATACAATACGATGTCGCTTCCGCGGTCGGCCTTGTCAGCGTCTTCGATGGTGAACTCAGGGCTGCCGTCGCAAGTCCATTTCACTGCCTTAGCACCTTCTTGCCATGAACGGGTGATGATTTCCACTTTCTTCGACACCATGAATGCCGAGTAGAAACCGAGTCCGAAGTGTCCGATAATGTTGTTGGCATTGTCTTTATATTTCTCCAAGAAATCGTTTACGCCGGAGAAGGCGATTTGGTTGATGTATTTGTCGATTTCCTCGGCGGTCATACCGATACCACGGTCGCTGATGGTGAGAGTGCCTTTGTCGGCGTCGAGGTTCACCTTCACAGTGAGGTCGCCGGCTTCGCCTTTGAAGTCGCCTTTCTCGATAAGGGTTTTTAGTTTTTGTGTGGCGTCAACGGCATTAGAAACCATTTCTCTTAGGAATATGTCGTGGTCGGAATATAAGAACTTTTTGATTACGGGGAATATGTTCTCGGTTGTAACCCCAATGTTTCCTTTTTGCATAATATTTTAATTTTTAAACGTTTTCACACCCTTGTATGCAAACAGTGTGCCAATTGACTGTTTGGCTCTTATAAAAAAAGCCCCCGCCGCAGGGGCAGAGGCTTCGATGATTAACCATTAATTAAATTATGAAAAACTTCGATTGTAAAAACGCGTCATTGCGGTTTGTGGATTACTCCACGCTGATTTGCCTTCCGGCTGCTTTTGCCACGGGTGTCAATTTAGGCAGATCCACCACCAACACGCCGTTGTCCATCTTGGCTGCTATGGCCTCTTTGTTCACGTCATCCGGCAGCAACAGTGTCTGCTCGAATTTTGAGTAGTTGAACTCGCGACGCAGGTAATGATTCTTTTTATCCTCCTCTTTGTTCTCGGCTTT
>Ga0181612_161399_pt1 | contig 20024 bp, 18 predicted proteins | sample HoacroProtozoa21_FD_119630 | JGI IMG/M metagenome (GOLD analysis project Ga0181612, IMG submission 119630) | Hoatzin crop microbial communities from Cojedes, Venezuel. Combined Assembly of Gp0051906, Gp0051904, Gp0051908 | reverse complement strand
GTTACTGCAGTATTATGACAGATCACCGCAGCTTGAAAAAGAGACAAGCAAAGATGCTGGGTTATAGGTTTCCCTTTATGGCTATGAAAACCTGTGTTTCTTCACTACTGCCATCAGGACTGGCCTAATTTGATGCTCTAGGGTGTTATTGATGCCTGGTACTGTCCTCTTTGAGACTGTCTGGAAGTTGCAGGGAGATTCTGGAGATAAAATCTACATGGTATTTTTTTGCCAGGGTATATATGCTTTGGAGGCAGCAAAAGGAAAACTTGTTTTCATGCTATGGTGGTGGAAATTCAGCAAGGCAGACAGAAAGGTCTGTCTTACGGCTTTTGGAGAATACTGGACTAGCATGATGTATTTCTTATACCTGTGGCTCTGGAGGCCTCTGGGCGCAGCCAGTGCTGTGGTTGCTTTTCCCCTGAATCCTAGTATTGCTACCCAGCTCTGGTGTTGTGCTTGTTTTTTGTTTTGTTTTTTTTTTAAGAGTGAAACCACCCCTGTTTTCTTTCTCCTGGGATTGTAATTCTGAAAATCAAAACTGCGTTTTCCCCAAACAAGTAATCCTTACTGCCACATCCATTCAGGATACACCAGGCTGTGTATTCCCTTGAGTTCCTGATACTGTTATGTAGAATCAGTGCTGTGTTACTCTTCACCTTGAATATCCCAAGGCAGCAAGCAAGATCCAGGACTTCACTTTCTGTTACCCAAAACATCCTGGAGAAAGCTGCACAGCAGCAGTGCTGCAATTTTCTACTCTATCAAGACTCTTCCCTTCCCCAGTGCTGCAGCCTAAAGTCAACGTGGCATTTGCTGTAATGGGCAGTGACTTTTTGAGATCAGGCAATACACTGTAGGCTATACTACTCAGTAAATAATCCTCCACAGTAAAATGCAGGGTTCCAAACAAGAAAATCCCCTTGCAGTTTTTACCTGCAAAAATACGAAGAGGAAATTGGCTCACAAGTGCGTTTGAGGTATTGCAGTGCCCTCTTTTTCTTTCCCATCTGTGTTCTACGTCCTCACATATTCTGGGCTAACCCATCTGCAGGAAGACAGCAGGGAGGGACCTGACAGATAAGTCAACCCTCAAAATGGAGGAGGGGAAGGATATTCCTGGTGAATTCTCTCACAGCAGAAATGAACTGAAGCAAACGACATCTCGGATGAGATGGCTGGTTTTGAATGCCAGGAGTACCTCTTGTTTCTCCAGTAGACTCTTGACCTATAGCTGTAGACACTTGTTTAAAATCTCATCCTCAGCAGCCTGGGGTTGATGCACAGCATTGAGGAGCTATGTGGACATCAAACTGATTTGTTTCTATGGAAACAAGTGATTTTACCATGTTGCAGGGAAGTAGGAGGGGAATTATCCCCCTGGGCCTGGTTCTGAATCTTGGATTGGATTGGTTGCTGCACTGCAGTTGTGGAGCAGCAGCCCATGAAGGGATTATCTATCTAGTCAGTGATCACAACTACGGAGAGAAGCACGTGGATCCAATCTGCTCCCATTGCAGGCTTCCTCAGCAGGGATGACACAAGGCACTGTCATCGTGTGCCAGGATTCCCAGGGTCACAGCCCTCCATGGCACTTACAAGCAAAGAATTTAACCTTGGTCACTCGTAGCCGGAAAGGAGGCCTGCCTTACAGCACAGGCAGCTGAGACTCGGTATCCTGCTCAGACTTTTCAGTTAGGATGGCTAAGGTGATGAACTGGGCTGGTACTTTGGCACGCCTTATAGGCAAGAGCTGAGAACTGTTTGTGGTATCTGCAAGGACTAGGGGAAGCTGAAATCTTTGAGACAGGCTTCAAATGTTTCTTGCTGATGAAATTTATGGTATGTCCTGTTATATTTGGTATACTGCTTTCAGAAAGTCCCAGGACCTGAAGTCTTGTGATTGGGGGTGATGATTTAGAAAATTTTTTTCTAAAATGGAAGTTAATATCATAAAACCAGTGAAGGAATCAAAGCATGAGTATAAGCCTCCATCAACAGGTTCAAATAAGAACCGTACTTACTAAAATGCATATATTCCTAGTATTCTGTAGTACTGAGTCTGTTTGAATAGATCCTGTGCCTCTGTGCAAGATCCTAGTGCTGATCCTTCAAAAGGGGCTGATCAACACCTGTGTATTCCAGACTCCCATTTCCTAAAGGTACTTGCCTCTCTAGGCTCCAGCAATGACTCTGAGAGGGAAAGCTTAGATTTCTAGGTAGAAGGAAAGCAGACCATGGAAAACTGTCAAAAACGGCAAAGCCTCTGTGTGTGTGTTTGAGCATCTTTCCAAGCTATTCCCTTGTCTGTTCTCTTCTTCCCCTCCCTAATTCCTCTCCAATAGAGAAAAATTCTATTTGCTTGGCTTCTGTCTCCCCTAACTGTATATAGGGACTTTAGTACTTTTTATGTAAACTGAGGGGATGGAGTGCAGATTTACCAGAAATTCTTGCTTCATGCTTTGTAACGCAGCCAGTGAGTTGATTGGATGTGGTAACCCTTGGATATGGGTTTTCAAGGGTGCATCAGAAGAATGTAGCAACATCTCTGGCTTACTTTGAGGTCATCTAACAATATATACATAGTGCACCTCAAAAGTCAGGCCAGATCCTGCTGTAAGGTCTACCAGGCATAAAGCTAGGGTATACTGTCTTCCTTGGAATTACTGTAGACATACAGCAGCAGAAATCCCTGGGGCAAGCTCTTGGCTGTACGAGTTTTCTCTGCGGGCTGGCAGGCCCCCAGGCCATTGAATAGAAGTGTAGTACCTAAAGTGTAAGAATGCTTGTGACCTCCTTGGATGTTTCTTGCCCTGTGGAAGCAGTACGGCCATGAAGCTCTGTAGTTCTGTGTCAGATTAATTTGTGCACGGAGGCTCTAGTGCAGCCATGACTTGGCATAATGCATACAACTGTCTTCCAGATTTTGATGTACCCTGAAGCTAGTGGAGTGTGAAACCGAAAAATCAGCCCAAAGGATTCAAATAAAAATAAACAATAGAGAGACTCTTTATCTTACCCAACTGCTTCGAGACCTGCGTAGCGGCATGTGCAGGAGGAGGGATGAGTGAGCTGTAGAGAGGAGAGATAGGCAGTGACTGCAGTGACTCCAGGGAAGCAGTCTGTGCAGTCAGAGATAAGCCAGAAAAGCAGAATTTAGTGCACTCTGGAAGCAATTTAGTGCATTCTGGGAGAGGTAGGGGAGAGAGCTGTTTCTAAGCAAGCGTTCCTGTAAAAATTGGTATGCACTTTCCTTTTTGCTTTAGCAGTGTTTATAAGGTGTTGCAGGCTGAAGTGTCAGTGATGCAAGAGAACATTGCACAGGGCCTGTCCCCTCTCTAGTTGTCTGAGCTCCCTCAGCCCACACTTGCCTTGACAAATTTGTTCTGAGTGAGGGAAACACATTTTTGATGTTCAAGACACGTGCGTCCTCCCAGAGACCTACAAGAGCACATAATTATGACAACATGTTTCAGTAACAAAAGGCTATATCCTGCTCTGTAGGAAAGAGAAGACCTATGCTCCACCTAAAATTGCCAAGAAGGTGACACAGGGAACAGTACTGGAGACTGTCACCTCTGTGTCTCTAGATCAGTGGCCAAGTAATTGTGCTGCGTCCCATGATAAGACAAGTCTTATGGCTGAGATGGAAGCTCATTCAGCTGCTGTCTCTCCATGGCACATAATTTAGTCCCAAACATCAGTGAAACAAACCCCACCATTATGCTTGTTCACGAGGAGCTGGATTTGACTCACCAGACTTACTGTATGTAGGCTTTCAAACAGCCAGTTTTCTATGGAGGTGGATTGTCTTGGAAGGGCAGGTTCCTGAGAGGTTTCCTCTCTTTTTGGCAAAGCCTGTGATGTGGAGTCGTCATGGCTTTTGAAATGTTGCCTTTTGCAGTAAATGTAGTTTTCTTGTGTGGCTTTATTTACTTCATATATGTTAACTCTACAAATACACTACTTTTTTTCTTATTCTTCGAATAAAGTGAGAGCACAGCATAGGAAAAAGATGTTGGAAAGCTCCAGAACACCGCATGTCCTCGTCAGTTGTCAAAGGGGCAGAGGTAGCAAAACAGAAAGGTTGTTCTTGTGGTGAGAATTAGAATGTCAATTCTGGAAGCAGTATGTGTGTGTGAACATGTAATGCAACCTGTTTCTACACTTTTTTTTTTACAGTGAATTAGCATAGTTGCTGTCCTTTTGTGTTTGAAGACCACAGTGTCTCAGTCTCTGCATAAAATCTTAATAAAGTCATCTCAGACAGAAGACCCCTCTCGCTTTCTGGGGACCTGTACTGGTATCAACTGCAATGCTGTGCAAGGGAATAGAAGAACTCCAGGTGCAAACTTCACAGGTTACTTTCTGGTTCGTTACCTATCCCCTCTGACTCTTGTTTGCATACTGTTGAGTAGTATGTTATAAATGGGTCCAGCTTATTCTAGCATTTGTGCTTTGCCCTGCTCGGACAGCACCTGTGAAGTTTATAAGAGAGTCTCCGGGAACTCACCTTATGTACAGCAAACTCCCAAACTTGAAAAGGGGTCTGCTTGTCCCCCCCCTTGGTTACTCATCTGGAGAGCTGTATGAGGAGAAATGGCTAGGTGCTGGAGATGCTGTGTCAGTGCTAGAACTACTTAACAAAGCAATTGTAAGTGTTCCATGTCAGCACAATAGTGTCAACCTCTCTTTGCACTACTGTAAATAGGAACTCAAGGCAGTGGGAAACCTTATCTTTATTTTTTGTTTCTGGTAATATGTATATTATGATGACACTTGTGAACTATTGCCTGTCTTTATTTTTCTCAATTGTATTATTGAATAATGAATCATTGTGCACAATAATATTGCCAGTATGCTGGAATGTGGTGTACTTACAATAGATCTTTATTTCCATATGTATCCATTGTGTGACCAGTACCAATTGTACCCTAAGAAATTATATCATACCAAGTGCATATGGAATTGCTCTCTTTCACTGTGGGTCAAGGGTAGGTGCACTGTGGTGCTGTGGAGATTGGCAGATAAATAACATGTGTCCTCTGGCTTAAACTTCTGAATCTGAAAATGCTAACCTTAATGGAAAAAAAAAAAGGTGGCTACCTAGGAATGAGACTTACTATGTGATTATAAGATTGTAGGACTGGTGTCTAAGTTCACATGATGCAGCATGAAAGGAAGATGACGGCTAAGGGCAGAGAAAACCAGTTAGAATAGTGGGTTGATGGGTGCTTTTGTTCATAATGCACCTGCTTTTAAATGCTTGCTGTTCATATTGGCCTGTCTGGCTTTGTTTGAGAAGCGCTTTGGTTCAGGGAAGATAAGAGCTCGTAGAGGCCACAAAGGCAGCAGGAAAGGAAAGTCTAAATCTGTAATGCAGCCCTCTTGTTAACCCACTGGGTGGCAGAGGAAAGAACAAATTTGTCCTTGTTCTTGCCCCACGTATGAGTTATGGAACTCCTTATGAATGTACTTGCGTGTCACTTGAAGGATCAGCCCGGAAAGGTGCTCGCAAGGGCAGTTCCTGCATCAGCCTTCTACCTTCTGGTAGAACTAGATGATGTCTGCTACGAAGGAGCACCAGCCTTGAGTTAGTGTCTAAGAAGTGGAAAGCTGCTACCATTTCTGAGGTGTTTGTTTTAGCAGTCAATAAGATGAATAGTAAATATTTATAGCCTTGCAGGTATTCTGTGAATGATGTTTGCATAGGTGTAAGCCTGTGTTTTAAGGATTCGTTTGACACACGTGCTGGAGTAGGAATATGTTTGAAAACATAGCTGTTGTGCTGTGAGGCCAAGTGCTGTTCAGAGAGATTTATAAGCCGTTCTTAAAATGCAGCCTGTATGAAGATGATGTGAATGTTGCCGATCAGTGCAATGATCAGAAGAGTCGTATGTCAAAGGTACTGATACCCCTGGATTGTCTCGGGATTCTTGTACTGCATTGTGCCAGAATGAGTTGATGAAGAGCTCTTGATTGGGATGTGTCTGAATGATGAATGATCAACTGTAAGACTTTTCAGATGAAATGAAGATAGTTCTAAGCTTAAGCGGAAGTAGGTCTGAACTGTGTGACCAGATAGTAAAATCCATAGGGGCAGGAATTATATGTCTTGCTGTGTATTGGCGCAGTGCATTGTGCAGTGCAGTTCTGATTGAGTTGCTGTCCCTAGGCACCACCAAAACACAAGAAATAAATACTGGATTTAAGAAAAAAAACAACCCCAAAATAGTAATGTGAAATTGTGGAGGCTGTGTGAATCTTAATTTTCTGAAATTAATATATTCCAAACTGGGAATTAATCTCATCCCTCAATACCCTATTTGTCTGTAGATGTTTAATAAGAAATCAAATTGAAATTAAATGATCAGATGGTGATGTTCACTCTTCTGTTCTTTGGAACTACTTTTATGTTTTCATAAGCTGCTGTTTTGGCTTTTTAATTGAGGCTTTACCTTCTCTAGTGCATCCTAATCCAAAAATCTCAAAGGGCTAACAAGCAGTAAACTGCAAGGATGCTGTATTGGTATATCTAGACTAGGCCTAGATTCGTATTTCAAAGCTCTGTACGAACAGCTTTGCAAGCCTTCCAGCTTCCCGGGGGGGGGGAGAGTAAGTGGTGGTAGGAGTGCTTGGTCTGTCTTCCATTTAGAATAACAGACGGTACTGTGGACTCGGTTCTGTTGGTGACTGCCAATAACTTTTGTTGCAACTTCAGTGAAGACTAAAATCATGCATGAAAAAAGGTTTTATTCAAAGTCAGAAATACAGATTACCAGTGGAGGAGAGAGTGCAAAACTGTTTTAATTCTAAGGTACAAAGAGTAACTTACTCATGAGGCTCAGTAAACCAGGGACAAAATCGATTTTATTGTCCTGGAGTCCTAGCTGCCAGTCCTGTGAACGGACATGTTCTTGGGTTTCACTCTGTGTGTATTTTGTATGTATCTTTCTATTCTGAAATTGAGTTCTTGCTCGGTTAAGAGGTGGGTTTGTAAAAGTGCATTTGTAGTGCCACATAAAGGATTGTACTAAGCCTTCTTGTTCAGCCATATTAAGTTTTCTAGAACATATGAGCAAAAAGAACATGTTTCTGTTAGATCTCTTTTGAAGATCTGCATTAATGCAGTCTCCTCTCATGGGTGTGTTTATAGCTGAAATTAAAGTTCTTTGTCAGTACTACATAGTGATCTTTGACAAGCCTCAGGGGGCCTCTTATCAAAGTGGTGAGCTGCAAAAGCATAGACAATGTCTATATGCAATGCAAAGATGGCCAGCAGACGTGCTTTTCCACTTGAATTTGATGGAAGGAATGCACAATGCTCTGCTCATGCTTGCAGTGGAAGAGTGTCTATTGAGAAGCAGTTGCAGTTTGAGCCAATATGTAGGGATGCCATTATTGTGTTACCTTCCTTTGCTGTTAGGACTGAATGTCATGGCTACAAGATCATAGGCAGGTTACCGGCAGATGCTATATTGCTGGAATTAAATGCCACTGTTATGGGAAGTCTAAGCCTTGGAGCACAAACCTACAACAGTAAGCTAACCACTTCTAGCAAAGCACGAAGGGACAGACTTGGTCATGCAATCGCTTTTCTCTTGTGTTTATCAGGTTTGAAAGCGTTTATCCTAACAAAGCAGGTGAACCAGGCACAATGGTCTCATAATGTTCGCAATGATGCTGGAAGACTAGTTCCTCCTTCAAAGATCTAGCTATCTCTTTTAACGAGAAAACATGAGATCAAGATCAAGTGTTTGACTGAAGGAGTAAACAAGTGGTCTTTTTTTTACTAGCAAATTGTGTATGTTCTTTAGGAACAAATGTGGCCCTACTGCAGCAAACCAGCTCATTCAACTCCATTCTTTTAATGGAGATGGTCACGTTTTCTTCAATGGAGTAGCAATGAATAAACACAAGAAACTTGTCTGAAAGCTTCAGTGTGTGTCTCCTCAGGAAGTCCCAAACTTTTCATATGGGTATCTGTCCTACTTTTTTTTGACTGCATCTGTCAACATTTTTGTCTCTTTCCATACAGTGTATGTTGAATTATACAAGCAGTTTGTCAGTCTCCTGTATCTTATAAATAGTCTAGGGGGAAATGTATTTAGTCCGTGTTACCTTTAACTTGTAATTCTCTGTAATGTGTAAGTCATTAAATGAACTCTGAAACTTGTTTATAGAGCAAACATGCTTTTTCTGTCAGTAATAGCATGTTTTTGTTCTGTAGGATTCCAAAATACCTAATGCATGGTGTATAGTGTCTGGCTTTTAGTTAAAAAAGTAGGGAAACCCCAAGTCCCCAGTGTCCTGTTGCATGACATCAGGATTACCTTAACATGTTTCCGGTGTGTTTGGATTTTGTCCGAATGTTGCTCTACAGTAACTGCCAGACTGTTTTCCACCCCTCAAACATTTTTTACTATTGCATTACTAATGCAGCTTTCAGCCCAAATCTGTACTTTAATGCAGCTCTGCATACTAAAATAGAAATAAGACTGGAAGGGATGATGTGATTGGGTTTGCCCTGAGGTAGCTGTGAAGCTAGTTGAGAACATGTGTAAGCACTTCAGAAGTGAGCAAAGCAAAATATAACAATAAATGCCTTTTCGGGTCACTTCCCTACCTGAACTTTTTCAGCCTGAGACCCATCAGGATTTGCATCTTTGATTGTTCTTGTGTTTGTTTAGAAGAGGAGATCTATCACTGGTCAGATGAAGAATTTACCTGGCTCAGTAGTTAAGAAAGATGAGAGCAAAATATGTAGAAATAAGTCTTCCCGTAACTGACAGCTGGCGGAATGTAGCCCATCTGAGCCTAGTTTTCCAACTCTGGTAAAATGCTTGGAATTGCATTGCTAGAGCTGATACTTCAATCTCTTGATAAAGACTTTTGAGTCAATAGCTAAGCAAAAAGATACAAGCAAACTAAGTGCTTGTATTCTCTGAATACATCTTTTCTGTCTGTGTTTAGCTGCTACTTTGCTGTGTTTTCTGGATGAAACCTAGCCTGAAGAGGTGGCACAATGTGATATTCCTGCTTAAAAGCATAGGAAATCAAATGTGCAACTCTTGCATGTTACAAAAAAAGTTATCAGTTTTTTAAAATACAAAGTGAAGGAGAAAAACGAGGTTGGTGCCCTCAACCTAATTGAATAACATATTTCAGGCACAGAGTGGTGTATTCATGTAATGAAGCTGCTTTTGATATCATACTAGAGGCTACCTTGTCTTACAGGTGGAATCCCTGCTGCCCTCATCGTTCTAGCACTTGGACCCTTACAGCACGTTATCTCTGAAGGCTGACTCTATCTTTCTGTTTCCTCCCCTAGCCTTGCTACTGTACATCTCCTGCGCTGGAATTGAATGAGCCAGTTTATCTAACCCTTCTGCTCTTGTCTGCCCGAGTCATCTGGCATGTGGTTGTTCTTATCTCGTGTCATTTCCCTGATTCTGACTTAATGTCATCACTTTGTGCTACTCTTTCTGGAGCTATAGGTGTGTGTGTAGATCTTTCCACTGGTGTCTAAGTGGACTCAAAACCTGGGCTGGACACATAGTCCATGCCACACACACTCTGTTGTAGTTTATCTACAGAAGCAGTTTATTATGCCTACTGCAAGAGGGCAGGCAAGACTCCTGTACAGTGCCTTCTCCTTGGCGCTCGGCCAGCTTGCCTCAGAATTTACTAATCTGTACTTTTTAGTGGTTATGATTTGAAAGGCTTAGCTGGAGCAGAAGGGGGAAGGAGTTTGATCAAGAAACTGTAGAGAGAAAAAAGGTGAATAAAAGGATAGGAAACAATGTAGATGCAATGGGGTGATACTGCCTCAATTGTTTTTTTTAATAAAGGTTTTTGGCTGTAGCTCCCAATAGGAGTCAAGTGTAGAAGAAACTTAGAAGCTGAACTGCATGTACCCCCCAGTAGTTTGTGAATAAGAACACACATTCATTTTCTGATATTAGGGATCAAATTGCACATATTTTCACTCAGAATTAAAGTGGCACTAAGATTGTTGATTTAGGTGACTACATTTGGCTAATGACTTTGTCATCTTGTCTTCTATGAGGTCTTAGTATTTTTTTGCTTGGAATAGCCTGGGAACTACTTGGTTAACACAGTAAATTGGATCTTTTTTTATAATGCTGGAACTCAGATGCTACAAAGGTTTTCCGTCTACCTTTGTCCTGAGTTTTTAGCTTTGTAGTTGTGACAAGGACAGCAGACAAGTCAGGATCTTGGCCAAAGCAGAAAGCTTCAGGAAAACTTTGAGCACAACAGGAGTGGAATCTTAATTCCTAGAGGGCTTGTTCTTGTAAATGGAAGTGGTGCTGTTCCTACAGTAAAGCAGGATCTGATACTGCAAGCTGGAGATCAATAGCTAGAGTGTCATCTCAGTGCTAGAAAGGGAACCTATACTAATAGGATACCTTTTCCTCAGGTACAGTAAGTTCAAAATAAGTCAGTGCAGCTCAGATGGATTTGTTATGCTAAAAACTGATGCTAGGGTAGGACTTTTTCACATATTGACCACAGACATCTATAGGAATGGAGCTGAGACAGCAGAAACTGCTAGAATGATGCAATGCCTCAAAGATTCCAAGATTAATCCCACTGGAATGGAAAAACTAGAGCTGTATTATTTGAAAAACAAATGAAAGACAAACCCTGGTTAACTCTTTATACTTCTGAAAAACTTCTGAAAAGTCTGAAATAATGAGAATGGGTTATGGTCTTATTTTAACTGGTGGAGTTGTACCAGAGGTCCCGTTACACCAGATTTGGGAACTTATAGGAGATATTTTTATTTGAGATGTTACAGACTTTAGGATGCCTCCTTACCCTCCCTTCACTTGAGACTACTCTGCAGCTTTTGATAGAATCATAGAGTAGTTTGGGTTGGAAGGGACCTTTTAAAGGTCATCTAGTCCAACCCCCTTGCAATGATCCAGGACATCTTCAGCTAGATAGTATCAAGTGATTCTGACAGCCCCACAGATGGAGAATTACTCTTATAGCTGAGGAGAGAAATGTGGAGAAGAACTTGTATAGGATTACGTAGGAAATCAGTGGCCAAACCAGGAGCTGAAACAAAACTGCTCCAGTCCTTGTCTAATATCTTAAAAGAAAAGTTCATTCCTCATCTTTGCTTCCTTTGTCAGTGTTAAGCTCATGCAGGATGAAGAGGAAGACATGAAAAGTGGAGGGCCCTGGATTTCTCATTCACCAGAGTAGTCAGAAACACTACTGAATTAGGAAAGTTATTCATTACCATAGCTGTCAAGGGAGGGAGGATTGTGTGCCAGAACCCCAAGTGATGTAGGTAGGGCTTCTTTTAACAAAAAAAACTGTATTCATGCTGTAGGAGCCATGTTTTGAAGTGATGCTTGTACCACTAGCCAAGAAAGTGAACTATAATATTTTCAGAAATGCTCAGTGGCTCTCGGAGCCACACGAACAGCTGAGTACTTGAAAACCAGGCCACAAAGTAGCAAGGTCATCGGCAGATGCAATGAGCATGCCTAGCTTTGCTCAAAGCACTTGGATTTGGAAAAAGAAAAGTCAAAGGAGAACTTGTGGGCTGTGGCTGCTATGTCAGCATTTGGAGATGGATAGTGAAAGGCTTCCTTCCTTTGAAATGATTTGCAGTACACAAAAATTCAGGATTCTTGTTGATATAGAAGGAAGCTGCTGCTGCTTTTGCCTTGGAAATGCTTACAACTTGAGCAGCCAGGAGAAATGTTGGGTGGAGGCAAGCCTTTGGCTGCTGTTCGTTCTTTCAGATGTATCATGGCGTTTGCATGCTGGAACAATGTGGTGTCCTCTCAAGCCCAAAAGTGCAGGGTGTGAGTGATTTTGTTGCAGTTTGGGTAATTGTATTTTGTCAAAGGGAGTCACGCTAGTTTATGGGCTCTGCTTCAACTTCTCTTTTTTTTTTTTTCTGACAAAAAAGAATTAATCTTTTTCCAAAGTACAGACAGCGATATTAAATAGGCTTGTTAGTTAGTTTGGAACATGAGTTGAAGGAGCTGTAGCTGTTACTGACAAGATTAGAGGGGATGTGCTGTGAGTAGAGGCTTCTTCAGAACAACAAGCTCTTGTACTCCTTGAGGAGGAGCACTTGGTTTTTAGTGCCTTAAATTTTTGTGCCCATGGCTGAGACTCCCTGTTAGAATCCATGAATGCTTATAGAAGCAGAAAAGCTGTGAAAAGGGAAGGAAACAATCATTCACTCATCTGAAACTTCCTGTTTCTTTTCAGGGACTTTTTGCCACGTGGATCTGGCATCGTAACCAGACGCCCGCTCGTCCTGCAGCTGGTAAACGCCAGCACAGGTATGTGAACTGCATTCCCTGTGTGTCCAGCGGGATCACTGTCTGTCAAGAAAGATCTTACTTGATCAGTGGCACCACTCAGTGTGGAATAAATAAATAAGAATTTTCTCCAGTAAAAATGACCTGCAATTGATTTTCAGTTCTGCCTGTTCAACATCTGATGCATTAAGTGTTCAGAAGCAAAATTCTTCTTAGTTATTTTGTTTTAATTTATTAGGCAAGGCTCCATGCATACACTTACCACAATTTTCGTTTGCCTATGCAGCTGTGACTCTTATGAGTGGATAAGACCTAACAGGCAGGTGACCCTGCTGATAATCTACTGAAATAAGAGGGTGAGATGACTTCATGTACTGAAAACCCAGTGTGAGAACACTGGGATCTGGAGAAGAAAGACCTACAGAGTTGTGTGGCTGGTCTTTTGGGCAGTTCACTGGTTTTGCCACTTACTTGCAGGGTATTTTCATTACTGTTCCCCTTTAAGTTAAGATCTCATGCAGGAGTTGGCAAGTGATTGTTTCAAGGTATTCTTCCTCTCTTGTGTGGTGAACTTCACCTATTCACAACAGTCCCCTGACCTGCAGTAAGGAGACAATTTGGCTTTTAGGAGGCTTTTAAAATTGAAACAGAGGTTTCTTGGGTTGGTTAGCCTATTCAAGGACTGACACACAAAACTCCCTGACCATCAGCCAATTCAAAGCCATGTCAAGAGAAGGTTTTTTACTCTGAGTCTGTTCTCATTATGTAATGAGACCATTATTTACCCCCAGCACTTTAATACAGAGCTAGTCCAAGTTGTCCTGAGTACCAAGGTATCTCCCAGTGTAGCTGTGGAAGTCACCACTGCTGTAGGCAAGTGCATGCTAAGTTCATTTTGTATCAACAGAGAAAGTCCTGGATTATTGTTTGAATGAAGACAAGTGAGGATGCCACCTCTGCTGAGAAAAAAGCTAGATTGTGAAGATGTTGGGCTCACCTGAATTCTCTCAGACATTGATCTGATAATGTGACTGCAGTAACTTCTATGCCAACCTGCCAGGTCCTAGTGGGAAAGGCCCTTGCAAGACTTCATCCCTTCAACTGTTTTGTTTTGCTTCATTACACTTTGAGTGTTTCTCTGATTTCAGTGGCTATTTCTGTCTCTGCTTCTGTTTAAATAGAATATGGTGAGTTCCTACACTGCAAAGGAAAGAAGTTCACTGATTTTGAGGAAGTCCGTTTGGAGATTGAGGCTGAAACAGATCGTGTTACTGGCTCCAACAAAGGGATTTCCCCTGTGCCCATCAATCTTCGAGTCTACTCTCCCCATGGTGAGTCCTGATGCAGCACCTGAGCCAGGAGATAGATGGGGCAGGCTGCTGCTCTGTCACAAAGTAAAGACAGAACAAACAGAGGTGAAATGGGGAATGTGCTTGGGTTTGACTTCAATCTCCACGTGCCTGGGCCATGCTGTATCGAACTGCCAGCTTTGGCAATACTGCTAAAATGGGTTTGTCTGCCAGCTGAAGTATCTGACTGCGAACAGAACTTCTCCTTGCAACAACTGATGTCTGTGCAGAAACTTGGTCCTGAGACTGTTCCTTTCCATCACTGTGGGCCTTACAGTGAAGAGCTGCTGTCTCTTTCCCTGCTTTCTGATGCTGCCTTACTGGGCAAATAAATGGAACAAATTAAAAATTGCTGGGGAGAGGGGCTTTCTTGGAGAGCACTTGCCTTCTGTTTGGATGTAAATACATACTTTGTATAGGCACTGCCCAGAGAGAACTATGCCATATGCTGCTGATCTTGGTGAAAGAATTTTGCTTAAATAAGGGAGCAGTGTAGTCCCAAATTTGCGATCTTTAAATGTGAACTGCTGTGTAGGCATTTTTTTGAAAGCAGCAGCTTGGTGCTATATAGCATTTGGCTGGGTAGAACTTGTGTTGATTTGTAGTTTGTTTTTTTTTCCTCTCAGCAAGACAATTAAACAGTTTTAGGCTGCATGTTGTAGTCCTTAAGGAGAAGGCCGAGCTGACTTTGACAGGAGCCTACCTTGAATAAGGGTGGCAGGACTGAGCCCTTCAGTACTGGGGACAACTCTTAATGAATGGAATCAAGTCTTCTGACTCTTCAGTCTTTGTAATGAAGCAGGGAAAAAATGTACTGCCATCCCGTCCCCTTCGGTGTAGCATGTGTGGAAGGACTTTGAGGACACAGTTTCACTCATCATTGTGAAAACAAGTGATTTAAAGGAAAGGGTGATGAGATCATTGACAATCACTACTAGTAACAACTAGTTCTTCTAAGTGGTGACAAAAAGGAACTAGAAAGCTCTGTGTGCTTCGGTGTGTGCATCTGTTATGCCTGTTATATGCTGGAAACATTAAAGCTACAGGTGGTACTTGTAGACCAGAACATTCCTACCTCAACACTCCCTTGTGCTATCTCCTGTTTCCTACATCTAGTCCTGAACCTGACCTTGGTGGATCTACCGGGTATGACAAAAGTCCCAGTAGGGGACCAGCCCCCTGACATCGAGTTTCAGATCAGAGATATGCTCATGCAGTTTGTTACCAAAGAGAATTGCCTCATCCTGGCAGTATCCCCAGCCAACTCCGACTTGGCCAATTCTGATGCCCTGAAGGTTGCGAAGGAGGTGGATCCTCAAGGTAAATATTGCTTAATTTAGCATGACATTATCAGACAGTGGCCTGATTTTCTTTTTACCTTTTGGCTCTGATTAGGCCAGTAGCTGTGGGCTTCTGTCTGTGTCTTGGGTTGTATCTTCACCAACAAGCATTCTTCTGAGAGGTGTTTTTGAGTGTAAACAGCTACTGTAACAGAATTTTTGTTATTCCCCTTTTCTTCCTTTGTGTGAGCCCCAATTCTGTTGAGGTGCAGGGTTTCATTTTGTTTGCTTTAGTCATCTGCATTCTGCTGGGAGAAAAGTAGGAAAATCTGCACTAAAATCCCTCTGTAGTGTGGCACAGCATGTGCATGTTTCAGCAGGATATAACTGAGAACTGAGCTTGATTATTGTCTGTTTTTCTCTCATGGCCTCTTAGATATAACAGGAGCTGTAATGTTTGAGTTCAGGAGCTCTTGAGTAGCCAAGTTGGGAAATCTGTAAGCTCTGTGAACAGAGGATAATATTACATGAGCTGTTTGCTTAAGCAACTATGTTTGTGTTTTCCATAGGGCAACGCACTATTGGAGTCATCACTAAGCTGGATCTTATGGATGAAGGAACTGATGCACGAGATGTGTTAGAAAATAAATTGCTTCCTCTGCGTAGAGGTGTGTTTCCTCATGCTGTGTTCATAATCTCCTTCCTCTATGTGAGGTGTCCTGGCCTCATCCGCTTCCTCCAGCGTATCCCCTTCCTGGGACATCTGTTACAACTTGTGGTTAAGCTATTTCTTTTCCAAGCTGGAACTGAGAGAAGCTGGGAAATGGGGATCAGTCATGCTGTTAATAGGAACTTCTTAGGTATTTACGTCTTGATATGTAGTCCTACCAGAAATGTAGCCTTGTGCTCTTATCTTTACCTTTTCTTTCCTTATGTCTTTTAGTAAGGCAAGCTGCAAAAATGGAGCTCCTGTCTAAAAAACTTCTCTTGTCTTTAATCTAGATGAGATTGCCATAGTATATCAGATGAAATAGTTTTGGTCTGTGATACGTACTGTCTCAAACGAATGAGACTAGGGTACACTTTGATTGCGGGAACAGTAATAAATAAGCTGATTCTCAGTTGCATAGTCACTTTTGTCCTGCATACAAAAATATCAGAACCTGGGCCATTCAGAGGAAATTCTAGTTTTAAACTCTTTCAATTGGTTCCTAATAATGTGTTGCCACTAGAATTCCCCTTTTGCAATGCTGGGTAGCTTCCTTCTCCGTCTGAATCCCATTTATGTTCTCATCCTTGCCAACATCTGATCTCCAACTCCACTCTTACAGGTTACATTGGTGTAGTCAACAGAAGTCAAAAGGACATTGATGGCAAGAAGGACATTCAGGCAGCTCTGGCTGCAGAGAGAAAATTTTTTCTCTCCCACCCAGCCTACAGACACATGGCTGATCGCATGGGAACCCCCTACCTGCAGAAAGTATTGAACCAGGTACTGTCAACCGTTAAGAACTGCTACCCACTATGTCACAAGAATGACTGGGCTGGCCATCAGGGCTCTTCTGAGATGGAAGAATACAGGAAAAGATAAAACTTGCAGTCAATGAACTGATAAATATTTAAAATTGCTTTGCTGCAGTGAGACTTGTGACAATTGGTTAACTCTTCCTTCTTTGTGTCATAAAGGCATTTTGGTGCCAGGTCCTATGAAGCGTGCCTGACTTGTGTTTCACTGTATCAGTATTACACATTAAGGTCAATAATGGAGCTTACTCACCAAAGGCAGGGCACTGCTTTAGTCTCTCAGTGACACTGGTGCAAAATCAATAGTTGGTTCATCACATTTACACTATCAGAACGCAAGGTCTTTCTGATTAAGCTAAAAGATACCTTCTATGTTTCTAATGGTCTCTGTACCTATCAGTAAGCTGCAAAGATTGATTTAAATCTGATATTGGTAGTCATTTTCCCATCTGTTAAGACTATCTTATCTCCTGTCTTATACCGTAGTAGCTTATGACTTCTCTCTCTGCTCCCTTGAAATACTCCCTTAAGTGAAGAATTACTTTGTCCTTTTTCCTTTTAATTTAAATATTCATCTTTAAACAGGAGTTTCCCAGAGCTGTGCTCTGTGGAAACCCTCTTATGAGATCCTTGTCAGTGGTTTTGGCTCCTTCCGCCTTGCCTTGTCAAGCTTGTTGTTGAAAAAGTCTTAACCATCACCTTGGGTGTCAGTGGTGTGCTAATCTGAAGACAGAACAGCCTTTACCCTGGTGTACATAGTGAATGCTAATAGTTGTATGCGAGGCTTATTCTTGGGCTGGAGACAGCAGGCTTCTATGAATGGGAGTTTTGTACCAGACTGGAAGGTAAAATAGAAGGTCAAGAATAGAGGGGTGAAATTAAGTAGGAGCTGGGGAGGCGGAATACACCCAGATCGTAACTGGTATCTGTCCTGGGATAGACTTCTTATTAGGACCTCTCAGAAGGATTAAACATGCAAGAGAGGAGCATTACTCTTTATTTTGTGGTGTGGAGGTAGCAAACTCTTCCCAGTAACCACCTAGAGATTTGTTACCGTCTTAAAACTTCTGCTTTTGCAGCAATTGACGAACCACATCCGTGACACCCTGCCAGGGCTGCGGAACAAGCTCCAAAGCCAGCTCTTATCTATTGAGAAAGAGGTGGAGGAGTACAAGAACTTTCGCCCTGATGACCCTGCTCGTAAGACCAAAGCTCTGCTTCAGTAAGTGACCTCAGCTGCATGTCCCTTCCTGGAGGTGACTGCTTAGCTGTGACTTCTGCTTCATGCTTTTTGTCTTCTTTCAGGATGGTCCAGCAGTTTGCTGTGGACTTTGAGAAACGTATCGAAGGCTCTGGCGACCAAATTGATACCTATGAGCTGTCAGGAGGAGCTAGGATTAACCGCATCTTCCATGAGCGTTTCCCCTTTGAACTGGTGAAGGTACTGCTTCCCTGTGCTGCTGACATCCACTTTGTGTTCTTGCCTGTTCTCTGTTACCTCTTCTGCCTGTCTCCCTACTCCTTTTGGTATCTTTCATCATCTGTCTTTCCCTTTGACTACTTTGTGTCAAGTTTTTCCTTTTATCACCTCTTTCACTTATTTTGTATCCTTTATTTGAGTGTTCCCGTAGTACTGACCTTTCCATCAGTCCCTGTCCTTGTGACACAGCTGAACTTTCTCTTAGTGAAATGACAATACTTCTTTGGCTTAATTCCTAAATGCTAAATTAAATGTGCAAAATAACTTCCTTTAACACAAACAATAGTAAATCAATGACTGAATGTCCTTGCAGATATGTCAAAGCTGCTTGGACTGAATTTCACATAATACAAATGGTGCTGAAACTTTTTTACTTCCTTGATAGTGAGCACCAGACTAGACCTCAAGTTGCCCTAATGGATGTGCAAGAAGCAGGAAAGAGGGTGTAGTTATATGTGGGATTACTTCTGTCTCTCCCCTATCAATGGCCTAGAGGTGGGAAGTGTAGAAACTCTTCTACTGTCAGAACAGTTGAAGAGGATTTTTATTGAATGATAGTTTTCTTGGATGGGGAAGTACACTAACCTGATCAGAAGTGGTATGGAAAAACTTTTTTTAGTGTCATTTGGAACAGACTTGAGAGCCAAATTACACTACTCCTGAATTTTCTTCATTTTGCTTCCTCTTCTTTTTTTCTGCATTTGAATAAGATAAGGCCTTTTGAGTGACATACAGGAGCCTGCCTTGTATTTGATAATACATTTTAGTATGTGAATTGTAAATCTATTTGTGGTGTTCACTGCAAAAACAGCTGCCAAGACCTCACGCTAAATCTTGGGAGAGAAAACAATTTGGTTTAGAAAGCAATCTAGCACTTGAGTCCTATTTCTTTATCTCGAAGAAGCTCCTTAGGAGCTGCTGGGACTTAGCATCTGTGAATGTGGTCCTTAGCTATTCGTATTTGTCCAGGATGTCTGCATTGGCAATAGAAGCTTTATGGCTGGACTCTGTATCCAACTATTGGGCCAATATCTCATCTGTCACATGGTAGTGCTGGCATAGGACCTCTTCTCTGTAAAGCATGCTATTGTGCATCCTGGGGTTGTGCAAATAAGTGTCAGTTTCTGATAAAATTCTCTCTTGGTGCAGATGGAGTTTGATGAGAAGGAGCTGCGGCGGGAGATTAGCTATGCCATCAAGAACATCCATGGTATCAGGCACGTATCACACAGTAGGCAGACCATTGGCTGCATACTTGTAAATACCCCTAGACCTTCCGAATGGAGCTGAAGACTTCAGAGGTACGGTAGGTCAGCTGAAGGGGAGGGATAACCTCCTTGGACTACCCCAGTGGCTTGAATCTGGGAGTAGGGACAATCATCCAAGTCAGTTTGCTTTCTCTTCCCATCTGAGAATTGCAGGAGCCTAAAAGGTAAAACTCCCTTGGTGACTAGACATTTTCTCCCTTCTTGCGTCTTGACATAAGAAGGGATAGAAAGAAGGATGCAAGCCCATACCACTCTTTCGTTTAGTTAAGGTTAAAATGTTGGTTTTCGCTTTCTACCTCCATACTAACCAACAATTAGTTGTTCAAAACAGTTGTTGGTGCTGAGCACCTCCTCCTCTAGAGATCTGAGAGAGCGTTCGGGTGCCTGTCACCAGGATCCCAATGGCCCCAGGACGCAGTTAGCAAATACACTTGTGTTCCCCTCAGCAGAGGTTAGCTGTCAGAAAGCACAGCCCTGAGACCCTGAGTCGTGCCCCTCCTGGGAGGGTGAGTGTCCGAAATGGACATTAGTGTCCTAATCATTAAGAAAATCTTTCATAAAAGGCGTCCCATCTGCTGAACAACTGAGGCCAAATATGCTACGGAGGGGTCAGCCCCTGCCACCCTTAAGCCTGATGACTGAGGTGAAATGGTGGCCTGGCCATGGCTGTCCAGCTGGGATCCATTTTACCCTTGGCACCTCCTTTCCTAGGAGGTGCCAAATGTGCCCCATTTTCCATGGACTCCAGTCAGGGATTGACCAGGGAACCTGGACGCTCCTCAGCCCCATGTGCCTGGTTTCAGTGGGTG
>Ga0181612_137337_pt1 | contig 20025 bp, 14 predicted proteins | sample HoacroProtozoa21_FD_119630 | JGI IMG/M metagenome (GOLD analysis project Ga0181612, IMG submission 119630) | Hoatzin crop microbial communities from Cojedes, Venezuel. Combined Assembly of Gp0051906, Gp0051904, Gp0051908 | reverse complement strand
GATATGGTGGATACCGCTGGTTCATTGTGTGGTGCCGCGGAAGCAATCGTCACGGTAGGCGGTGCGAAAGAGGTCTATGCCTGCGCAAGCCACGGTGTCCTTTCCGGACCTGCCATAGAGCGTCTCAACAACAGCGTCATCAAGGAACTGATGCTTCTGGATACCATTCCGTATCCGAAAGATCAGCCGAAGTGCGATATCATCAAATACATGTCTGTCGCACCGGTATTCGCAGACGCCATCGACCGGATCTACGAGGAGATCTCGATCTCCAATCTGTTCGATTGATTCCGGGCGTCAGATTTTATGTTTTTTAAAAAGAATTCCGGAACCGGCGGAGATCCCTGGCTTGTGGTCTTTCTGGGAAACCCCGGTTCGGAATATGACAATACCCGGCACAACACGGGATTCATGGTCGCGGATGCCTTTGAAAGGAAATTCGATGTTCGCATCAACCGCCTGAAATTCCGTGCTCTGACAGGCAGCACCGTACTGCACGGATCCAAAGTGATCCTCATGAAGCCCCAGACCTATATGAATCTGTCCGGCGATTCCGTCATCGAAGCCTATCACTTCTACAAGGTTTCCCCGGAGCATGTTCTGGTAGTGTCGGACGATGTTTCTCTCCCGGTGGGAAAGTTGCGGGTTCGGCGCTCCGGCTCCGCCGGCGGGCACAACGGGCTGAAGAGCATCATCCAGAATCTGGGGACCGACGGATTTCCTCGCATCAAAGTTGGCGTCGGAGTTCCTCCCAAGGAATTCGATATGAAAGACTGGGTACTCGGGAAATTTCACGGAGAGGATTTGAAAACCATGCAGCAGGCCGCCGAGCGGGCGGCAGAAGCCGTGGACTGCTACATCCAAAACGGGCCGGATAAAACAATGAATATGTATAACTGACCGTATAGCGGTAGCCTTCAGCTGCCGCTATATAGCTTATGAAGAGGAGTGAAACTGCTATGAAGAAAACATGCGTCGCCATGCTTCTGGCCGGCGGACAGGGCTCCAGGCTCTATGCGCTGACCCAGGATATGGCAAAACCCAGCATGCCCTTCGGAGGAAAGTACCGAATCATCGACTTCCCGTTGTCAAACTGTGTCAATTCCGGTATTGACACCGTCGGCGTACTGACCCAGTACCGCCCCCTGCGTCTCAACTCTTATATCGGCAGCGGACAGGCGTGGGATCTGGACACCTCGGACGGAGGCGTATATATTCTTCCGCCTTACCTTTCCGCAGGAGAAAAAGGCTCCTGGTTTACCGGCACTGCCAATGCCATATATCAGAACATCGGATTCATCGACAACTATGATCCGGAAAATGTTCTGATCCTGTCCGGAGACCATATCTACAAAATGGACTATTCCCTGATGCTTAAAGAGCACCTGAACCGGAATGCTGCATGCACCATTGCCGTGCTGCAGGTCTCCATGGAGGAAGCAACCCGTTTCGGCATCATGAATGTCGGGGAGGACGGATACATTTCCGAATTTGAGGAGAAGCCCGCGCATCCGAAGAGCGACCTGGCTTCCATGGGCATCTACATCTTCAACTGGAAAAAGCTCCGTGCCTATCTTATAGAAGACGAAGCCGACCCCGAATCCTCCAAGGACTTCGGCAAAAACATCATTCCGAAGATGCTTGCTGACGGCGAAAAGCTCTGGCCGTACCGCTTCAGCGGATACTGGAGAGATGTCGGTACTATCACCAGTCTCTGGGATGCCAACATGGATATGCTCTCCACCACGCTTATAAACCTCTATGATCCCAGCTGGCCGATCATGTCGAACTGGCCGACCTGCCCGCCGCATTACATTGGGAAAGAGGCATCGGTCATCCACTCTATCGTTACGGAAGGATGTTCCATTGAGGGTTCCGTGGAAAACTCCGTGCTCTCCAATTCCGCGATCGTCAAACCCGGAGCTAAAGTATCCTACAGTGTGCTGATGCCCGGTGCCGTCATCGAAGAAGGTGCGGTAGTGGAATACGCCATCATCGGCGAAAATACAGTGATCCATTCCGGCGCCCATGTGGGCACCCCGCCGGACGGCTCGGAAGAATGGGGCGTTGCCACCTGCGGGCCGAACATCGAGATCCGAAGCGGCGCGGCCGTTCCCGCCGCCGCCATGATCTACACCGGAGAGGAGGTATAAGCCATGACAGATTTTCACGGAATCATTTTTGCATACGGTGCGGAATCCGAGCTGGGTTCTCTGGTCAGTACGAGGACCAGTTCCTCTCTTCCCTTCTGCGGAAGATACCGTCTGATTGATTTTGCTCTTTCGTCTCTGGCCAATGCCGGCGTCAACAATGTCGGTGTGATCATGCAGCGGGACTATCAGTCTCTGCTCGATCATCTCGGCAGCGGCAAGGACTGGGATATGAGCCGCCGTCACGGCGGGCTGCGCATGCTTCCGCCTTTCGGTCTTCCGGAATATCATACCGGCAATTATCTCGGCACCATCGAAGCTCTCAATGCCGTCGCGACATACATCCGGGACATTCCGGAGAATCACATCATTCTGATGCACGGCAACCTCTGCGCTAACGTTGATTTGCGCGCGGCGATCCGTCAGCACCTGGAAAACGGCGCGGAGATCACCGCCGTATGTTCCAGAGTCGCGCCCTCCAAGCAGGGTCCCCGTTTCATCAACGGTGTGGACGGTTTTGCCAAAGAACTGATCTTCGATTCCTCCAATGGAAACGGCGTCGCTTCTCTGGAGATGTATATCATTTCGAAAACTCTGCTGCTGTCCCTGATGGACCGCTGCAAGAAGACCAACCGCCTTCATTTCCACCGTGATGCGATCCTGGGCTATCTGGACCGCGGAGGAAAGATCGACATCTACATGCATGAGGATTATGCGCGTACCATCACCACCGCCGAAAATTATTTTGAGGCGAATATGGATATGCTGGAAGCGAAAAACAGAAATTCCATCTTCCCGTCGGATCGTCCGGTACGCACCAAGAACCACGAGGAAGTCAGCACCTATTACGGCGAATCCTCCTGTGTCTCCAATTCCCTGATAGCAGATGGATGCATCATTGAAGGCAGCGTCGAAAACTGCATTCTGTTCTCCGGTGTGCGGATCGCCGCCGGTGCCAAACTGAAAAACTGCATCCTCATGCGCGGTGTCACCGTGGGTGAAAATGCGGAACTGACGAACGTGGTCGGAGACAAATACGTCGAGATCTCCAGTGACACGGTCCTGACCGGAAGCGTCAGCATGCCCTATGTAATACCGAAGGGCAGCAGTCTGTAACCGATGCAGCAAATTTTTATTAGAAAGGTTCCTTTTTTTGTATGACTAGTGAAATTTCCCGCGAAGAAGTACGCAGCGCAATAGAAGACAAACTGTGTGCGTACTTCGGAATTACCAATGAAGAAGCAACCGATGCCCAGATCTTTCAGGCTACCGCCATGGTCATCCGCGAGATCATGTCCCGACTGATGGCCGGCGGTCAGAAAAGTTCGGGGGATCGAGAAGTCCATTATATGTCCATGGAGTTTCTGATGGGCCGCAGCCTGATGAAGAATGCCTTTAACCTCGGCATCGACCAGGCCGTATCCGGTGCGCTGGAGGATATGGGGCACAAAGCCTCCGATATCTTCGAGACCGAACCGGATGCCGGACTTGGCAACGGCGGCCTCGGCCGCCTCGCCGCCTGCTACATGGATTCCATGTCCTCCATGGATATCCCGGCCACCGGCTATTCGATCTGCTATGAGCTGGGTATGTTCAAGCAGGAGATCGTCGACGGCGAGCAGACGGAAGTTGCCGACGACTGGCGCATTGCGGCATCCAGCTGGCTCGTTCCCCATGCCGACGAGGCCGTCCAGGTAAACTTCGGCGGACAGGTCACACCGCAGTGGGACAACATGGGCAGATACAACGCAAAATACACCGATTACACCACGGTTATCGCCGTACCGCGCGACATGCTGATCGTAGGATACGGCGGAAAGACCGTCAACACGCTGCGTCTGTGGGAGGCCCACAGCACCGATGAACTCAATATGTATCTGTTCTCGGAAGGAAAATATGTGCAGTCCATGGAGCAGCGCACTCTCTCCGAAGTCATCACGAAGGTTCTGTATCCCGCCGATGAAACGATCGAGGGAAAAACACTGCGCTTGAAACAGCAGTATTTCTTCGTTTCCGCCACGGCACAGACCATCGTGCTCAAACATCTCAAAGAATACGGTGATATCAAGAGCTTTGCCGACCATCATGTGATCCAGATCAACGACACCCATCCCACACTGGTCATCCCCGAGCTGATGCGTCTGTTCATGGATGACTGCGGACTGGGCTGGGATGAATCCTGGGAGATCGTCAAGAAGTGTGTTGCCTATACGAATCACACCGTCATGAGCGAAGCCCTGGAGACCTGGCCGCAGACCCTGATTCAGAGCATTCTGCCCCGAATCTGGGAGATCATCTGCGAGATCAACCGCCGCTGGTGCGAAAACCTTGTAGCTCAGTTCGGAAACAGCGAAAAGGTCGGCCGGAACCTCATCATCCGCGACGGATATGTACACATGGCCAACATGTGCCTTGCAACATGCTATAAGGTCAACGGTGTTTCGACCCTGCACGGCGAGATCCTTAAGAATGATCTGTTCAACGACATCTATAATCTGCATCCGGATCGTTTTACCGCCGTCACCAACGGCATCGACCACCGTCGGTGGCTTGCGCAGAGCAACCCCCGTCTTCACGGGCTTGTCTGCGATCTTCTCGGCAGTGACCGCTATCTGACTCATCCGGAAGATCTGGAAGGCCTTGCCAAATTTGCGGACGACACGCAGGTCCAGAAAAAGCTGGAAGAGATCAAGCACCTGAACAAGATCGATTTCGCCGCTTTTGCCAAACGCAACGACAACGGCTATATCCTGAACACGGATGCCCTGATGGATGTGCAGATCAAGCGTCTGCACGAATATAAGAGACAGCTTCTTTGTGCGATGCTGATCACGCATCTGCAGATGACGATCCACGACAACCCGAACCGCGAACTTCAGCCGGTGACCTTTGTCTTCGGCGCCAAGGCGGCAGCGGGATACAAGGTAGCCAAACGGATCATCGAGCTTCTCTGCTCCCTGTCCGACGAGCTTGCCAACGATCCGCTGTGCAAAGACCGTTTGCAGGTCTACTTCATGCAGAACTACCGGGTCTCCGCCGCGGAGGCACTGATGCCTGCAGCTCAGGTATCCGAACAGATCTCCACTGCCGGCAAGGAAGCTTCCGGTACCGGAAACATGAAGCTCATGATGAACGGCGCCGTGACCATCGGCACACTGGACGGAGCCAACGTGGAGATGTACGACCTTCTCGGAGACGAAAACATGTATCTGTTCGGTCTTCATACCGAGCAGGTCATCGAGATGAAAAACAACGGATACAATCCGCAGGCCATATACAACGACAACTACAATGTCCGAAGAGTTCTGGATCGTTTCAATCAGGGATTCCATGACGGAAAGAATTATTCCGACCTGGTCTCCAATCTGGTCTACAACGGCGATCAGTACATGCTGCTGGCTGACTTCGAAGACTACATGCAGACACACGAGCGCCTGTTTGCGGATATGCGGGATGATGCCAAGCGTGAAAAAATGTCCATGATGAACATTGCCAAGAGCGGATTCTTTGCTGCCGACCGCGCTATTCAGGAATACGCGGATAATATCTGGTACATCAAAAAATGAGCACTGTAGCGGTAATAGGCTCCATCACGAGAGACTACTGCGCCATTCCTCTGGAACCGATCCGCTCCGGTTCATCCGGATCGGGAAGGATCCTTCAGCAGACCGGAGGCTGCGGATACAACATCGCCCGCAACCTCAGCCTGCTCGGGCTGGATGTACAGTTTGTCACAGCGGTGGGGGATGATGAAGATTCCTTCCGAATGGATGAAGAATGTCTGGAACACGGACTGCACACAGACTATGCCGTGTCGGTATCGGGAGACCGGGCTCCGACCCGGATGTTTATCGCCGCCCCTTCCGGAGACCATGAGATCGCCGTGCACGACAATCATGCGATTCAGGCTCTCAACGCAAATTTTTTCGCTTCGGGATGCATCGATATGCTCAACGGAGCAGACGCCGTCGTTCTTGAAGGCAGTCTGCCATCCAGCGGACTTGAATTTCTGGCAGATTACTGCACCGCTCCGATCTACGCCGATCCCTGTGATACAGAGGGCGCCCGGAAAATGCGGCCGCTGCTGGAAAGTTTCCGGCTGATCAAGCCGGATCTGAAAGAGGCTTTCGTCCTGACGGATTCCGATAAGCCGAAGGACGCTCTTCGGATCCTGTCCGAAAAAGGCATCGAGCGATGTTTTCTCAGTATGGGCCCCAACGGGATCTTTGCCGTCAAGAAAGACGCTCCGGTGATCCATGTTCCCTGCCGTCCTGCCTTTCTTTCTACACCTTTCGGCAGCGGGGATGCCATGACCGCTGCGCTGGTGTGGGCAGACCTCATGGGTTTGTCCGTTCAGAAGGCCGCGCAGGCCGCCATGCTGGCCGCATCCATGACCGTAAGCTGTCCGGATACCGTCTGCAGCGACATGAGCGCCGCCAAACTTCAATCTGTATAATATTTGATAAAAAAGACCTTTGCATCCGCCGGGATCATCTTTCATGATCTCTTCGCTGCAAAGGTCTTTTTATTTAAGTCGGTCGTGTCAGTCGGATTCCTCTTCTTCCGCCCGGCTCGGCGGATCCGCTGTCAGCTCCGAGCTGTCCTCTTCCTCCTGCTTTTTGCCGGTCATCTTTTCCGACTTCTCCGATCCCGCATTGGTCTGAGCGTCTTCGCTGTTGAGATAGCTTCGCGAATTGAAATAGTTGCTTCTGAGCGTATCCATCGAAGCATCGCTCTTTTCCTTTACTTCACTGCAGGTCTCCTGGATCTCTTCGGTAAGCTCTCCGGAGTATTTACTGGAGTAATATGTCTCACCGTCATACCAGTTGTTGTTCGGCAGGATCACAACGCCGCCTTCTTTTCCGAAAATATCGTCTCCCACGTAGTAGGCTCTGTTGGCCGGCAGCCCGAACATATTGACGATCGTCGGAACCAGATCCAGAGAAGAACAGTATTTGTCGACCGTCTCTTTCTCCAGTTCTCCGCCTACCATGAAGCAGGGAGTGTTGTACAGTTTTTCGGCATGTCCTTCGATTCCCTTGGCCTTCATGAGGAAAGCTTCGTCCGTCATATATTTTCCGTAATGATCGGCATAGAACAGAACAACGGTATCCTCCAGCAGATCATCCTCTTCCAGCTGGTCCATCAGTTCTCCGACAAACTGGTCGGTCTCCATGGCATGAGCAACGGCCAGCGTATACTGTTCCATATTGTCGTCCGATCCGGTCATTCCGGATGCCGCCACCGCTTTTTTTGCCGCTGCAAGATGCGGATCCGAAATATTGCTCATATCGTCCGTGTACGGTCCGTGTCCGGAATAGGTGATGATAAAACTGAAAAACGGATCGTCACTGACCATCAGATCATAGCCGTTCATAAGTTCGGTATCCAGCATATAATCGTCCATGCCGATCTCATCCAGATTGTTGTAGGATTCGAAACCCAGATTCAGATGTACGGTTCCCCGGCTGTAGATCTTTCCGCTGGCCGAATGGAAGGATTTTGCGGTATAGCCCAGATCCCTGAACTGATTGGCCAGAGAAAGCGGGAAGGCATGCGTCGAATAGGCACTGCTGGAAAGTCCGTTATTGGCCGGAATCAGTCCTGTCTGGGAAATGATCTCCGTATTGAACGTACCGGCGGAAAGAAACAGGGGCGTATAGAAATTTTCGAAATTCACACCACTCTGCTGAAGCTTGTACAGATTCGGCGTGTAGTCTTCTGTGATCAGCCAGGTATCCATGGATTCCATCATGATCATGATCAGATTCTTTCCTTCCATGGAGTCGGTCATTTCATTGTCGCCGCTGATCTCCTCTTTGCGAGATTCATAAAACTTATTCAGATAGGACACATCAATGCCGTCCGTATCCATTCCCTGCGAGATCCAGAGATTTCTGAATGTATACTGATACAGACCGGTCATCATCAGGCAGCGGTTGGAATCACTGAAGCTGGCATATACTTCCGGATCCACATTCGGATCGTAGACTTTGTCCCAGCTCATGTGATCGTCATTCGGCATGCAGTTGTCATGTTCCAGATAGATCCCGACGATCGCATCGGCGATCACGACCGCCAGTATGATGACACGTAGCAGCTTTCGCTGTCCATAGGTCTTTTTGTTGGTGAAGATGCAGGCCAGAACCATCAGTGCCAGTGCAAGAACCACCGTCAGGATCAGCCAGATATTCAGATTCAGATAATTCCAGCTGAAAAATCGTGCTCCGTCTCCCGCGAAATGCATGTCCGAGAAGGTAAAAAAGTTTCCGAAGATCTTATACATCGCGCCGTGGACCAGCGCCAGCAGCGAGTAAAACGCGACAACTATCATCATGAATATTCTGCGCAGCAGGCAAGGCAGAAGCGCTGCAATGCAGGTGAACAGCGCTGCCCAGCAGACCGTGAATATAACCGGAGCCCATGCAAAAATCGCCGTATTCCCGGCCCAGAAATAGATCGTCCTGAAAAGGAAATCCAGGGATACCAGACTAAGGAAGCACAGAAGAGGGCTCAGAAATGCCGGATAGACCTTTTCTGCCTTCTGGGACGTATTATTCAGCGTCGTCATCACGATCGGCTCTTCGGCCTGTTTTTTCTCTTTAGTTTTCGGATGATGAATTCTCATAGAATGTATTCCCGCTAACAAATAATTAGTTGCTATATAATGTATATTATCTTTAACACGGGTACTATAGCACTTCCTTTTTTTAATATCAACAATAAGCTCGAATTTATTTTTTCAATCTACAAAGAGAACATAACGGTTTTCTTCCGCCTCATTTCATTTGTGCATTTTACTAACAGTTTCCTCTCTGTCTATCCTCCGGAAACAACACAGAGCCGGGCAGAAGGAGTTGGTCCCTTTCTGAAAATCCCCGTGTTCCCGGAATTTGCTGTATTTTCCGGCTGAGCCTTTCCAAACCGCAGCATCAGTTGATGACGAACCGGAAACAATATTTTGTTGATAATGACTATGGAAGAACACAAGATATTGTGGTATAGTTGACTTCCGACGAAAATTTTAAACTATCATGCAGCACGGTACCGCTATATAAGATGATCCGCCTCCGCAGGAACACTTTTCCCGCTCCAGGCACTTCCGGGCGGTCGGCCGCAGGAGGAGAGAAACCATGAAAATCATTAAACGAAACGGAAGCGAGATGAATTTCGATCCCGAAAAGATCGAAAAGGCCATCCTGAAAGCAAATCTGTCGGTAGCCCCCGCAGACCAGATCACGGAAGAAAAGGCCCGCGAGATCTCCCTAAACATCGCAGAGGAATGTTCCTCCATGTCCACCCCGCCTACAGTGGAAAGCGTACAGGACAAGGTCGTTCTGGCCATCATGAAGGCCGGATACTATCCGCTGGCGGAAAATTATATTACCTACCGCTATGAACATGAGCTGCTTCGCAAGGAGAACTCCACCGATGCAAGGATCCTTTCCATCGTAGACTGCAGCAATGCCGAAGCCAAGGTGGAAAACGCCAATAAAAACCCCGAGATCATCAGCGTGCAGCGCGACTATATCGCCGGTGAAGCCTCCAGAGACATCACCGAACGGCTTCTTCTTCCCGCAGAGATCGTCAAGGCTCACCGCGAAGGCATCATTCATTTCCACGACAGCGATTATTTTGTCGGTCATGCCTATAACTGCTGCCTTGTCAATCTGGATGACATGCTTCAGAACGGCACCGTGATCAGCGGAACTCTGATCGAAAAGCCTCACCGCTTTTCCACAGCATGCAACATTGCCACTCAGATCATCGCCCAGGTTGCCAGCTGCCAGTACGGCGGCCAGTCCATCTCACTGGCCCATATCGCAAAATTCGTCGATGTCAGCCGCAGAGCCCTGACAAAGGAAGTTCTGGTGGAAAATTCGAAAGCCGGCATCGAGATGACCGATGAGCAGGTAAAGAAGATCGTAGACATCCGCCTTCGTAAAGAAATCAAAGCCGGTATCCAGACGATCCAGTATCAGGTTCTGACTCTGATGACCACCAACGGTCAGGCTCCGTTCATCACCGTCTTCATGTATCTCGGCGAGGCCGGAGAGGATGAGCGTCTTCGCGAGGATCTGGCACTGTGTATTGAAGAAATGCTTAATCAGCGCATCGAAGGCGTCAAAAACGAGGCCGGAGTATGGATCACTCCCGCTTTCCCGAAACTGGTCTACGTCCTGGAAGAGGAAAATCTCGATCCCAACGGAAAATACTACTACTTGACCGAGCTTGCCGCGAAATGCACTGCGAAGCGCATGGTTCCGGACTATGTCTCAGAAAAAGTAATGAAGACTCTGAAGGTCGATGCCAACGGAGACGGCCAGTGCTATCCTCCCATGGGCTGCCGATCCTTCCTGACTCCGCATGTGGACAAAGACGGAAAACCGAAGTACTACGGTCGCTTCAATCAGGGCGTCGTAACGATCAATCTGGTGGATGCTGCACTTTCTTCCGGCGGCGATATGGACAAATTCTGGCAGATCTTCGAGGACCGGCTGGAGCTGTGCCACCGTGCGCTTCGCTGCCGTCACGATCGTCTGGAGGGCACCCTCAGCGATGTGGCACCGATCCTGTGGCAGTACGGTGCGATCTCCCGGAAAAAACCGGGTGAGACCATCGATGATCTTCTGTTTGACAACTACTCCACCATTTCTCTCGGCTATGCGGGTCTTTATGAATGCGTAAAGTACATGACCGGAAAGAGCCACACCGATGACGAAAGCAAACCGTTTGCTCTTGCGGTCATGCAGAAAATGAACGACAAGTGCTCCGAGTGGAAAGAGGCAGAGCATATCTCCTACAGTCTCTACGGCACTCCGCTGGAATCCACGACCTATAAGTTCGCGAAATGCCTGAAGGACCGCTTCGGCATCATTCCGGAGATCACCGACCACAACTATATTACAAACAGCTATCATGTGAATGTCCGTGAAGAGATCAATGCTTTCCAGAAGCTGAAATTCGAAGCGGAATTCCAGGCACTTTCTCCCGGCGGTGCGATCAGCTATGTGGAAGTTCCCAACATGATGAACAACATCCCGGCCGTTCTGTCCATCATGAGATACATTTACGACAATATCATGTATGCAGAACTCAACACCAAATCGGATTACTGTCAGGAATGCGGCTACGAAGGCGAGATCCAGATCGTTAACGACGGCGGCAAACTTGTCTGGGAATGCCCGCAGTGCGGCAACCGCGATCAGCGGAAGATGAACGTTGCCAGAAGGACCTGCGGCTATATCGGAACCCAGTTCTGGAATCAGGGCAGGACCGAAGAGATCAAGGACCGTGTCCTTCATGTCTCGGTTCCCTGCGAATGCTGAGACCACATAAACTACTCGGCGGTCGGGCATGCCCGGCCGCCTTTTCCATCAAATTCAATCTTTGATTTAGGAGGAATGCGTAAGCCGTCGCGGGCTTATGCTGCAATGCCATGAACTACGGTCAGCTCTATAACTGCGATCCGGCCAACGGGCCCGGAATGCGCATCACCCTTTTCGTTTCCGGATGTACTCATCACTGTCCGGGATGCTTCAATGAGGAGACCTGGGATTTTCAGTACGGCAGACCTTTCACACAGGAAACGGAGCAGGAAATCCTGACACTTCTCGGAGAACCCTACATTCAGGGACTGACTCTGCTGGGTGGTGAGCCCATGGAGCCTGCCAATCAGAAAGCTCTTCTCCCGATGCTGAAGAAAGTACGAAGCATTTTCCCCGACAAGGATATCTGGGTCTATTCAGGATTTACCTTCGAGCAGCTGACCGGGCAGGAGGAAAGTCATTGCCGGTGTCCTGAGACCGAAGAGTTTCTTTCCCTGTGTGATGTGCTGGTAGACGGTGAGTTCCATCTTCAGGAAAAGAACGTTTCTCTGAAATTCCGCGGAAGCGGAAATCAGCGGGTGCTGAATCTGAAGACTTCTCTGTCGGAAGGCCGGCCCGTATGGGATGAACGGTATCGATAACAAAAGAGAAGTTCTCACTTCACAAATGAAGAAGTGAGAACTTCTCTTTTATCTTTTATGGTTATGATTTTTACGGCTCGTCCTGAACGCCGAGGCCTTCTTTCATTCCTTTCAGGACCTCTTCCAGTTCCAGACTGTGTACTTTGCAGGCCATCTCCAGTGTCTCACTGAGGGCGGATGCGCAGGTAACACAGCCCAGTCCCAGATCCTTCAGCACATCGGCTGCCGCAGGATACTCCTGGATCAGATCCCCGACGATACTGTCCTTGGTGATAGGCTCTTTCTTGTCGCTCAGCAGGATCTCCACGTCTTCTCCCGGTGTTGTGATCGTACCCAGCTTGAAGTTGTTGATAAAAATTCCTCCGATGGTTTCGGACAGGAATCCGGGCAGAGTTGGACCGAGATGGATCTTTCTCACATCAAGAGACAGCAGCGTCAGGAGAACGAGCACCGCTTTCTGCTCATACCAGGAAATGTTATAGACCACCGGAATATGATTGATATCCGGTGCTTCCATAACTTCCCGCATCTTCATGGCTGTCATGATCAGCGTGTAGCTGTCATTGCACTGGCCGGCATCGATGACTCTGGGAATTCCGCCGATATCGCCGAGATCCAGTTTGTTGAACCGGTATTTGGCACAGCCCGCAGTGAGGATGACCGTGTCCTTCGGAAGGGCTTTGGCAAAATCTTCGTAATACTGTCTGGATTTATGACGTCCGTCGCAGCCTGCCATCACGACAAACTTCTTGATGGCTCCGCTCTTGACGGCATCGACGATCTTGTCAAACAGCTCAAAGACCTGATTGCGTCCGAATCCCGTGGTAACGGTACCTGTTTCGATCTCCTTCGGGGCTTCGCATGTTTTTGCCTGCTCGATCAAAGCGGAAAAATCCTTGGTCTCCCCGTAGCTTCCGTCGATGTGCTTCACACCGGGATAACCTACAAGTCCGGTCGTATACAGTCTGTCTTTGTAGCTGTCCTTCGGCGGGACAAGGCAGTTCGTCGTGACAAGGATCGGTCCGTTAAAGCTCTCGAACTCTTCTGTCTGTTTGTACCACGCTCCTCCGTAGTTTCCTACCAGATGCGGATATTTCTTCAGTCCCGGATACCCGTGAGCCGGCAGCATCTCGCCATGCGTATACACGTCGACGCCGGTTCCCTTTGTCTGTTCCAGCAGCATCTCGAGGTCTTTCAGATCGTGACCTGTAACCAGAATACCCGGATTCTTTCCGACTCCGATGTTGACCTCGGTCATTTCCGGGTCGCCGTAGGCGCTGGTATTCGCCTGATCCAGCGTGGACATGGCCAGCATTCCGTAGTTTCCGATCTCCAGAGCCATGGACAGCAGCTGACCGCCCTGAATCATATCGTCGTTAAGGCTGGCCAGTTCCTTTTCCATGATGTCATAAAGCCGGTCATCTCCAGCATCCAGCACATCCGCATGATACGTATATGCCGCCAGGCCCTTCAGCCCATACATAACGAGCTCTCTGGCACTTCTTTCATCTTCATCTTCCTGTACCAGCACTCCGACCTCTGCAGCTTTTGCCGCATAGTCGTCCCGGCTTTCCGGATTCCACATTACCGCTTCCGACAGCAGAAGCCGGACCTGCACTTTTTCGAGCTGCTCATTGCGGACCTGGATCGTTCTCTCAACACGGCCAGCCAGTACTTCTTTATCGAAATTTACATTGGTCACCGTCATAAACAGGTTTTCAACGACCAGATGATGTGCCTCTGCAGGGGCTTCTTTGCCCTCGATTCTCGACTGGCAGAGCACTTCCGCAAGTCCCTTCGTCACATACAGGAGAAGATCCTGCATGGCAGCGACTTCCGCGTCTTTTCCGCAGACTCCGCAGCTTGTACATCCCTTGCCGCCGGCCGTCTCCTGGCACTGGTAGCAGAACATTTTATTTTCCATAAGAAATTCGCCTCCTTGGTTGTCTTTCTTTTTATATTTTCTTCCAATGATATTGTAATGCATCCTATCGCAAACAGGCGTGTCGTATGCTACTTTTTGGAGTCTTCCGCCTGCTTTTTTTGATGCACATCGCAATATTTCCGCATCGCAAGCAGGCTTTCGCATAAAGGGGCTTCCTTTCCTAAAAAAACATGTTAAGATGTGAATGTTGCTTAAAATCCAGATCTCGAGAGAGGTTTTCAATGAATAAAACATCTTCCTTTACAAAAGGCATACTGGAAACAGTCGCAGGCGGTATTCTCTGGGGAATTTCCGGAACCTGCGGACAGTTTCTTTTCGACCGCTATCAGGTATCGACGCTGTGGTTTACCTGCATCCGTGAACTTTCGGCCGGGCTTTTGCTTCTGCTGTACTGTTTTGCACGCAGGGACACCGGACTGCGCAGGATCTGGCAGGATCGAAGCGGGGTCATGCAGCTGCTCTGCTACAGTCTGATTGGTCTGGTTCTCTGTCAGTATTCCTACATGACGACCATTGCCTATTCCGATGCAGGCACCGGAACGGTGCTTCAGAATCTCAGCGCGGTGATCATCATGGCGGTTTCCTGCATTACCGCGAAGCGGTTTCCGTCTCTGCGGGAAACTATTGCGCTAATCCTGGCTCTGGCCGGTGTCTGGCTCATCTGTACTGCCGGAGATCCCGGCGCCTTCAACATTTCGCCTCTGGCACTGTTTTGGGGCGGCACTGCGGCAGTGGCCGTAGCCTGTTATACTCTGATTCCCCAACGGATCAACCGTGTCTACGGCACCGCATCCTGTATGGCATGGGGAATGCTGATCGGAGGAATCTTTCTTCTGCTGGTGTTCAGGATCTGGCGTTATTATGTGCCGATGAATATCCACGGATGGATGCTTCTCGTATACATGGTTCTTTTCGGCACGGCACTTCCTTTCCTCCTGTTTATGAACGGAGTCCGGGATATCGGTCCCGTCCGGTCGATCATGCTCGGCACCACAGAGCCGCTTACGGCCGCTCTTTTTGCCTGGGCACTGCTGGGCACCCATTTCTCCGTTCCCACTCTGATCGGGTTCGTCTTCATCCTCCTTACGGTGCTGATCCTGGCAAAACCGGAACCCGCCGCTGAGAAAGATAAACTCTGACCCTTCCGCAATCTCTTCGCAATCGGTGGATTTTCCGTGGATATTTTTCTATAATTATTTTACAGCCATTTCGTTTGACAGGAGGTATATTACTTGAAACTGATCCATCTCTCAGACCTCCATCTGGGCAAAAAACTCAATGAATTCAGTCTTCTGGAAGACCAGCGGTACATTCTGGGCCAGATCCTGGGCATGATCCGCAGTGAAGCGCCGGATGCGGTGATCCTAGCCGGAGATATCTACGACAAGGCCGTTCCTCCGGCAGAGGCGGTTTCTCTCTTTGATGACTTTCTGAGCAGGCTCAGTGAAACAGGAGTCAGTATCTTCATGATCAGCGGAAATCATGACTCTGCAGAACGTCTTTCCTTCGCCCGGCAGCTTCTGAGCCGAAGCGAACTATATGTTTCTCCCGTCTATAACGGACAGCCTTCCCGCATCGATCTTCAGGACGAGTACGGCACGGTCCACTTTTTCCTGCTTCCCTTCATAAAACCGGCCCACGTCCGTCATGTGCATCCGGATGAGACCATAGAAAGCTATACGGACGCCGTGCGCATCGCCGTCGGGGAAATGAATGCCGATCCTGCGGAACGCAATGTGCTGGTAACGCATCAGTTCGTCACCGGCTCGGTTCGATGCGAATCCGAAGAGATCAACGTCGGAGGTGCAGATAATGTGGACGCCACGGTGTTTGATGCCTTCGATTATGTGGCACTGGGGCATCTTCACAACCCGCAGCAGGTAACACGTCCCACCATCCGCTACTGCGGCACTCCGCTGAAATATTCTTTCTCGGAAGCGTCCGTCACAAAATCAGTCACTGTCATCGAAATGGCGGAAAAAGGACAGATCGCGATCCGCACACTCGATCTGGCTCCGCTCAGAGAGCTCAGCGAGATCCGCGGATCCTTCCGTGACCTGACGGATCCCGATTTTTATTCCGGCACTACCTATGCCGATGATTACATGCACATCACGCTTACTGATGAAAATGATATCCCGGATGCCATCGGACAGCTGCGCCGGATCTATCATAATGTGATGAAACTGGATTACGACAATAAACGCACCCGCCAGAACAGCGTCCTGCAGTTCCATGCTGTGAAATCAAAAACCCCTATGGAGCTGTTTGAAGATTTCTATCAGCAACAAAACAATGCTTCCATGAGCGAGCCGCAGAAACTCTTTCTCGAGGGTCTGATCGAAAAGATATGGGAGGAGAACGCCCAGTGAGACCATTAAAACTTACGATGTCGGCCTTCGGCCCTTATGCCGGCAAAACCGTGCTCGATCTCGACTGTCTGGGTGACCAGGGTCTGTATCTGATCACCGGTGATACCGGTGCCGGCAAAACAACGATCTTCGACGGCATTGTGTATGCGCTTTACGGAGAACCCAGCGGAGCTGTTCGTAACGCTTCCATGATGCGTTCCAAATACGCCGACGCCATCACCGAAACTTATGTGGAGCTGGAGTTTGAATACGGCGGAAAAGTCTACACGGTTCGACGGAACCCCGAGTATATCCGCGCCGCCAAGCACGGAAGCGGAACGGCTGTTCAAAAAGCGGAGGCGGAGTTTACCGCTCCAGATGCTGACCCAATCACGAAGACCAAAGAAGTCACCAGGGCCGTCATCGACCTGATCGGGCTTACCAAAGAACAGTTTTGTCAGATCGCCATGATCGCTCAGGGGGATTTTCTGAAGCTTCTCCTTTCATCCACCGAGGAAAGAAGAACGATCTTCCGTGATCTGTTCCGTACGGAAAAATATAGTGAACTTCAGCAGCAGCTCAAAACAGCCGCCGCCCATTCAAGGGATGATTTCACTCTCTGTCACGACCGCATGATCCAGTCGATTCATTCCATAGACACCGGAAATGACAGCCAGGCCGAAATGATGACAGAAAGCATCCTGTCGGAACAGGCACCCGTCAGTGATGCCTTCCGGGTTCTGGAAGATCTGCTTGCCGCCGACCGCCGGCAACAGGAGCAAAAGACCGGTGAACTGGCAAAGCTCGAAAAACAGATCAATGAAACGAACGGTCTTCTCGGCAAGGCGCTTGAGATCCGGTCTTTTGCGCTGTCTCTTCCCGAGGATGAAAGAAGACTGCACAAACTGACAGAAGACCAAAAAGAAATTTCAGACCGCCTTCAGAGCGCGCAGGCTCAAAACGAGACTATCCGGCAGCTGAGGGAAAATGCCGCCGCAATCCGAACTCTTCTCCCCCGTTATGAGATCCTGGATAACCATCGCAGAGAGATCGCCGAGAAGGAACAGAATGTCTCCGCCTGCTCACTGCGAATCGAACAGGCAGGGGTCGAAATTCAGTCGCTGAAGGATTCTATTCATAAAAAGGAAGAAGAACAGGAGATTCTTTCAGAGCAGATCCAAAGGGAACCGGAACTTCAGGCAGAAAAGACTTCCCTGCAGAACCGTCTCGAACAGATCCACTCCGCTTCATCGCTGCTGCAGCAATATAATCAGGCGGATCTGGACTATAAAAATGCACAGGCAGACTACCTGCGGTCCGCCCGTAGCATGGAGCTCAAAGCCGAAACTTACCGGCACCTGCATTCATCCTTCCTACATGCCCAGGCCGGAATTCTTGCTGCCGATCTGAGCGACGGCGTTCCCTGTCCGGTCTGCGGCTCGACAACTCATCCGAGTCTTGCGGCGCTGCCGGAAGAGACGCCAACGCAGGAAGATGTGAATCGAGCTCAAGAAGAATACCATGCGGCCGAACAGGCCGCATCAAATGCCAGTTCGTTTGCGGCAGGAAAAAAAGCCACCGCGGAACAGCTTGGGCAGACCATTCGGTCTGAGGTCCCGAAACTTCTTTCCGGCAGTCTTCCCGAAACGCTGTCGGAGCTTAAGCCCGTGGTCCTCCGGGAGGAACAGCTCCTGATCCACCGGCAGGGAGAAAACGCCCAGTCACTTCGGGAGATCGAACTGCATAAACAGCGCCAGAAACTGCTGAAGGATCAGATCCAGAAAGAACAGGAGAAAACAGAGGATAGAGAGGCTGTCCTGCAGCGGGATCAGAGTCTTCTCTCGGCAGAACAGTCTGCACTGGAACTTCTTTGCAAACAGGAGCAGGAAGAATCCTCTTCTCTGAAATATAAAAGCCGTCTGGATGCCGAAGGCGCCTTAACAGCGCTTGAGGAAAAGGCCACTCAGATGGAAGGCGCAATAAATTCTCTCAGCGAGCAGCTTCAGACCCTGTCCGAGCAGAAGGCAGAACTGAACGGAAAGATCCAGAAAATGAAGGAAGCCATTGCCTCTGCGGATAAGAACGATCCCGATGCTCTGAGGGATCTTCTGAATACGCTCAACGAGCAGGAGGAAGCGAAGCAGGCCGAAGAAAGATCGGTTCATACCCGGATAACATTAAATCAGGGGATCCTGGATTCTCTTCGAAACAGAGACCGGGAATATCAGGCTCTGGCAGAGCGGCTGGAATGGCTCAACGCCCTGTCCGGAACTGCCAACGGCACCCTTTCCGGAAAGGAAAAGATCATGCTGGAAACCTATGTGCAGATGGATTATTTCGATCGGATCATCGAGCGGGCAAACATCCGATTTTCCGCCATGACCGGTGGCCAGTATGAACTGGTCCGTCAGGTTTCCGCAGAAAATCGGCAGAGCCAAAGCGGACTGGATCTGAATGTCATCGACCATTATAACGGAACTGAACGGAGCGTAAAAACACTGTCCGGCGGTGAATCTTTCAAAGCCTCTCTTTCACTGGCACTGGGTCTGTCGGATGAGGTGCAGTCCTCCGTAGGAGGCATTCGGCTGGATACGATGTTCATTGATGAGGGTTTCGGCTCTCTGGATGAAGAATCTCTGGAACAGTCCATTGCCGTTCTGTCGAAACTTGCCACGGACGATCGTCTGGTCGGCATCATCTCTCATGTTGCGGAACTGAGAGATCGCATCGACCGCCAGATTATCGTAACGAAAGATCCCTCTGGAGGAAGCCGTGTGAACATCCTGACATAGACTTTATTAGTAATTTGTTCACAGGTTTTTAATCAATACGCCACATATAATTTCTATAATAAAATCCCAAAAGGAAAACCCTTTTGGTTGTGGATTATTACAGATTTTCAGAAAGGAGATGCCGCGGTAAAGCTTGAAAAAGCCGATCCGCAAATGCATTATGAAAAAGTTTTTTGCCGTACTTCTTGCCCTGTGCATGATCTTTGCACTGGCAGCCTGCGGAAGCAATGACTCTACGGAAACAACCGATACCCAGACGGAGGAAACCGCTGCTGTCGATGATACCCAGACACAGGAGACCGAAACAGATACTCAGGAGGAGACAGAAACCGTCGAAACTTCTGAACAGGTTCAGGAGACCGTTCAGGATGCCTCCGGAGAAGGCGCACTGGGTGAATACTATATTAAGATCACCGGCTGTGACTATGCAGATAACGACGAAGGATATACATCCATCATTATCACATACGAGTTCACGAATAACAGTGCTACTGCCGTAGCTCCTGCCTCTGTCCTTACCTGTCAGGCTTTCCAGGACGGAATGTCTTTGAGCGCTGCCACGATCAGCGGCTCCTCCCTGTACGATAACGGGAATGCTATGGCGCAAACCGTAGAACCGGGTGCTACCGTCACCTGTCAGGCGGCATATACCCAGTCCAGTGACGCCAGCATCGAATTTGATGTTACCGAGTCGCTCAGCTCGACCGGCTCAAAGGTCTACGCGGTATTTGAAGCTGCCGCATAATACGGTTACATGTTAAAAGTCCTGTTCGCGGCGGGAACAGAAGAAGACGGCGCTCTATATTTTTTTTTTTTT
>Ga0181612_165271_pt1 | contig 20026 bp, 9 predicted proteins | sample HoacroProtozoa21_FD_119630 | JGI IMG/M metagenome (GOLD analysis project Ga0181612, IMG submission 119630) | Hoatzin crop microbial communities from Cojedes, Venezuel. Combined Assembly of Gp0051906, Gp0051904, Gp0051908 | reverse complement strand
GGAAGAAGAAAAAAAGTAAAAACAGGCAGAGAAGCACAGACTCTTACCTTCACTTGGAATACTTTAACGAAGAAAACAGGAAAAAAATGTTCAAAAGCATTATTCAGCATGTTTAGGGCCCTCCTTACAACTATTACATTTAACAAATGCTTTAACAAATAAATCCTGTTTTTTAAAATCCATCTGAATCAAGAGCTATGTAACCAAAGCCCTGATCAAACCCCATTTTTGATAATGTTCAAAAGCCCAGTTCTTCCTTGGGTTAACATGAGGCATACTAACAGGCTTTTTCAGCCATTCCTCTGAATTTCTGTCTGTCAGCTCAGTTCTGGACTTCTGCTGACAACAGCAAAATCATTACATTTCTACCCAGTGTAGGTCCCAGTTGCAAACATCAGATGAATATTGATTTTCTCTTTACAACTGAGATAGCTTTAACAGTCACAGCGATAGTAATTCCTGGTAAATAAACTTGGAGTTGGGACAAAGAGCTAATGTTGTGTTACCATGGTCAGTACTGCTGGAGATGAGAACTGGAAAAGAGCTGAACAGGCAAGTGATTCACAGTACTCTCTTACCCCTGCATGCACGGGTTGAAATTTTTTGGGTGGCAACTAAAGTAAAATATTTTCTGGAGAGTTCTTGCATCTCAAAAATACTTCAGAATGATTCATGACAGGCAGCTCTCTCTACAAGAAGCAAACAAGAACTGGAAGTAGGTTGCAGACCAAATGAATGCATTTCCTTTGATTGATTAACTCTATCCTAAAACAAATGAAGTCACTCAACAAATGCCTTTAAATGGGGGTTCAGAGGTTCTACAGGATATTTTCCACACGTCTTGTTCTTACTTGTTCCCGTCTCAGAGCTAAAACAATGCAAAAAAATGCATAGGATGCTTTACGGTTCTATAAATTGTGGTTATATCAGAATTTTAGCTTTCATGAAAAAACCACAGTTTTAATTCCTTGTGGCTGTGAAAGATTGCCTGCATTCTCATACAACCTTATCTCAGTTTTGTATTTAAAGAAACTCCCCAAATACTTTGATCGTTTTTCAAAAGAAATTAGAAAAAACTCCTTAAGGATACTCTTACTTACTAGTCAACACCACCTCGGTGTTTCCTACTTAGTGAGGAAAGCCAATGGAATTAAAGGTAACACATCTGAGTCTTTTTTAACACAGGTCTGTAGTTAACTTACCCATCACACAATATGAGACAAAGAGCACCTTATGATTCATAAAAGAACAACACAATAATAGGAATAGGAAATCTGTCTTCTGGAGCTGTGCTAAGAGGAAAGTTAAGAGTTTTCTCCAAGGCCAATCCATATGACTTTATATTCCAAAACCTCCCTCCTTTAGGCCTTTCTTTAGCCTTTACTCACCCTTTCAAACACAGCTAGTATTACTTGACATGAAACTTTGCAATTGAGGTCATTATTCTTAGATCATGGGAGAATCAACCCCTTCTCTAAGGAACAGTTCTGCTACTTAATCAAACAAGCCACATGTAACTAGGAAGGTGTTTAGGTGGCTCATTTATCTTAAGTGTTGTCTAGTTAATCAGGACTCTTGGGGTCTATTTCTAACTCCACTGCTGACTTCCTAGATCATTGTGAACAAGTTAAAATTAGCAATGACTGGGTCTCTCGACAGGTGTTGCAAGGCTTTGCTAATTTAAACACATAAAACATGTGCTTACAATTTAGCAGAACTTTTCTCTATAGTCCTGTAAGTATTGTAATTCTAACAAACTTAAAATAATAGATTCAAGGCTAAATGACTTATTTTTATTTTCAATAAAGGACAAACGACTTTTGTCTGGAATTAAAAGATGTTATGTAAATTATTTGAGTTGAACAACATTATTTCTAGAAGATAAGAGGCTCTTCAGGTTTAATTTCCTGATTGGCCCCACCAGGACATTTGTCTGATCTCTTTAAGATGTTGCACTGAATATTCTATAAATGAAATTCAAGAAACCACCAACCAGAAGCATCCCAAAACCTGTATTTCCTCCCAGCCAAAGACACTGTTTAATCAAAACGCAGGAAGACTTCTGCAAATGTTTCAGGCAGTATAGCTCCTCTGTGTACCAGGCCTCCACAGACTTTTTATGCAACTCCTTGGGGATGCGTGTTCTTTTGTACCATCTGGCCCAGGCTCCAGAGAGGAACTAAACAAGAACTGTTTGGTCTTGAGACTTATGCAGCTCCTTTATGGAGCACATAAGAAGAAGAATCAGAAAGCTTATGCTGAGATTACAGGGGAAAAAGTGAAATATTGGTGGGTGGGGGATAAGGATACATATGCTTGAAAATACTGTAGCTTTACTGATTTTAAAAGGAATTATACTTGTTGTTAATGACACGATATCAACATGCTGAAACAAAGTATGTGCAACATCCCCTGATGCCATATGACCAAATCGACATTTAGTCACCTAAGCAGCCTTATTTTCAGAGTAACTGTGCAACTTCTCATCCATATCAGTTGCGTTTACAGGTACTGAGTCACACAAATAACAAAATGAAAAACATAATATATTTTTATCACTCTTATGATAAAGCTGTAGACTGATCTCTGAAGCTGAACAAATAAATTCAAAGCAGTATGTATGCAAAACTCTGCAAATTAGTCTCCTACTACTTCTCTACAGCACTTCACAAATATTTTGAGATACCAGAATGGAAGACATATTTTTATTATTAAAATATTAGGATAAATAATAGTTAAAATGTACTATGATCTTTGTATGAAGTGATATCTCCATGTCCAGCACTGAAACAACACGGGACTTGCACTGCACTACTGCACCAACCAGATGTGGAGCACACAGCTGGCCCTTCTGCGCTGATACGATTTACATGTAACGATTACTGTCTTCTGGCTTTATGGAACAAATTCCTGCATCGATATCACTTCCTCTCGTTTCAACAGACCGACAGATCTCAAGCTTTTGTATTAGTTTATTGCTCATAAGCACAGTTTGGGGCTGCATTAGCACTAATTGAGTGTCTTCTAACACGAATACAGTGTACCATCTAAACAAACAGTGCTTGATGTTTGTTTGACTTTGCTCAGAGAGTATGGGAAATACATGGGAGGAAGAAAAAGCGAGGAAGCTCTCTCCTTATCCATCTGTCACTGATCTGTACAACACAAGTGGATCAGTACACAAAGTACTAAATACTTCTATATGTACCTCCCTGTTCGTATTACATTTGTTACTCTGCCCATTCAAATAAAGAATAGAATAGTGCTATGATAATAACATGTTTGTCACCAAAATATAGTGCGGATTTCAATGGCTGCAAAGAACAGTCCCTATTATTGACTTCAGCACAAGCCATAGACCTTCAACAGCTTCAGCAGAGCCAGGATGAGAGTTTGACCGAATGACAATACTCCAAACAACACAGTAATAACAAAGTTATTTGCCCATAAATTTACTCTCCTTCCCACTCACACAAAGAACCCATGGGTTTCACTGAATCTAGCTTTCTGCAGATGTGGCGGTAGGGCCAAGCGTTCAGGCTTTAGCCGGTCACTGCTGTTCTCCATCAGCAGCAGTGCTGAGCGCAGCCCAGATTGCAGACTGCAGGGCCAGCAAGTGGCTGGAAGTGAATGAGAAATCTTTATTGTCTCCTGTCTATTCCCTACGTACAGGCAAATAACTCGAACCCAGATGTTCTTAACAAAAGTCTGTGGTTTGGGATTTAGCTGTTGCTGTCCCATGAAAGAGAAAAGTGTTCAAATATTTAGTGGTCTCTGACAGTAGCAACACCTAAACACACAGGCATTATTGCAAATTACTTGGAAAAATTAGTTATCTTTCTACTAAAAAATGAAATTGCAATTACTAGCCATTTCAAGGAACCAACTGCTCCTACTTGCAGAAAGACTGCATTATTGTCATTTCAAAGTTATACTGGAAGGTGAGATGTGAGAATTTAAAGTGTAATCTTGCAGATGCTCTCACGGATGTTGAAACAACCCTTCACTGTTCAAATTCTCCTGGAATCTACCACCACCATCAGCTGCAGGTCCCATCCAGAATTCCAGAAACAATCAAATATCTTCTTCATGTGTCCACCATAAAGAAGACATCTCCTCTTATAAGCACCAAAACCTGGTTAGGGGAAAATGAATCAAAATACACAAGTGAAATCTGTCTCGTTCTTTCCCAAAGTGTCAGTTCAGTAGCTGATAATCACAAAGGGTTACCTTCCACTGGAGCTTCAAGCAGTAGATATTGAATAGAAAAAAATCAGCTATTATATAGAACGGCCTCCAAAAGCCTAGCAAAAACTGACCAACAGTCACTCAGAAAGTCCAAGTACTGAAAATCCCAAATTATGTGACACTAAAGACAAATAACATCTCTGCACATTCAGACAGGTTTTAGTTCCACATGAGGTGTCAGAGGTAATACCCAGTATGCAGGATTTTGGACAAGGAAATTTCTAGTCTGCGAGGAATTTCCAGACGCTAACTTCTGAGGGGTCCAAACTGTGATGACCATAAGTAATGAAAAAAGTTCAAAAGTACCAGTCAGCAATATTGCAACAAGCTATACAAATTTTAGTGAAAATGCTTCGTTTTGAGCTGCTGACATTCTTCATTTCGAGACAGTGAGCCTGAAACTGAACTGTTTGCTTCCTACGCATCTATTGAAAAAATTAAAAGGTCAACACTAGAACGCTAATTTAATAATTTAGATTTTGACAAAATGCCAGATTTCCTCCTGGGCTTTTGTTTTCATTGACACTGTCCCTGTACTTCAAATATCTACTGGATATTCTAATGTTTTCAAAATTTATCTTTTGCACCTATAATTTTGTGTATGACAATTACATACTTTAGTTGTTTATTCCTTAGGACCAGGAACAAAGAGGCTTGCAGTGCAGCATCGTACTTCTGCAAAGTGGAAGAACTATTTTGACGGCAAAGGATTCCCTGTCATTAACATGTCGGGGGGAAACACCCTCCAAGACCTGAGCTAAAACCAGAACTCCCCTTCCTTAGACCAAGAAGCCCAGACAAAATAAATCAGCTTCCAAGTGCAGATGCCTGTCAGTCAGTTTGTTTAGCTATCTATTTACTTCTTGTTTCATTCCTTTTCTACAGTCTCTGATATATTCTGGCAATGCCATTGCTTCACCACATGCTAGTGCAGCTAGCGCAAGTGACAACATACAACCAGCACACATTGCAGTTATTGTTTAATTATAATATTTTGAGAATGATTAGAATGTTATTCCTACTCCACAACTTTTTCTTCTCATCTGACGGTAAATGTCCCAGGGCCCTGGTCTCTAGCCACTCGGAGGGAACGCGATTGGTGTGCCTCTGCTTTCTTACTTGCGAGTCTTCTGTGAACTGCATTGTCACTGGCAACATTTTAATAAAAGTCATGCTAAAAAAAGATGGAAAAGTGGTCATTTGAAGAACAGACATTATACTCTAAAGTCTGATCTAAAAGAGCAGCGCTAAAGTTCAGGCAACAGTGCCCAAAGCCAAGGCAGATATGGCACAACTAGAGCAAGAGTACACGTCTCTCCTTAAAGGGCATTTATTCATAGCTGCGTTTCCTGCTCCTGTAAATCCATATGATGTTGGTCATAGTCCAGTCCAAGCTTGTCACTATTTCTTTGTCTCATGGATTCTTTAATTTGGATTTATGCTAAGCATTGCTGCCAGCACAGAGGATTTTAATAACGTAGTTAATGTATACGGAAAACAGAATTCCAGCAAAGAAGGAAGTTTTACTGGTCTGTCTGTTTCCAGTTTATCACGTTATCAAGTTGTTAAAGGTTGCCCTAAGCAGTAGATACTCTAGTTCTAATTTAATTGGTAGAAGCGATATTGCTTGACTTCTTTACCTCCCATTACTTATATGAGAAAAATAAGACAAAATAAGGACAAATCAAGGAAAAAATGTATTTCACTATGTAGAGGAGGGCCAACTAGGAGCTGAAAAGAGAATGAAGAGGAAGAAATTATGTCAGCGAATATAAATTAGTTTAGTAAAGGACAAAGGCAGCCACAACAGATGCTAATAGCACGCCCTGGGGGAAAGAAAGCAAGGGGCTTTCTTTGAGGCAAATCGGAGTTCAAGAGAGTCACGAGCGAGCAAAGTCACTGTTTCTAGTGACTCTGAGGTTTTGATCAATCAAAAGTTGGTCCAACATAATCAAAAAAGGAAACAACACCTCCATGACGACAACGAGGGCTCCTAGCCTCAATGCCCAGGTTAAAGCACTGTCCTGGAGAGAGGAAACACCGTGAAACGCGTCTTTCTAGACTGATACTCAAAATTTGGAAGAAAGGATTTTAAATGCTTTGTAAGAAGAAAGCAATAAACTGATTCCACAGTCAGTTGAATTGTAGGAAAACCACTAAGACAAGGAAATGGTAATCACTATAATTAAGTGAATGCTTAATTAGTGCATTTCATGAATAACAAGGCATGTTTGCAACGACAGCCTAAGGCATGAGAGAACTCCTCACATGAGGGTGGCCACTGCTCGCTGCTGCATGGATGGCCACATGGTCTATGGGAAAAAGCCCACAGAAAGGGCTTAGGTAAGCAACAGCTTCTCTCCCAACATAGTAATTTTGCAGCCAGCAGCACCTCAGCAACCCTACTGTGGAGCAAGACCGCACTACGACATGTGTTATCCAAAACTCAGAACAAAATGGTACCACCTTTTCCGTGAGAGTCGAGCACTGCCCTCACCTATAGCCATGCAGGACTGCTAATGTGTGGCAACAGACCATGGCCAGGTATAAATTCAAAGGTCAAATTATAGCACACAAAGTGGAGTATAAGATCACATATACACAGCATGCACATTGTCTTCTGATACAACTCTCCATGTAACCTTTATTACACTGATGAGGCACAGCATGCTACATTTGTCTCTAGGTGTTAAAAGACTAATTACATCAATATGCTACATTAATATGGTTTATGATGGAAGGAGACTAATAGATTAGAAGTAGCGATGTGCACTTTGAGGAATCAATTGCTAGGAATTAGACTCTTAGCAATTTTATTTCATTTTGAGAAGATTTGGGGATTAGCGATGGAAAAGTAAGGACCTTTTTCTCCTTTGGTGAAAGGCAAAGGATGTACATTGCTGGCCAGCAAAGCTGATATGAGCTGAAGCACTGCTTGCTAGATCATTAGCTGAAACGGATAGGCAGACTTAATTCTGGAATTTTGGTTGGGGAACTTTGGCCCCCAAAACATACTATAAATCATTGACTGATTGCAATATAACCAAGTCTTTTATTTCTCAGGACCTGCCAAACTGAGAACAGGATATTGTCATGCTAAAAGCTTGAAGTTTTATCTCTTTCTGATAGCAGAAGGGTTCATTTGACATTTAAATTATTTTCTAAAGAAAGATGAAAACCAACTACCGTAACAAAAGCTACAGGCACAGTTAGAACAAAAATCTCATTGTTTTCCTACCCACCAGAAATCTGAACTTGATCTTTTCAGTAGCCTTTGATGATAACATGATAGAAGAAAGGAAATACTTGTGATAAACTAAACAGAAGCATAAAATTCAGAACTCTCATCTGACTGAAAATCAGTCAGACCTAAATTTTGACTGTTCAGAGTTCCCTTTTCTGACATATCACGGCCTTGGGAAAACTTTTATGACTACCTTAAAGGAATCCGCCACTGTATCATACATTTAAGGAGTTGAGAGTACAAGAAAATGAATGACAAAGGGACATATTCACAAAGACCACCTGCATGCTACTGAAGTCGTGCCTCAAACACTGATTCAACCTCATCCAGTGAAAGAGTGGCAATTCCTGCCACTCAGTGCTACTCATTGCCTTGTAATGGAATAAAACCACACACACTTAGGAAAGGTTATGTTTTATATTTCAGTATATGCCCAGCCAGTCAGAAATCATTAACTCATTTCTCATGAATACTTGTCTGCTCTGAGCTCTATTTTAAACTTGTCTGCATTAGGATATATCTTTAGTTCTGTTTTATTTCTGTGGAGAGTGTAGGAAGCAGAACATTTTATCTCCTGTTCATAAAGGAGATATAAATCATCCCACTCTAAAAAGGTGGAGCAATTTTAGCTCTAGTTCTTTTGCAATCCATTTGATCTAGCCTAAAACAGAGGCCTCTTGAGCCAGTGCTCCTTATCAATCTCAGAGCATCGTAAGGATTCGGCAATTTGCTTGCACTAAGAGAAATAAGGGGTTTTTGCTACTCAGATTATTGCCCTGCTGCGGAAAATGGGAGCATTAATACAAAAAGGCAGGAGCTGCATTATCCTGGAATAACCCCCAATGTGAAGAGCTGAGCTGTACTCGCTCACGATCCAGCTCGCTACGCCAGAACACACGGGGTCTGCTCTGTTCCTCCAGTGCTTATGCACATGCACTCCTGCAGGCATCTCAGAAACACCAGGAAATTGCTCAGGGCCTTCAAGATAGACCTTCTTGCTGAACTTGGAGCTGGAGAGTTTGAGGCTGACCAAAAAATATCAATCATGGTAATTTCACAAGAGAATTTCATTCTCCGTAGAGCATGACTGGAATAACTAATCCGGCCTTCAGAAATGCACATTGCTTTCAAAATTCGGCTGGTCGATGCTCTGACTTATCGCCATCGCCAACAGAAAATCATCTTATGGCAGCTAGTGTCTACATCATTAATAAATTCTGAAATTTACATTTGTTTTTATTTTGACATTGATTGCACTTCAGCATAATTATCAGAATAACAAATTTTTTCACATAAAAGAAGGCAAAGAATATCAAGATTTGTGGGAAGAAAATATTTTGGAAAGAGCAGTAACCTTTTGACAGAATGCATGAATTTTTTTTTTTTTAAATAACCAGAGTAGAGGGCTTCCTTTATATAATTACAAAATCATCGTTGGTATGACTGATTTAATTTGAATAGCATTCCCTGGGGAAATGCACTGTGCTATCAACTTGAAATGATGATGATTATTTGGCCTTCAGTAGTAGTGGGATAAAGTCAGCAGCAGGGCTGGATGGCAGTGTGCCCACAGCTACACCTAATGAAATGAAGCACATCTGTGGCTCTGACAGGAGGAAATACCAGGGAGCGAGCTCATCTCGGAGCAGCTCATTCCAGCCTGACGCCAGCAGAGTCTCCAAGTACGCACAGGCTATACCCCAAGGTCCTCACTCAGCTTCTACTCAGAATTGAGGGAATTTTGATTACAGACTGAAAACCAAGAGGGGCAGATGTTACGTTAAAAAAATATTAATATATAGGAGAGGCTGACTCACTGCCTTGCTCGATTTGGCAGGAAATGCCGAGAGGGATCTTCTGTGAGCCTGGACTGCAAGAGCATGAGGTGACCCTCAGTAAGTCAACTCTCCTATAAACAAAGATAGTCAAATATGAAAACTGATATTTTTGTGATGAGTTAAATGGAGTGGAACTTCATCAAGCTGGCAATAACGCTTTATTTTAAGCTATTCTCCTAAGATGAGCAGGCTCATTCCATACCCTGCAATACTCGTGTGGGAAGCCTTAGCAGTATCTTGCTCTGACACAAAGCAGGGGAACAGCCCCAGAGAGCTGCTTCTTGGAGGACTTCTGCTCTGGTGAACAAACCGTCGGTGGCACTTTAGAACATGTCTTTTTAAATTGCATTGACAGGTTGCACAATGTTTCTCTGCTGCTCTTGACTAACAATCTAGTGAGCAGATGAAAAGGCAAACCTTTGCCTTTGTCAGGTTTGCTGGCACTCTGCTGTGGGAGATCAAAGCAGGTGCTTACAAGGAAAGAGAGCCAGTATGTAGCCAAATGGTGGTTCGAGACAAAGGAGCAGCCCACTTGAGGTCATAGACGGAAGGAAAAAGCCTGACAGAAAAAGGAAAAAAAAAATCCCTAAACATATGCTGTGCAGGAAGAACACAATTTGCTATTTGTCTCTATGGAGACTAAGCTAGACTTTGTTTTCACAATTGGTCTGGCCTCCAAGAGCGAAGAGCTGCCTGTCCAGAGGCTCTGAAGCACCTCTGCCCTTGATTTTGTTAATGGTAGCAAACTGGAGGGCAGCATGGCGTCCCTGTTGCCCGCTCTCTCTATAAAATGCCAGATCCTCAGAGGAAAAGGCAATAATGCCAGAAAAAGTAAACAGCTTGTTTTCCATGTAATAGCAGAATAGTGTTCTGACTGCAGTCACCAGCCTTTCCTCCTTCCACACAAGGCAAAAAAGGTCTGTGCAAAAATAACCCCCTCTCTCACAGCATAAAAGGTATACATAGTCTAAAAACGACTGAAGCTTTCCTAAGGCCTTTATCCTGGGACGTAAAATGATGTATTCAACTTGTGCTGGACCTGTGCAGCAGCCACGTTCCCTGGGGCTCTTAGCAAGCATCCGGGCCCAACACATTAGCTGTTTATTGTTCAGCTTTTTCATTTTCAGAGACCTGGTTCCCAGTTCTCCCCTCCTGGAACGAGGTGCCATTAAGAGACACAATGCAAAACACAAAACAATTTGGATGGGAAGAGCAATCTGATTAAAATGAGAAATCTGCCTGGAGCAGGAACAAAAGCCAAGAAATGAAGGAAATTATAAAAAAGGTGAAAACTTAAATCATTTTAAAAAAATCATTTTTATTTTTCTGTAATCTCCCAATTCCAAAGGCACCAAAACAGGCGCAGCAGCTTTTGCAGTATTCTTCTGGCTCAAGAAGAGGCAAAAATGATGTAATATTAATAATCATCATTTTGCTAACTTGACAGAGTCCCATAAATGTTTCTGAGCACACACAAAAACACCAGATAAATATATACCATCTGTCCTCAAGTTCTGCAGACGCTGGTGCCAGCAGGATGGGAACGGAGCACCGGTTCAGAGAAAGGTGGGTGTACAGTACTCATTGGCAAGGAAACTGCTGTGGGGAAGACTGAAAAAAGAATGTTTTATTGGAGGCAATGAGAAGTATGAAGTAGCAAGTACTTCTTTTCCAGGAGAAGGGAATCATGAAAAAAGCTTTGAAGGCAGAAGTTGGTGAAGGATTAAGCAGGGAGGATCAGAATTTCCACAGGAAAGTTCTTATCTACAGCTAATAGAAACAGGCATAACATATAGTTTAATCTGTTAAAGTAAAAACTACAGTGCTAATGAAATTCACCAAAGCATGACATCTTAAACCTCTAGGCCTCAGGCTGCCCATTGTGCGTCTGCAGCTGAAGCACCAGCCTAGGATTTCAGCATGCTCAGTGCCACAGATATCCCTTAGCAGGAGCAAGGACATGAACACTGTTCCCAGAAGCAGACAAAGGGCACCTCACAACACAAGCACAACGGCATGGCATGACTTAGCCTAACTCAGGAACAGTAAGAACGTCCTGAAATGGGGGGAGGGGGAACGACCACCACCATTTATTCTTCAGAGAAACGTTGCTGATGTATTTTCTTGACCAGTCAAATTGGCATGTTTTGACTGTGGCTGTTTGCACAAATGCCACAGGCTAAAAAGATATAAGGTACCAGTTCTCTAAAGCCCTCTTCTGAGCAGGGTATATCTACTGCACTCCTGCATACAGGTAATGCTGCTGCACAGGAGAACACCTTGCTGCATTCAGGTGAATTTGCCTGGCCCAAGATTCCTCTGCCATATGAATCAAAACTTCAAAAGATCTTTTGAGTGTGCATCCTCTTTGCTACAGAGGCATTCTGGAAGATTTTTTTCTTGAAACACTGGCTGCTCTTGTTTAGAGTTCACTGGAACAGGTTGCCCAGAGAGGTTGTGGAGTCTCCTTCTCTGGAGATATTCAAGACCCGCCTGGACAAGGTCCTCTGCAGCCTGCTCTGGGTGACCCTGCTTCGGCACAGGGGTTGGACTCGGTGACCCACAGAGGTTCCTTCCAATGCCGAACATTCTGTGATTCTGTGATTCAGTGAGTTGAATCAGAACCTTTAATGTAATATGAGACAGATTTAGGTATCTTTAGACTGTTTTATTTATCTTGATGCAGCACCATTTCTTCTAGACTTTGTTTTCAAAAATTCCTTTCAAAGGATTTTTGCTTGTTTGTTTTTAAGGAATGTTGCTATGGAGGAAAAACAACATAGCTAACTTTCTTATTATAAACTGTTTTCAGCTGAAAATTTAAGGACATATTTGTGAAGGATTACACACTTAGAAGGCAAAAGCTCAGCTAAAAAATAAAATCCTTTTAAGCAGCTCGGCTTTCATACCATGCTACAAATTCATGAAGAAAGGAATACAGGAGGATTGTAAAATTTCATGCCTGACACTTGCATGTTATCTTTGGAAATCCAGCCTGAATAGAACAGGCATAAAAGGAAAATATAAGCTTGCATACCTCCAATGTGGTATTATATTTCAGAAATTCTGGAATGAAATAAACCAAGATAAGACAGGTCTCTCAGCATTTGACATGTGTCCATCTAAGTTCAAGTTAATTATTTCAGATGTTGTCTTGTATCTTGAAGGATGTTATTTGGGATTAAAAATCAATTCAATAATACATATATGCTGATCAGTAACGTTCATATGCATAGCTAGATACAGACATAGCAACTTGAAAGAATAATTAAGATTTAGCATCTCTATTTATAGAACAAAAGTGAAGCAGATTCATTGTCTTTAAATGTGAAGGCTGGAGTGGGCACAGGGTCGTATATTAGTTGCTACTGAAAGAAGATACAACTCATTACAAATATGCGTTCTTTTTCAGTATAAAATAACATAGAATCATAGAATCACAGGTTGGAACAGACCTCCAAGATCATCAAGTCCAGCCGTCAACATGGGAGGTACAAGAGAAATGAAATGATAAAATGAAAGGACAGAAGCTACAATGTAGGAAGGGAAGAACAAAAAAAAAAACCACGTTCTAAGCCACTGGGACATGTATTTTTACCAAAGTAGTAAATGAAGAGACAAAAAATCTATAGAGTTAATACAAGTGTTTTCTCTTTAAATGAGCTACTTGCCATACAAATATGATCCACTTTTTCATTGCAAAACAATCCAATAACTACCATTGTTTCACAACTGTTAAATTAAGGAAGTCTGTAATGCTCAGGGAAGTCTACTTTTTACTCTCAATAATTAAGGATATTTAAATGAACACATAGCTATTCTGAAAGAGTAACAGCTATTCTGAAAGAGAGATGTAAAGAAATTTAATTCTCAATTTTCTTAAATCCCTTATTATAATATTAATAATAATCAGATAAAGTAAAATGATTCAATGACTCAATTTACATTTCAAAACATTAAAATAGTAGAGCAGAGCTTTTTGGATCTGATATTAGGATTAACTCTTTGAAATATCCATGGAGAAAACCTGTAGACAGTTTTTTGGTTTTGTTGGTATGGTATCTTCATATCCAATTTTCCATAGAACAGTCAGGAAAAGATGTGGCAAAAATACTTCAATATATTTCAGAAGGGATATATTAGACTGTTTTCTACTTTTAATTGATTTACAAAGAGCTGTAGAATGCCACTGAATACTCCCCACTGCAACTTGTACACAGCATCTCCACTGCACTACTTTGAATTCTTTTTCACAAGAAGAGGGCTGCTGCTAGGCTTCAAGTGTTAAGCACTCTCTCTACTCTGACAATTCATGGCTGCTTTTCAGAGAAGTTTCCTTCTCTTCTTCAAATATGAGTGGTTTTTGCTTAGCACAGAAGTTCCATTTGGAGTTGTTGCCTCTTGTTCACAAACTTGATACGAATATCAGTAATCAGCAAGAACTAGTTAAAGTGCTGTAGAGATACTCACGTATTTTTTTTATGTGGAGATGCTAATAAGCATGCTTTTAATATGAACTTTAAGCTGGGGAAGGAAAGGTAGGCAGACCAAGCTATCACTGATTGTTTAATACTTACTAGCAGAACAGAGTAGCCTTCAGGGTAGATGTAATTCAGAGAAAACACATTCGATGTGGCTATAAAATGATGCATCAACAGCAATTTTGTCATTTAGATGCAAAATACAAAAAAGAATTGAAACTTGCTGTCAATATTCTTTGCTTTCGTGAGCTGACCTTCTGCATATTGGTGATACAGTTCATACGTGGAAAAAAGATGCACGGAAATGGAATCAGTCAACACTGCTGGAAGGAGGCAGGTTTTGCTGACTCCAAACTACAGACACTGACAAGAAACAGCAATGGGAAATTTGTTTCAGCCTTTCATCTCGCCATGAAGCAACTGCATTTAACAACATTATGATAAGGTAAAAGCAAAATAAGAGGCATTCTGTAAAATGTAAATAAAACAGGAAACCAGAGATATAAGGCATAAAAATATGCAAAATGTGACTGAAAATTTTTTTTAAAGACTTCTTTTGGACATACCATATTGGTAGGGTAGCTTGATTTTTCACATTTCTTTGATGGTTTTCCGGGCTAGCTACCATGTTACAGCATGTGAAGCTGTATCACTGTAACACACCACCATAAATCCTGTTCCTTCCTGTACAATGAGACTGCATTGCAGAATGAATGAAAACAGACCTTCTGTTTCTCTTTTTCCAAAAAATCAGCATCAGGAAACTAAAAATGGTTTTATATCATTGTCAATATTCTTTTTTTTTGTTTTCCTCCATTGTCTAAGGGACTTGGCAAGCTGAGCAATGGCCATTTAAATGACATTTATGTCATTTATATCATAATGGCCATTAACAGCAATATACTTGACCCAAAAACCTAAATGCTGAAACTGATTTTTCCCTGTTTTTCTCTTCTCAGTACCTTCCTTTATCAAGAGAAGCTACAAGCGTAAATGCAGCCAAGTTGTCCTCTGCCCTTCCATTGAAACAGATCCCTGGTTCAGACACTTCATTTTTAGGACCAGTGTGCATCTGTGGAAGATGTTCATTGATGTTTTTAGGCTCTGCATATTTAGCTGATAGTGTGATCCAGACTTGCCAAGCCCACGCTACACAGGGACACTGGCTATCTGTGTGCTGACTTGCCCTCGCTGACTTCAAATAACCCTGAAAATGCTTCTTCCTCCCTATCTCCACAGTTATTATCTACAATACTTTTTGGCCATGACTTCCTGAACCACAGTTTTATTCAGTCTGCCTTTTAACTCTTAGTGTCTTACATATCCTATTTGTGAAAAAAAAAGACAAACTGTAACTTTCAGATAGCTCACAGCCTTCCAGAGTGCTGTGACACACAGTGCAAATACGATTTTAAGGCTTCCATGGCTAGTGAATTGGCAGCCAGCTCCTTTTGCAAACACAGAACTTAGGAAAATACAAGCGCAAAACAGTCCATGACTAGCAGTAAAATCCTTTGAGTTCAAGCAATCTGAGATACTGAACTGCTTGGAACCAGGTTCATAAGCCTTATTTAGCACCTAAAATAACAACAATAATCACTATTAACGAACATAGTTGTATGTGATCCTTTCCAACTTCAGGTGACTCAAGAAACCTCACTCATTACAGTGATATATTCTCTCATCCTAGCTGCTGATGGCTATCTAAATTATCACGCTACAGTATACACTGGAACTGTATGGCTGATTCAAAAGGAAGGATAATTAAGTTTTTATGTTGTGGCATCTTTGTTGATATTTAATGTATAACTTGGCTTATTATGTGCTGGGGGTTATGAAGCAAGAAACTTAAGACATTTATGTGACAGTTAAGACAGTAATAGACCAAAAAGTGAGACTTTCTTAGTGAAAGTAGGAAAGGTAAGCAGTGACGAAGTAGGAGAACATGAAGATGACTAGTGAGGAAATAAATAAGCACGTCTCCTTCTTACACGATTGAGCTTGTCCTTTGGTGTGGAGCACTACATCTCCCACAGCTTGCTACCAGCCACTAGCAATTAGGTAGTCACAGACCCAAAAATACGGATAAAAATACAGATATTTCTACAAGCAAAAGTAACAATAAAACAGTTTCCAGAGCAAAAAATACTGGTAACTAATACGGTCCAAAGGCAAAATAGGTACTTCACGTAGCTCTCACTAGCCCCAAGGACAGATTCTGTTTGCTCATACATCAGCAACCTAGAGGTATGATGTAACCTAGAAGTTGATAAGGAAGATGGTGAGCAGACTTGTGAGGAAAAAATCCAACCAAACATTCAGGTGGATGACAGAAGACATTAGGAACTACTGCAAGTAAGAGACATGGATTAAGCCCAGATGAGAGCGCCCTGAACAGGAGGTGAAGCAGGGGCACCCCTGAGTGACAGCCCTCTCAAAATATATTTGGCTCAGACCCGAACTACTCATTTCTGAGTAGACGGATGGTGCTTTCACTGTATTATTGAATCATAAAGTTGCACAAATGATGCCTACATGTGTAAATGGAGGCAGAGAGTAAAAGTTAAATTGAGCTTATTCAAACAATATGAAAGCCTAAGAATGTAAAGGTCTGCAAAACAAAGGCACAATAATTCACAATGGTCATCATATCACAAGAAAGGACGTCACAGAAACGCACATGATATAGCTGCAGGCAACCCAAACAGGAACTTCAGGATTTTAGTGAACCAGAAAGGCTAGAGAAACTTAGAAATCAATGCTCCCACTGGCACAGCAGGGATTTACACATTTAACTTCTATTAATGCTAATGGGATTTATGTCCATCACTACCCCATACATCAAGAGAAGAATTAAAAGCTAGGTCTATCTTGTTTAGAAAAGGAGAGGATTAGCTGTATGTTTCTGCCTCCCAGTACAAGACTTACAAGACTCATAGCTTGGGAAATTATCTGCTGTGCAGCAGCTATAAAGTATGGAGATTACTGTTTCAGAAAGAGTCCATGGGAAATTTCAAATGGCAAATATCAACCTTAGAAGCCCAGGGTATCCGTGGTAAGAATACACATTTCCATGGACAACAGGAAGAGGAAATTTCTCCTCGTTTCTCAGAAGAGCAAGGCAGTGACCAGCACGCCGGTGCACAACGGAGAGCTGCAGACCCCACACTTTGAACAGTTTCCTGCCCTCGCACACACCCGGCCAGGCAAGCGGAGGAGGTACGTAGCAGGCCACTAGCAAGAAGCAAGAACTCAACAAGCTGGTAAGTCCCAGCTGTAGGAGTTATATTTCAGCAGATGTTCAAAGCCTAATTAGCTCCCCTTTGGGCTGCTACACTTGTACAGAGAGGATTTAAAATTGCTTTGAATTCCCTCAGTGTGTAGGAAGGAGACTAGCTCAAGGAAAAGGGTATTTGGGTGATGCAGGAACACATTCCTAGCAGCAGTCCTAGACCTACATAGCTTGCCACAGCCTTGATGAATGCTGCACTAAAAGTGCCTTAAAACAACCTTTACTTTACAAAAAAAGAGCGTGTTCTGGTCAATGAACCAGCACAGGATTTATTCTGCATAAAATGTGCACATTGAGGTTCTTTACATTAAGGCAGATACACCATTAAATACAGCATATCTCTGCTTCTGATAGTTCCGACTGCTTAGTGAAACAGTGTTTTCTTGTCTCCTGACAAAATGTTGCAAAACACAATTTAAAACAGTACTTGGCATTTTTCAGGAAATATTCTTTGCGCTTTAGAAAGGCTCAATTTAGGACATCATTCTACCCTCTGGTAGAGAGAGAAACACTCGCTCTGTTTTCACTCGGCTATGGATACTGCACTTTCACCTAAATCTTTGGCCCAGCACCTAACTCAGCTAGGAAACGAGCTCAGATGTAGACACCTGCTTCCAGTCCTGCCAACAGGAGAACAAGGATATCTCAGGCCAGAAGTGTTTTACTTAACATGTTGTCAAATTGCTTATTGTTTGCATCAACTAACACAATGTGTTTTCCCCACCTTTTCAGAAGGCATTGTTTACTTTCCTGTGGCTACTGCTTTGCACAGATATAATTAAATGAAATTTAAATAAGCAGACTCCTCTCATCAGCGTTCTCTCAGTGCTTTTACACCTTAGTATACACTAAGGGAATCCACAGCAAGAGCTGGAGAAGAGCTATGAGTTCACACCTCTGTTTCCTATATAGCAGCTTCTCTGTAAGGACCAAGCTGCAATGCTGTTGTGTGGCTCCTTCCCATGTGAACGATCTCAGTGGCTTTACCTGAATCAATCAGAAGGTGAAACATATGCATGAATGGCCCAGTGATACAGAGAAAAGCTTTCACTGGGCATGATCAAAATATTATCATTTGTGCCAGCTAAGATTCCCAGATTGTTCAGAAAAGAGGAGACCAAAAGGATTAGGTGGCAGGAGCTTTGCCATCGCTGCCAGCCTTGTGTAAGCACCAGAAATGTGTGGTTTTCTGGAACTGCTCCCATACTGGGGAAAAACCTCCGTTCCTGTGAAAACTAGATCAAGGCATACCTTTGAACACTTTACGTAAGAATAAAAAGATCCGGATACAGAGCCCCATTCACAACTATCCCCACCCTATATCTGTACCAAATCCTCTCTTCTCTTTACCTAGCCAGGCACACACACACTGGAGTGAAGAGGATAATTCAAGATCTGCAAATGCATAAATTCAGGTAGTCCTGGACTAACATTTTTACACTTGGTCTTAATTTATCTGCAGATATGTAGTAATGGTAACAATAGAAGAGCAAAAGAGAAAAGATGCTGTTTTCAGCTCCAAATTCTTTTACTCCCCTCCAGCTCTCTGATATTCATAGAGCTCCTGCTCCGCTTAAACATCAATGCACATACTGCAAGCCACTCCTTCGTGTTTTCTGGGCACAGTTAAGGAATAGTAACACCTGGTCTTTGTTGGTATTAGTGCGTGATGTATAAAGGCATTGATAATAATTCATTAATGTCAAGACATGCATGCAAACTCTGCAAATGTTTGAACTGCAAACTTCAGTTAAGAACTAGATTTCACAAAGTATATTTTAAACAGCTTGAAGTAAGAATCCAGATTCAAAAGCCCACTGAGCAATGAGCTGTTGAGGGTCTGGATCCCAGCTGTGTAGCATGAAGCACCTTGCAGTAACAAAGTGGCTGCAAGCAAGGAAAAAAAAAGCCTATTGTACATAGGTCTTTAGTGAAACGACTTCACTGAAATCAATGGAGTTCCTCCATCTCTGGTCTATTAACATCAGGAATAGTTAGTATGTATTATTTGACCTGTAGTAGGGCTGAAATACTGCCCATCCATGTAAATTCTAGAAGCAGAAGTAAGTTTTTTATGCTTTTCTGAATCTCTAGAAATTAAAAATGGTTTATAGTATTCTGCAGGACACTACAAGGTGCAAACAACTGCAAAGTATAGTAGTTACTGATATATCTGCAGCTCTTATTGTTAGAATAATGGCTGAGAAATATAATATATTATAATTTCTGCTTTTCAGTTTTAAGTACCAATAGTTGTAAGATCTCCCAAAAACTGACACACCTCTCAAAGCAAATATGTGTGGGCAGACTCAGCTTATATAGATCGGTGTAGAATCTCCAGTCTCCTGGCTTAAAATCACTTCAGGCTAAAAGCAAATTCCTTTCCATGGGCATGTTTTTGCCCTCCTTCGCCCCGCATGTTTTTTTCATTTCAGGGCAAGTACTAGTTTTCTGTGCCCAAATGTGGCTAAAGTCAAAGCAGCAGCACATCTGTGTTCTCAGAAATCAAGAAATCAACAGGACTTCTCAGAATGAACAACTCGGAACTAAACGAAATTGTGTTACGGTTTTGCAGAACTGCAAGCCTGGATCCATTAAAAAAAAAAGCGGGGGTTAGAACTGGAGTAAAGCACAGTTGATCAGATGGATGAGCTAGATGACACTTCTCTCAAGAAGTAAAACACTAAGTTGCTTGCTGTTAGTTTCTGTTCCCAATGAAACGCATGAGCACAGAGCGAGTAGCATTAGCTAGGGGCAGGAGCGTTAGCAGAATGAGCCTCAGCAACCGCAAACGTGTTTCATGGTTTGAAATCTGTGTTAGCATCCCATTCTAAATTTGTCTTCGTGTTTTAAAAGACCTCAGGTTTTCCCCCCACCCTCCCACCCCACCCATTCCTCTGATCTCTGGCCTGACTTTCCGCTC
>Ga0181612_179060_pt1 | contig 20028 bp, 11 predicted proteins | sample HoacroProtozoa21_FD_119630 | JGI IMG/M metagenome (GOLD analysis project Ga0181612, IMG submission 119630) | Hoatzin crop microbial communities from Cojedes, Venezuel. Combined Assembly of Gp0051906, Gp0051904, Gp0051908 | reverse complement strand
ATCTTAAAGGTCTTTTCCAATCTAAATGATTCTATCATTCCATGATTCTGTGACACAGGGATCTTGGGGTATGGCAGCTTGGACTATACAAGTAGCAGAGCTGTTTATGCTCTGAGTAAAGAAGTTTAAATCTGACCTGCAACGAGTGCATAAGGCTGCACAGAGGAAGGGCTTTCTCCAGTGCTGTACTCAGAGCAATCTCTCCTTTGTCTCAAAGGCCACTGCGGCTATGACTCACACACAGCCATCAGACTATTAACACTTTTATTCCAACTAGTTATTTCTGGTTTTCGGCAGTCAAAATACCTAAATGCCCAGAGTGCTTCCAGTGTAACTATAGAAATTACAACAACAAACAACAGCAGCTCGACCCGTGGGTCAGCTGAAGCCAAACTCTGAATCACACACTTATTTTTTACCTATAGTTATGAAAAGGAATTTAAGTCTGGACAACAAAGCAGTACATTTCCCAGCTACCTAGAAGATGCTCAGCCAGACAAGATCAGCGCAGATGCTGTTAGACGCTCCCCTTCCATGGCAGATGGTAGCTGAGGGGTGGGTTCTGCACAGCTCCCTTGAATAACAGGCAGCACCCAACCGGCATATCATCAGCCCCGCTTCGGAAATCCGCTTGAGGCTAAGGAATTGTATGAATGTTGTGAACTGATCTTTCTTCTTTTGTATATTACTAATCCATATGTTTCAGAGAGCTCTTTGCAGGGTTTCTTACTCTTATTTTCTTAAGTTGTGTGAAAGATATTGTTCAAGCTCTAGACAGCCTGTACACTTCCAGTCTTCCTAAGCCTGCAGCAGTGGTCAGTTCACTATCAGCTGTGTCACTAATTAGAAACTTCAAGCTGGAAGGGGTAGGCTCTTCTAGAAGAAGTTGGAATGCAGTCAAATTAATTACCTTGTGTCTCAAGAACTTTACCTTTTATTTTCAACCAAAATACATTTGCTTATGCAAGACTTTGCACTGTGTTGCTGTTTCAGCACAATGGGTTTCTTCAACTCTCCTCCCTCTCTAAAAAGAGTCAAAATTTACCACATATTCTGATTTTTTGCAGTCTGATAAAGGCAGCTCAGTAACCAAACACTTTCCAAGTACATAAACCTAGGGCTGAAGCACAATGTAAGAAACCAGATTAATCACAAATGAAGAACAAAGCGGCTTGAACATTAAATGCTTAAGTCTTCATTATGTAAATGTCCGCCCCAGTCTCTGGAGACCTGTAAAAGTGCAAAGAATGCCTAACAACTCTGCATATAGAGTATAACACATATTTTAAACAAAGAGAATGGTCACAGATCGTTCATTTGTGTTTCTATTTTATTTGTTCTCTCTAAAACCAATTTTGCTAAACTAGAGGGCCATGAAGTATCTATCATCTGTAAATGTAATCACAATACAGTGGGTCAAGACCTTTATGATTCACTAATAAACCATGAGATAAAAACACCATTCTGGAAGCATCAAACCTTCCAGCAGAGCAAAGACCAAGAAAATGTCTAACAGAAGCTGCAAAGCTAACTTGGTGAGAGCACACAGTTCGCTAAAGCCGTGTGCCTCATCTTAACTGAAAACCATCGAAGCTAAACTAAATCCAAAAGCTCAAAGCTGACAAAAATAAGCTAATACATTAAAGAGGAAAAGGAAAAAAATAATGAAGTTATTGCTTTCTTCTGGCTTTCATTAAGACATACCAATGCAAAGTGCTGTCTACAAACTTGAGCTCTGTCCTGCGAAGGCTGAGGTAATTCTTGCACATGGTACCCCAAAAGGGTGGCCCTGAATAAGAAGAGAGATCTTCTTTTAAGGTGTTGCCCTTGTTGTCTCAGTGTTGCACACAGCAACAGTGCAGAGAACAGGGAGTGGGAAGGACATCTGTGAAACCACAGGCATTGGCCGGGAAATTCAGGGATGGGCACTGCGTTTGAAACCTTGACAGCTTTCTGCTGTGCCTTAGCTGACATTTTGAATAACAAATCTTTTGCGTTCTGTAGGGAAAGACAAGGTTCGTCCTCGTGCCATTCCCCAGGTCCTTGCTGCTTTCCAGGGGAGGGATACTGAGGGAGTCACTTTCAAGAAGAAAACCAAACTAGTAAAATCCCTTCCTCTGACCCCTCCTACCCCCAACAACACAGAATATTTTTGAGTAAAAATGGAGCCATATTCACAGGCACTACCAGACACAAAAGAGGCATCTGAAAGCAGTGGTTGTACACAGAAAGCAGTAACTGCTTTCCTTTTTTTAGACTTCATGGCTTATTTGTTTAAACCACAAAGAGACATTTGCATGCTACCCATTTCTGGTCAGACACCGAAAAACAGGGAAATAAAGGCAGAGCAAGTAACACCTCCTGCTAACTTTCAAGGTTAATTTTAACTCATGAAACACTTTAGCAAAGGTCCATCACTTGAATTTACATTTTTGAAGAGGTAAAGAGTATGATCAAAAATGACTTTTCAAAGAGGTGGAAAGAAACAACAGAACCCCAACTATTACCTTTTCTTATTTTAAACTTCATCCCACACTTGACACAAATTTAGATCTGAATGCAGAATTACTCCTACTCTTCTCCTTCGCTCATGACTCTTTCTTATCATGTTTTTCAGAGCAGCAGTTTGTAAATGTGACTCGTTCGGATGCAGTGTAAGAAGTAACATGCATGTCGCTGTCAGTAACCCAGCCAGGTTGTGTGTTGCTGATGCGGTCACTAAAACACTAAATCTAACTACTAGATTCAAATGAAGCCAACTGGGAGGTAAAATACCCCCTGGTCAGGACAAAGATTTGTGTTACAAAAGCACATGTTGCTAAATCACCCAGAAGTAAGTGGATTCTAACACAGAAGGTTATGGCCATTTTTCAGCCAAGGAGTAAGTGTGGCTGTAGCATAGATGCAGGCCGTTCAGAGGACATTGATGTGGTGCTGATGTTTTTAAGAGGCTTTTAAAAGACAGGCTGAGAGATGGTAAAAGACAAGCATACAGGTGAACTTGTGAGAAGGTTTAATGATCTAATCCTTCTGCAGATAGAAAAGCCTTCCCTAAGTAGAAAATATTTTTTTAATAGTTTACAATGCCCAGGAAGACTCCTATAGTGGTGCTGTCTTCATCTTTGTGTTGGAAGTCATTGCAAAATACCAGGAGCTGTCTCCCAGGGGTATGCCAAGGGAAGTGCCTCTTCTGTTCCCGAAGACTCTGATTAAGAGGGAAGACTGTAGAGGGAGAAAACAGTATCACACTGGAAGGTGATGAATGGCATCCTGGCCTTAGTGAAGCAAGGGGAAAAATTCCTTTTCTGATTTCAGCAGGTTACAAGAATAATCAGACACATAAGAAAACCATGCGTACTGTGCATGACAAAGATAAGCGATACAATGTAATGTCCCAAACTATGGAAGTATGCTGAAAACAGGTCTTTCCAGGGAGCTGATGGGTTGACTGTAAAATGTAGAGGAAAACTGACAAAGCTTCCAAAGAAGGCAAGTAAGATTTTTACAACCTGACTCCTTCCCAGCAAACTGCATTTTGCTGGGGAAATTTCAAGGATTGCAACAGACAGAAAAGCCTTGGCCACTCTATGGTTTTGCACTCAACGCTGCCTGAAATTTGTGGTTTCTGATGGTCTTGGTCTATACCAGGTACAACTTGAAGAATTTTGCTCTTTGATCCTTTCTATGGCACTGCCATAGCTATTTTTGTGCGCAATCAGAGCAGAAGTGGGACAGACGAAGACTTGAGGTGAAACACGAAACACTGATATTACCAGGCAGCAGCTCCAAAAGTCACAATATTTACTCAGCTGGGTTCCAGGAGATATTAAAGAAAAAGCAGCCTTACTGATTTTTATGTCGTTCAACGTGCTTCTTGTTTTAGATTAAACAGTCCTAATGCCATTGTTTAATGTTCCTATCAACAAAAGACTGGGTGCTGCCGATTTTCTTTCACCCTATCAGCACGGATTTGCAGCCTATCTTTGAAATACCAATTAACTTTTTATTGTGGGATCAAACCAACATCAAAGAGCTGATGCAGGAAACAAAATGGATTTAGATGCTTAAATAACTTACACAGTCTTACAAATCTTTCAATCTAGCCTGGGAGCAATGGGATATTTGTACCTGTACTACTCAAAAGGGCACCTCTAAACCAATAATGCAGCAAACTAATCATGCCATGCTCTTCTGCATATTTCTGCCCTGCCTTGCAAAAGTAAAAATTTAAATTATTTTTTCCACTTCTGAAAAAAGAGCTTGAAATGTGTCTTCCAATAATTTATTCATGCAGTATAATCAAGCACAGAATCTGCCCCATCTTAGCAGAAGAATGATTTCCAGCTCTGTGGTTTTCACCTCTGAGAGTATTTACTATTTGCTTGCCAGTAATTACCACAACCACCTCCTGCTTTGAATTCTACTACAGCAAACCGGTTTCCAGATTGTTTCTTTAAACTTCAGGGAGACTTCATCTGAAAACTCAGGTGCATGGAGAACTTCCATGAATCAGGTGCTAAAACCAGTTGCAAGTTTTTTCTTCTTGCTTGTTCACCGAGTTAGGTGTTCTTGCCTTCTGTCTAAAATGCCCTGGCCAACAATTCTTTTCTGTCCACAAAGTATTTTTTGTTGTTGTTGTTTAATACACCCTGTGCCCGAAGGGACAAATGCTTGGAAGTGTTTACATTTTTCACTCGTTTCTTGGAAATCATGACCCATAGATAAAAAGAATACTTCTGCAACAATAATTTGGCATTTACAGAGCGTCTGGTCTTACTGATTGTTTGAATTCATTTTTTTAAACCCATCACATATGTTCATATTTTATTCCGTGACTTTCTTATTACTTAACAAAAGTTGACAATTACAGTGCTTACTAACTTTATTACACTGCTACTGTCATGAAGCTACAATATAAATAATTTACACGATGATTTATTAAAAAAAAATGAAGACAGAGTTTTAAGCCTCTCTAGAAATTTGGGGATATTTGGGTACTCATCTGTCAACAAATCCAGTAGAAGACTATCCTGCTGGTATTTTAAATATGCCATAGGACATCTTTGTGCATCTCTTTGAATGCTAATTTTGCTCCTGTAACCTGACTCTCCATTATAGTTTATTTCAATTCTCAGTAAAATCAGGCAGAATAATCCAGTTGCCTTGAAAGAGAGCTGGATTAGGACTTTGTGTTTGTTTAATCCAAGACTCCTCCATGGCTGATTCTGTGTTCATTCCTATTTGACAGCTAAAAGGGGAACTCAAGATTCTCAGAACCAGGTGCAGAATCAGACCCATAACATACAACCGAAATAACCAGTGATGAATGAAGCACTAAAATAATCCCATGCCCCTTTCCCATACCACTTCTTGCATCCAATGAGAAATTTTTGTATTTTTGCAGAGCCAGAGATACTGTACTCTTTGTTATATTGTTTTTCAGGATATTTTCACTTTTGCAGTAAAGAATCAATGTCTTTAGAAACAGACTGTTGCTACACATACTTTCTAATCCCCGTTTAAATCCATAAACTTGACAAATACCTATGATCCATTTCACTTCACAAATTGCTTCAGCTCTGTGTTAGGAACACCGCTTTGTCGTGGCATTATGTGATAGATGTCACGTGCTCTGTATTAGGAACAGCTTCTGAGAGAAGCAGCTCTGCTCCTCCAGAGCTCCAGGACCACAGCCCTACTCACAGGCAAAACAAATGCGCTCCACAATCCACTCTGCAATGTGTGATTAAAGAAGCTGCAGTTCAAGGGAGAGAACGAGCAACGAGAGATCTTTCTGTTTGTTTGCCATTTCTTAAGCCTGTGGCTACTTTGCTTTTCTGTGGGCTAGCACAGGTCACAACCACTCAAGGAAGCGAGGGAAGCACTTGTATGGATGCTGACGGTTAGCCATGAAAACCAGCAGAAGGAAGAATGCGGGAGAGGCGGGGCTGGCTGGATAGGCTGGATATAGTCAAAAGCAGCAAACCCCAAGGTCTGTAAAAAGACCTTCAACTCTTGGGCTGCACTGAGAGTAAGACCCTTTTTTTTCTTTTTTTCTTGTGCATCTTGCATTCCCAGACCACAAAGCTGCTGCCTCTGTCCTGCTCCAGAGTTCCATGTGTCAGACGCAGCTGAGCGCAGATCCATGACTCATTCGGTGGCTGTGCCTCATCTTTGCGCAGGGAAAAACCAGCAGCACTGCATTTGCAGCCAGCAGGATGTGTAACTGGGAGGCAAGTTCCCCAACTGCAGCCAGGCACCATTTCTACAGAGCTTTAGTGTCAGTGACTTTTGATACCTAAGAATCTTCTCCACAGTGCTCTGCTTCTGGTTTGGTCCTTGATTAATTAATGGCTTGACATTGTGAAACGAAGAATTTTCCCAACAGCATCATATTCAGGAAAGAGCAATTACAAGCTAAGGATTGAAACCATTAAATGTACTATGCATGCACAGTTGGACTCCTTCCACTGAACTAAATTAGTAATTAATGACATTTTCACCAAAAAAACCGAGCAAATCCAGGAATAATAGTAAGCCAAATATATAACATAGTCAGGCATGGGTGTCAAAAGAACAAGCATCAAAGCTGCCAAGGCCTCCTGTAGCCAGTAACTGTCTGGATAGCTCAGCTCTTCTTTCCACCCAGCTGAGAGGTCCCCAGCGCTATCACACTTATACCCCTGACCTTATGAGCTGAGCGTTAGAAGAGTCCCATTCTGACAGAACAGGGTTTTTGTTAGATGTTCATCAATTCAATATTAATTTTTAATAACTAGATTATCAGCAGGAGTTAGACGTGTCGCCCCCATCCCCATTTGCAGACGCTGACTCCCTGCACTGGGGCTCTGGTAGTTGCTGACTAATGAGAGTGCCCGTAGCCCGTTCCCAGAACAGAACCTGTCTGTGGCTCAGCATTTTTACCGGGAAAAGAAGAGGCAACACCCTACGCTAGCAGAGTGATAACTGGGTGTTTCTGACAAATTTTTTCCATTACATTGCTATGCTACAATCATAAGTGCTACAGGCAGAAAGGGTATCTGCAATGGCAGAGCCCTTGTCAGAAGTGGTCACTGCTGCCTACGAGATCTTCCTACAAAAGGCTAAGGTTTTTTCCAGCACTTGGCCATTTCTCTTTGCTGCTCTGGAGGCTCCTCCAGTGTCTTTACCAGAAACACGTCAGGCCTGTTGCCACCATTCCTATGTGAGGACAGACCCTGCACAAGCCAGGCGGCTGCGGACTGGGTCCGAGAGCAGCATTAGCACCCCGGTGCCCACTGATGCCGTCTCAAAGAAGGAATGGTGGCAAACAAGAGCTTTTCTGTCCTCTTTATGTTTCTTCCTGGCAAAAGTCAACTTACCCGAGCACATAGAACTAATTTTAGTTTCCTTGGAGCTGACTTCCTCACTTAGTCAATTCACTGAATATAGGTAGCATGCAATTTTCCAGATGGCCACTAATGTTCAAGCATGGAAAACACATAGCTTGATAATTGCATTCTGACTTTTCTATTGCACAAGTATGTTATGAAAGAAAAAGTTATGTAAAAATCATAGTGGATTTCACTGTTTCCTACTTAACTGTTTTACTGTAAGCATGTACCATGTACAATGCCCAAAAAATTCATTTATGTAGAAAAAATGTGAGCCATCATAACATAGTTTTTAACACCCTTCTGCTTCTTTATAATAAGACAGATGATAATGTTTAATTTTTCCTTTACTAACATAAAACCTTCCACTTTGAGTCACAGTCCTTATCCTGAGAGATACCTCAAGACAGTTTTATCTTACAAATAGTGAACACAGACCTGAGTTTTTTGTTGATGTTTGGCTGCTGTACATATAGAGTTTAATTATGGAAGATCAGAACATTCTCCTTGTTAAACACACTTTAAAGGTCCAATAGTATAATATCCTCAACCAGGTATCCTGGTCCACCGCCTGGTCCAAATAATCTTAAATGGGGGCTCACAGAATTACTGTTGTCCCAATGACTGGCCAATCCACGATGGAAATGACAGTCTACCCTTGGACCAGCTCAGTGCGTGTGGCAGTCTTAGTGCTGGCTCCAGGGGACCATAACAAAAATAAGAGGGATTAAACAATCTCTTTGTTTGCAATTCAAGTAAATATACCAAGGGTGAAGGAGACCCAAAATGAACTATGCTCTTAAGACTGCAAGATAATAAAAGGAATCTGACAGGATAGTGGGTGGGAAAGCAGGGATTACCACTGCTTGTGTCATTTTACTAGCATAGCTGAGCTGCCGTGTATCTGCTGGCATAAACATGCTATGGGAACGCTCTGATAACTGGAAAAAAGAACATTGTTCCCAGTTTAGTTTATATTGCTTCAGCAGTGGTTTAAGATTAAGGAGAAAGATGTCACTCTTCCCAAGAACATCTGAGAAGATGTTTATCAGCGTAATTATAGTGATTTGAATTCATGCATCATCATACACCTATGTAATTTTCCTGCAGATTGCACTGGAAATGGAGCTTCTTGAAACAACTTCGTGGCAGTAATGTCATCAGTTACACATAAACTGGTTAGCGAGATAGATTTTTGCTGTATCACAAAACATGGATTATTGGCATTTCCCATGTAACTATATTGCTCTGGATTAACTGAGGTTTGTTAGACAACCACTGGAAAAAACAAAACTCCTAACATCGTTATGCTGAGCGGCAGCGCAACGTGACTGTGAGGCGGCAATGGCAACTCTAAGCTACTAGTGGGAAAGATGGTTATTCCAGGATCTAGCTATAAGTACATCATGATTTGCAAACAGAGCCCAAAAGTCTCACAAACAGTAAGCAGCAAAACAGATCCTCTGGAGAAAGTCAGATGCAAACTGGTCAGTTCTTAAGCAAAGAATGGATTTTTAGAGATTTTCTGAAGTTTTTCCCTAAAATTCCCAAAGACCTGCAGTTATTAGGGAAAGTGGAAGCTACATAAGATGCACACGAAATCTCTCTGGCCACTGGACTTCACTGCTGGAAGAACTGGAATTGTAGGAAATAAACCCAAAACCTCCCAGTGAGGCCGCTCTACGTCCTGAAGCAGGAGGTGTTCCACCCCACGAGGCACGCCAGCTCAGCCTGAGAGCTGCAGCCTAAGGCCGGAGGAGAAGGCAGCGATGTAATGTCGGTGTTATCGTGACTGGCAAGGACCTACACTTCTGGGGATGGCTCTTGCTGTGTCTGGAGAGGGAAGGCAAAGCACAGGGGAGGAAATTGCTGTAATGCAGAACAGCAATACGAAATACTGCTGTGGAAAGCTCAGTGTGCAAGCCAACAAAGCACCGTGATGGGGAACCGAGGGCCCAGTTGAGGTAAGGAGCATGGCATCTGATGTTACCCCACAGCATGCACAGGGCAGGGCTACGTTTCTGCGTGGAGCCTCGCCACTACTCTCATGTTCTCACACTTACTGTAGTGCATAGCAACTCATCTGCTGAGCCACCTGCTGAGCTGCCTGCATACTCGAATTAGAACTGCGACTTCATTCCTACGTGCAGCCTTTCAAATTTTACACCCTCCCATTTGAAAACTTTCTCCTCCTGCTTGATCCATTACACCACCCATCCTCACCAGCTGGGACTGACTGCTACGATATTAGGTGTGTAGCAGCCTTCACACTCTCTCACCCTTCAGATTAATAACCTCACCTAGGGGAGAAACACCGTATGCAGTTGCCTTGCACTCTGTGTGTTGCCCCATCAAACAGGATCATCGTTTCAAAGACGGTACGGGAATTCCCCAGCCGGAGGCCAGCAGCCAGCATCTGCTTTTGTATTACGTGTTTCCAGGTCCTCAGCATGCTGCTAGCTGCGAGTCATGCAAATCTCACACCAGGCAAAGCAAAAATGGCCACCCCATGCATAGATTTTATCTCTCAAATAGAAAGTGAGATTTTTCAGTGACAGTTTATTCTTTTGAAGAAGTTACCAATTTCTCTGCAACTCTGCTTTTGTTTTTCATCATAATTCTATGTGGCTATAATCTCTTTGAGTGGGAAGTTTTGTGTGAACGATGTTACACGAAATAAAGTGAAACTGTGCATTTTAACACGTTCTTATTCACTCATTGTCTTCAGTTCTCATACCACCTACCACCTCTTCCAGTCACACTGGAGCTACCAGGAGCTCCGAGAAGGGCAGGTCTGGGAGTTTCCACCCAGAGGCAAAATTGTCCTACCTGGCTTTTCTCTCCTCACTCTCTGGTTGCTGAGGACCATGGCTCTGACCCTGATCTGCACCCAGCCAATTGATACAAAAGGTAAAGAGAAAAGACTGAAGCTAAACTCTGATATTCAAGTTCAGTGTTTAATCAAGAGGAGATATCACCAGTCATAAGGTACTGTTGTTAGTAGTAAGGAATATGTAGGGGAAACAGCTCAGGTTATTTAAACGATCCCCATAAATATGGTAATAATGGGTTAGAATTTGAGACTGCATGTTTTTGGCTTCTGGTTTCTCCTAAAGCTCCTATACTGCTAGAAAACATGAGGTGTCATTTCTATTTCAGGATAATTTTTTCTGATGAGTCTAAGTACTTTATATCTGAAATCTTTTCAGAGAAGACAAAGAGATAGTCCAACCAGATTTGTGCAAACTGGTAACTGCAAATGAAAGCTTCAGATCTAACCTTCTGGTTTGACTGCACACCTGCCCAATTCCAGCAGCTTATCAAAGCCAATTGGCCTTTCTGTTCATTATGAGTGTATTTTATTTTGGAAGGGAAATGTTTCCTGCTTGATGGTACAGACTCAGTTGTGCTACATCACCATACTTACTTGCTGCTGTTGCTGTGTAGGGTCATATGCCTTTTCTAGTCAGTCCTAGCAAGGAACCATGAAGATCCTGCCCTAAACTGGCACCATGAACTAGATCTGAAGTGATTCTGCATGACCGTGTTTCCACTCAGAGCAGCTACCTTGACCACAGCAATCGTAGGTGCAAGTCAGAAGTGACCAGCTCCCCTGCAACAAAATGATCCTAGGCCTTATGGTCATTGGTACTACAAGGTCTCGTATCTGAGTGCTTTCCTCTGCTCCTTATCTTTTATACCTACCCACAGATGGCACATAAAACAGTTGCTTTCTCAAAAAAACCCCAACCTCTGAACTAAAATCTACAACGACATGCTCATATAGAGATCCCAGTTCCATTTCCAAATCCAGTAAACCTGAGGAACAAGTCAAACTGAAACCTGCCTGTGGGTGCACAGTAAGTTCTGAGCAGATGAGAATTAGGGCCGCTGATGCTGAAATCTTCGCATAGATCAGGTTGCTAAACTGCATGCAGATCATTTGCTTGGAAATGTTCCTGAGACATATCACTGGGGTGCATCTCTGTGACTATCCCTCTCCATCTCTGTATTCTGGGAAGGACTGCACAGCTACCACTTCACGCAAGCTCACTCTGGCTCTTCACTCCCAAACCTGTGTCACCTGTTCCCGAATGGCACGTTTCACTGCAGCATCTCTGAACCCACGACAAGGTAAGTGCCATGGCAAGGGGAGTCCTTACGGATTTAAAGCAGCCGTGTAAAGATACTTAATCTTCACATAGCTAACTACAGCATATCTGAAACCTGGCCATGTCTGCCATCTTCTGCTTCGACATAATTTCATTCAGTCAGAACAATCCAGCTGTTTGCCCCAACAAAGAGCACAGGCAAACATCTTTGCAGCCCACTTGGAATGGGTAATGGGTAAACAGCTTTAACTTCCCAGCCAGCAAACCAAGTTTACTTATAAAGTTTAGAAGATCATTTCAAGCACAAAGGACCTGGAAATATAATAAAAGACAAATAGGTCCTTAAGGAGGATAACATACCAGAACTGCAGAAGGTATAATTCATCCTCCTTTCCACTTAGCAGTGCTGCTGCTGATGGTGAAAACTGGGCAATTTGCTGAGCGTGGGCAACAAAGCCCTGGAAAGGACAGGCTGTAGGTTGCAGTTCTCCCAGCTGGAGATTTTTGTGTAGAAAATGCCTGGTAAAATCTTATTCACTCCGAAGACAGATAAATCATAATAATTGCTCTTTAGGGTCTAAGATAAATGCGGTCTCTGGCAAGGGTAAAGGATTTGACAGAGCCCAAACGAGGGTTTGAACTCCACAGGGGACGAGAAAGCCTCTCACATCCTCTCCTTCAGTCTGAGGCTGAATACTGGTTGTGCTACAAAACAAGAAATGTCTCCAATCACAGCAGCAGCAAACTCCTAATGTAAGTAAATAAACAGCCCTGGTGGATCCTGAACTACTCATTCATTTTCTGACACAGAACCTCAGACATTCGGTGGACATGTCTCAAGGTCAAAGACACTAGAGGTTGGCTTGTGGCTGAAATTAGAATAGTTTCTTACAAAACCAGCTATTTTCATCCATCGTGTTAGGAAATACTCCTATCCATTCAAATTCCAGCCTGCCGTTCAATGAGTGTTAACAAATAAAAAGAAAATTTAAAAACCCCTGCAATTTAGGAACAAGAATAACTGTACACAGAATCATTGGCTCTTGTTGTACCCTCCAATTTAATTCTCCTCTATAAGTTTTATGGTAAATGTGGGATTTTCTGGAATGCCTCAGGTCTCTTGGGTAGGGGGCACATTTACATGGTTTCTTTGTAGGAAAGTAACACATTTGTGGAACTACAAAAATACCACAAAGAAACCTCTAACGGGATTGCATGCACTGAACTGCTTTAAATTATGGCTGTGGGCTTCTTCCCTAATTCACAAAGAAATCAGATGCTGCATATTGTGTCACATTAATAATCTGTTTATGAGTAAACATATCTATTTAAAGAGAAGATCTTCCAGATTAATTACAAATCTGCTAAATTAACTCACACACGAGCGAGCTTGGTTCGCGTTTCTGTGTCCCACCTCCTGCTAGCGGGAAGGTCTGACAGCTCTCAGCTGCTCCACTGTGGGCCGACGCTCCCGCGAGAGCAGCGGGGCCAAGGGCAAGGCAGGACCACAGCTGCGGGATGCTGTGCACGCCCGCAGTGATGCCCGCAGTGGGCTGGGAGGGGGCTGAGGAGCTTTGTGGCTGGGCGAACGCAGCCCAGAGCATCCAGCACCTGCGATAACATTTTGGAAACGAAGTCAGAGGCCAAGGTCTGTAAGCAACGAGGCTGCAGTATTCATTCCTAGGATAAGGGTTGCTTCTGCGCTGACTGACACAGATGGAGGGAGGACTGGGCTCTAGTTTTCACATTAGCGACTTGCAGTTCCCACTATTTACTGAATCAGCTGCTGGAGCTTAAACGAGAGCTTGTTGTGCTACGGTCTGTACACGAGGAGCATACGCAGGCAGCAGAGGAGGGATAAAAACGATGCTGCTGCACACACGAGGCACTCCTGCCCATTCACAAGCCAGGTTTACACAGGTGCTCAGGCAGCTGAAGGTGCAACCAGGTACCTAGGACTAGTGGCACAAGAGCCTAAGCATGTTTGTGTATATCTGGTCCTTGGTGACCTGCCAGACTATTCCGAAAAGGACAATGGACTCAAATTTCCTGTTTCTGGCTTCACAGGAGCAGGTTTTCTCAAAGCTTGTTCCCTCTGTCAGATTTTCACCTCTAAGCACACCTTTGCAGAGTAAATTTTCAACAGTTCCTCATGCCTTTCGATACCTTGAAGCAGCTATTAATTTACAAGGCTGTGAGGTGCCACGATCTTACCAGCTTCCCTTACGAATCTGATCTTGCAAAAAACAAAGCCAAAAGACTTAGCAGAGCTCCAGAGGTGTCAATTTTTAGTACTCTCACATGTCCAGAAATTCTGTTGCAATTTCCTTCTAAGTAGTCTGGGGTTAATGAGACTGAAGAGAATGATAGGAAGGAAAGAAATAATTATATATTCTCTTTTTTCTCAACATGTCCCAAATGTCACCTCTGACCTGGCTTTCTATTTCTGGCATGGTCTAAACTCCCTCTATTTATTTAGCAGCCTACACACCACTACAGTAACATAGCAACAGTACTTTTAGTCGTGAATTTGAAAGAAGAGAAGCAAAAAAAAAAAGAACATATTTTTTGTAAGAAAACTGTTAAAGCATTGCAGTCTAGTAACACTCCAGTAAATGCTTCTATTTGTCCCTTTACAAGCCAGTATTATTAGGTTTCCAGTCTGCAGAGGGATGTACAGGGGAACCAAAGCAGTGTCACCGTCACGAAGCCAGTTCTTCCTATGCCAATCAGACCATCCCCTAGCCTTTTTGTTTGTTTGTCTTAATGATGTTTCAGCTTGCATATTTCTCAGGCTCAGCACAGATGAACACGGGAGTTTGGGGAGGATACTGAAACAATGATGGGATTTATGTGGTGTTTTTCCCTCACTTCTCAAAAACAGTTCACCATTATTTTATAATCCATAGCTCAAAGGTGATACAACGCTCAGAGCTATCTGTCAAAAAGGAACACTTTAAAAAGCAGAAAGTGAAGTTGGAATAACAGTCCCATTTTCAGCGGACAGTCCAAAATCCCACTGTTTTACAGGGAAAGTTAGCCAGTGAAGACCTGTAAAACCGGCCCTGGAGCCAGAGGAGTACCCAGCGAAAACATTTTGCAAACCCTATTTCAGTGGGACCAACGTGCCTAAGTATCTCAAAAAAGCAATTCTCTGAGCTACTTAAGTGTTTCTTATTTTTAAATCGTAAGGCCTCAGTGAGAACTCCATCATTTTCTTAGGATGAGTTCAAAATGTTGAATTTATGAAAAATAAAACTTCTTCAGCTTGCAAAGCTTCCACTGTAAACATTAGTAAACAATACAGATGTAGTAGCTGGAATAGCAGTGAGCACTTCACGAAGCAGTGTGTGACTTCTCGTGAAACTGTCTTCATCGTTACAGTAAACTCAGCTGGCATTTCTTCAGATGCTTTTTCTCATCTCACAGCGATTTTATCAACACACAATCACCTCCGAATGCTGGTGGCTTTTCTGTGGAATTGGCAACAGATCTTGGAGGGGCAGCTTTACAGCAGCCATACACATTCAGCTTTCCCAGCATTTATAAATGCGATACTTCTGTAAACTTTGTGGCTTTACTTGCACAGTTTGTAAAGTCCGCAAGTAAAACATAGTTTGCTCTTGTTCTGAACTGTTGGCTTCTCCTTGGCACGACCAGTTTACGTCAGCTTGAAAAAACGGCTTCACAACTGTAAAATCCTTGAACTTCAACCGTTTCCAAGTCTGGTACGTAAAAGCAGATTGTTCACAAACTCTGCACTTTGCTGAGATTAGAACAGTCGCAAATTTAGACAGGGTCCCATTATGGCCATTCTTCTGTCCAACAGAAATATGGTTACATAACCCACAGCCTTCAAGGCTTGGGAGTCACAGGATTGATAATATTTGTCACTAACAGGGCTCACAGAAACCATTGTCTTTTAAAAAGTATTGCCAAAAACGTGTCAAAAACTTTCAGATGACAATCTAAGTTCCGTTTAAATTAGCACCTTCATTAAAGTAATTTTAAATTCATACTAATAATGACGTTTTACTGCCTTTCTGTAAAACGCTCTATGGGAAAGGATACTGAATTTACTGAACTGCGCTGGTCAAGGCTTTTGTGGAAAGCTACAAAGCAGTTTTCAGTGTAGGGGTCAGGTAGGGTTTCTGGCATCAGAAGGGAAGGGAATAACAAGTTCTGTAAGAACAGCTGTCTCATTCTAACAATTACCAAGCTACAAATGAGTTAGCCTCAGAAAGGGAGTATTTTTCCGCCACAAAGACTAGACATCGGTTTTGGTTTATTTTTAACAAAGTGCAGCAGATTTTAAAACTGAGTTTTGCATGGCTATACGTTTGTTGTTTTGGGTTTTTTTCTGATGCAACACAAACTGAAACAAGTCAAGGACATTATTGTAAAGCAGAAAAAGAAAAGATGAAGTATTGCATTTTATTCAACAATTAAATGAGAGAGAGGAAAATCTATTTTATCTGGCTGGATGTAATGTTTTGACATGCAAATTTCATTTCAAAGATGGCATTTTTTCCTTGTCTTATCACATTACTAATTAATTTCCAACTCAAATGAAAACACCAAGAAAGTAAACAAAATGACTGTTTCTCTACTGAGTAATATTATAGGAGTAAACTTGTCCCTTTCCCTAAAAAACTATCAAATTGGCATAATACACATTCATGGCATTTTAATGCATTATTGGCAGAAGTTGTGTGTTTATCCATGGTAGAGTTTTCATGCTACAGCAAAGAGTTCACCGAAGTACTACTTGTAATGCTTTTTCCTCTAAGACAAGTTTGATAGCATCACTAGTTTAATTACCACTCAAGTTAACATTTCCTTCTCTGTTTCAAACTAGTATGGTTTTTTTTAAGCGTCTATTTTTGAATGCAAAGACCTGATAACTTGCAGGTTTCTGTTTTGAATAGAAACCAATAGCTGGACATTCTTGTGCACTGAAAACATGTACTCGAAGATTAAACCGGGGCTTCAGGGCTATTACAGCTCCACCCAAATAAATAGTCCAAGGGAAATTATTCTGCTTAACATTCTGATACATAGGTTGCCAAGAACAGCAGTGTTTTTTAGAAATTATTTTTTTCTTAGAAGTCAGCCTATCTCACTAAACATTGCATTTAAACTACCAAAACACGGTTAAAAGGAAAGAAAATGGTCTAGAATAAACACCACACTTAACCTACCAAAACAAGGTTAAGTAGTGGAAAATGGTCTGATTTGCACTTAGCCAATTACAAATGTTTAACTCCAATGATGGAAACTCCTCCCTAAAATAAATTTTCTGCTGCTGTTTTACCAGTGAGATCAATTCCAGGATTTCACAGAGAAGGCAATGCAGGAGCTTCTGTATCAAAGCCTTCATTTCTTCACAAGTGAGTTCTCCCTTAGTACACAAACCAGACAGAATATATGCTGGATTTCAACATGAAGTAACAGCTGGAAAAACATAGGTACAAAACTTACAACTAGAACCAACTAAATGGCTCTGTGAACTTTCTCCATCACACTGGACTCCTACTCCCACTCAGCCTGTGATCTAGAGTTACAAAACCGGCACAAATTGGTTAAAGAAACTCAGATTTTTCAATGAGAATTCAGGATGTTGGTTCCAGCAGCGTATGAAGGGTGGCTGTAACTCTCTGTTCAGAGAGGACAGAGCTCAAGAGGTGAGGCTTTGTAGGAAGCATTTGTAAATAAAAAGGCTTATGGACAAAAATTAAGTTTGGATCTCTCTTTAATAGTTATTCTTCGGTAACTTCCCCCAAATCCCAAAGCAGCAGAAGTACTTGATCTCACACAGCACTTGGGGATTTCTTTTAGGCGAGGGTGGCAGTGTCCTCTGCTGATACCAGCCCAATGCTAGACCCGAGAGCAGCCGCTCTGCATCCCACCTGCCCTTAGCAGTGCTGTGGGACTCTTGTTCCTATTACTTGAGCAAACTCTTCCATAATTCTACTTTACTTTTTCTTCTTAGTGACCAGTAACTTCCCGTTTGTTTTCCTGATAAATACCAGAACTTCAGCTAAAAATGGAGAAGTCGTCTCAATTCTCTTATCTGGTAAAACCCTGTCAGTGGGGTGCTGTGGTCGAGTGCTGGCAGATCCCCCCAACAGTTAGAGATGTCCGCCTGCACCTACTTGCTGCTGTGCCCTTCGGCCAGCGCTTACTGCCCCTCGTGCAGGGACAGCGGGAACGGAGACTGCTTTACCAGCTTTTTGCATATGCTACACTGATTTACACTTCTACTTGTCTTCCCAGACCAGACACTCCAAGAAGCATGCTAAGAACTATACGGCTAAATTTTCTAACACAGGGTCCATTTTGATCTCTTGTTCTAGAGATGCTGACAAGGAATTTGATTTTCAATAATGTTTGAAGAAATCAGTCACACAAGTAAAGTGGGAAACTTGCCTTTTTTTGAGCGAGTGGTCTTCCCTCATCAATTTGTATAGTACTGAAGATTAAAAATAGCTCTTCAGCTGGGGTACAGCTGTGCAGTGTTGACTTAAATGGAGCCACATGGACTCACAACAAGCAAGCATCTGTATATAGCCCTTTACTATTGCAAACCACGTAACTCAACACTAACGGCAAGTAAATACCGGTGTGGCATTCACAGGAGCCGGCAGCAGGCTGGCTAACTACCGCTGCTGCTCCTCACAGGTGAGAAACACTACAGGACAGCGATTTGAGGACAGGTTGAAATTAGCTGCCTGCTACAAATCCCATCTCTGTCTCATCGGCACATGAACAATGTGTCTTCTCAATGGCACTAGTCTCTTCTTTCATGAGACATCCTCTATGACTTCTTTCATGTCTTTTCCTAGTGTTTTACTACTGGTTGTAGTAATTAGTTTGTTTTCTAGGTCATGAAACCATTCTCCCCCCTCTCCAATAAGCAGAAAACAAATATTACCAGTCAGTGAGCAGACATACTTCCACACGAAAAGTATCAAAAAGCCGGCTGTTGAAGGCTGACTTTACAGAATTGGGATACGTGAACATCACCGCTCTGAGCCTTCTCACTTTTTAAATTTTTTTTTAACGAACATAACCACATTTTTCCCTTGCGGCTCTGAATGTCTAGTCTAAACCCCTGGTTGGATGTATTCAGCACTAATATAACACACTGCGAAACCCATCAAACCCGAAGCAGATTCCCCCATGACATTAAATTTCCTACAGGGTGCCACTCGTGATCCACTAATATCAACACCAAAAATCTCCAGCGGGGCCAGGTTTTCCTCCCGTGGGGCTGAGTGCCAAGCTGTGCCTGAAACTTAGCATTTTTGGTCTAGAGCACGATGGACTTCACCTCCACCACCACCACCACCACTTCCTAGTTTTTGGTAGCAGCTTCTCCCTCTCTGGCCCCTGCCCCATACCCAGCTCCCCCCCAAGCTTCAGGGGTTCCCCGGCACCCCTCAGGCCCACAAAGCCCCAACCGGTGAGAAAAGCTGGAACCAAGTGGGGAAATGAGAGCAGCACAGCCTTCAGGTCACACTTAGGGGACAAAGAACTGCAACACACACCAAATGCTCTCCTGGGAGCCTCCTTGCACAACTGCCTCTTTAGACAGGCTGACGTGGTGGATTCAGGGTTCAAGTATCAGACGGAGGGAAAAGCACTATACATGCCATTAAACCACTATCAGAGTATTTGCCTGCTGAAGTGAAGCTCCCTGCGCTTTCTAATGAATTCTCTGCATTTAGCATTAAGCTCTCTGTTTTTACAGAAAGTTACACTTGGGTAATTAATCTCATGTTCGTTTCCTGCACATGTAAGAGCAGCTTTTGTTAGGGAATGATAAGACACTTCTAAGAATAGTGCTACTAAGAGCATCAGCTTTGTAAGACATTACAGGAAAAATATAGACTCTACTCACCTGCTTTTCGCTTTGCAAAGTTTTGAAAATAACATTCTGCTTACCTAGACCCAAATTCTGACTTGTTTATACATATTAAACCTAATTGTTTTCATCAGGGAACAAGCACAAACAAAGGTATACTTTGGTTTTTAGGTTCCAGTCTCACAAAGATGTATTTGTTTAATTTTATAAAGACTGTAAATATTCCCAGTGGCTTCAGGGGGACTATCTGCAGTTCCCAGTCTCACAACGTGAATTCATCACTTTGTCGGGTCTCATAACTACAGATTCCACTGAAATTAATCGGATTTTCTTAGTGGTTGTAATAGACTGAGGATTAAGAATTTGTCTGCGTGTAAAACAAGAGACCCCCAGGTCGGACCTTACAAAGGCCGGATGCTGAACTCAGGAAAATGTAAACTGGGAGACAACCCCGTGAGAGCAACTGAGTCACGCCAGTGTGAGAGAGGTCCCAACGCGCAGCAGACGGGGCCGCATTCAGAGCCCCCTGGAAGCTGCAGCCCCGACCGCGGGCTTTGCCAGCTGAACACAAAGGGTGGTGTAAAGCTCGGGGATTTATGTATGTTGTCAGTTCAGAACCAGAGCCAACACCATTCTCCTGTAAGCGGTTGACACTTGACACCTACAGCAGTCAGTT
>Ga0181612_165275_pt1 | contig 20031 bp, 16 predicted proteins | sample HoacroProtozoa21_FD_119630 | JGI IMG/M metagenome (GOLD analysis project Ga0181612, IMG submission 119630) | Hoatzin crop microbial communities from Cojedes, Venezuel. Combined Assembly of Gp0051906, Gp0051904, Gp0051908 | reverse complement strand
TAAAAGAACTTGTTTATAAATCTGCAAGTTTGGTTGATAATATTGTGATATGGTAAAATGAAAGGTAATAACATTATTAATAATATTTTATTTTTTCTCGCTAAGCTTATTATATAATCCTGATATATATACAAATTATTGTGATAAAAATGCCCTTTATTAAATAGATGGCCTTATGTCTGTGCTAATTGTAATAAAAAATATACAACCTGTCATCTAAAGCAATATAAGTATGACTCAAAAGTAGCCCAAAATAATATTGATGCTAATCTCATTAATTCTCGAAAAGGCATAGATCTTTCTTCGGAAGAATTTAAAGAATTTTATAAAAAAAGAAAATATAAAAGTAAGTATAATTACTCTGACAATAAAATATACAGAAGCAATCATACTTACCTTGACTACCTTGCATACATACATCAACACCCTAATTCGTATGTATGGCAATTGGACTTTTTTGGTTGGGGTAGTAAGATTCGAACTCACGCATCGAGGAGTCAGAGTCCCCTGCCTTACCGCTTGGCTATACCCCAATATTAAATTTTAATCACCGCTTCAACTATGCATTTATGTATTATGTACAAATTGTAACAGTAATTTAATCACTGCAAACTACAAACTACAAACTACAAACACAATTTAACCTCCGAAAATGTAGCAGTGTCTGCCCCAATTATAACAACATTCAACTAAAATTTCAATATTTGATTCGTAACTGTCCCGCCGTTTTCGTCATCGCCATCGTTGTCTTCGGTTTTGACTATTAATGCTTCGGAATAAATTACCGGTTTACGACGACTTTCTTCCACATAATTATCAATAAGCTTAGCTTCTTGCTCTGTCAAGCTTTCCGTCGGTATTTGCAAATATTTATTGCACCACACCAATCTTCTTTCTTCGTCATTATACTTAGAATCAACCAAGTTATTAAAATGATATTCGATTGTAAATATGTTTTCTTCTATCTTTATTGTTATATTGGTCCACACTCCGCGCTGAATATCAAAAAGCGATCTTATATAACCATATAGTCTTTGCAAATTGGCATTGTAACTATTTTCTTCTAATCCAAATTTGTCTGGAATGTCGTAACAATTGATTGGATTGGTTTTGATAATTCTTTTTGGGAAATAGTAAAAAAACATTTCTCCATTTTTTCCATTAATTACAGATGCATACAAATATATGCTTTTATATTTTTCCGGAACCAATTTAACAAGGAGGTCTTGAATATCGCGATAAATCTTTTTTACCTGACTCATGTTTCAAAACCTCCTTCCTTTTTAATTTTTGATGCTCTTTTCTTTTGTTTTTATTTTTTATTTTTTTATTATTACTTACATTTTTATTCTCTTACCAATAAACTCTCGCCCGTCATTTCTTCAGGTTTTGTTAACCCCATTATATCTAGCATCGTTGGTGTTACATCGCAAAGTCTTCCATCTTTCACTTTTACATTATCAACATTATACAAAATTAGTGGTACTAAATTTGATGTATGCGCTGTAAAAGGTTCGCCTGTTTTTTCATCAATCATTTGCTCAGAATTTCCGTGATCAGCTGTAATCAACAATTTGCCATCATGCTTTTTTATTGCTTCTGATATTTTTCCAATACATTCGTCCAAATCTTCAACCGCTTCAATTGCTGCCTCTAAATTTCCTGTATGTCCTACCATATCAGAATTTGCAAAGTTCATAACTATTGCATCATATTTTTCTTCATTAATTGCTTCTATTACTTTATCAGTTATTTCATAGGCACTCATCTCTGGCTTCATATCATATGTATCAACTTTTGGTGAAGCTACTAAAATTCTATCTTCTCCTGGATATGGTTCTTCCCTGCCGCCATTGAAGAAAAATGTAACGTGTGCATACTTTTCTGTTTCAGCAATTCTTAATTGTGTCATTCCTTTATTGCTAATATATTCGCCGAAAGTATTTTTTATTTCTTCATCTTTGAATGCAATTTTTACATTTGGTATCGTTGCATCATATTCAGTCATACACACAAAATTCAAATGCATCTTTTTCGTTTCAAATTCATTGAAATCAGGATCAACTAAAGCCCTTGTGATTTGTCGTGCTCTATCTGGTCTAAAATTAAAGAATATTACCGAATCGCCATCTTCAATCGTTGCCACTGGTTTGTCACCATTATATATAACTGTTGGTACTACAAATTCATCAAAAACTTCTTTTTGATATGAATTTTCCATTGCTTGTGATGCAGAATTTGCTTTTTCACCTATACCAAAAACCATAGCATCATAAGCTTTCTTTTCTCTTTCCCATCTCTTGTCTCTATCCATGCCATAGTATCTTCCACCGACTGTAGCAATTTTTCCAACTTCCTTTTCTTTCATTTTTTCTTCAAGTTGTTGAATATATCCTTCACCTGATGCAGGCAATGTGTCTCTTCCATCCATAAAACAATGTACAAAGACGTTGTCCATTCCTCTTCTTTTTGCTAGTTCTAACAATCCATACAAATGTCTTTGATGACTATGTACTCCTCCATCTGATACAAGGCCCATTATATGTAATGCTTTTCCATTTTTCTTTGCTTCTTCGACAGCATCAACAAGTTCAGGAATGCTAAAGAAGTCGCCATCTTCAATTGACTTAGTTATTTTTGTCAAATCCTGATACACAATTCTTCCTGCACCAATATTAGTGTGTCCAACCTCTGAATTGCCCATCTGTCCATCGGGTAATCCTACTGCTGCACCGCTTGCTGCAATTTTCGACATAGGACATGTCATCATTAGTTTATCAATATTAGGTTTTTTAGCATTAGCAATTGCATTTCCTTCTTGCTTTTCACTAAAGCCAAAACCGTCCAATATCATTAGCATTGTAACTTTTTTACTCATTTTTGTTTTCCTCTTTTTTTAGCTGTTATTCTTTTTTATTTCATTTGCTTTTCTTTTAATCATTTTTTGATTATCACATTTTTGTTATTTGCTTTTTATTCTTTTGTTCTTTGATTGCTACTTTATTATTTATCGTAGTTAACAATTTGAGCAAATTCTTCTGCTTTTAGGCTAGCTCCTCCCACAAGTCCGCCATCAATATCAGACATTGTAAACAATTCTTTGGCATTGCTTGATTTTACGCTTCCGCCATAAAGAATTGAAACATCATCAGTATCAAAATCTTTTTTTATTTGATTTCGAATTTCTTTGATTGCATCATTTGCTTCTGTCGAAGTTGCTGTCTTTCCTGTGCCAATTGCCCAAATTGGCTCATATGCAACGATTATAGTACTTAAGTCATCTTGTGTCAAACCATCTAAAGCATTATGAATTTGACTGGTTATTACCTTTACAGTTTGATTTGCCTCGCGTTGCTCTAAAGTTTCACCGACACAAACAATCGGCTTTAATCCATGAGCTAAGGCTGCTTTTACTTTCTTATTTACCGTTTCATCGGTTTCAGCAAAATACTGTCTTCTTTCTGAATGCCCAATAATTACGTATTCGCATTTTATAGCTGTCAACATACTTGCTGAAATTTCGCCTGTGTATGCGCCACTTTCTTCCCAGTGCATATTTTGAGCTCCCACGTGAACTATTTGTTTTTCTTGTGTTGCGTAATATGCATAAGTTAAGTCAGTAAAAGGCACGCATACAATAACTTCAGCGTTTGCATCTTTTACCAAAACCTGCAAATCTTCCAACGTTGTTAACGTATCATTTGGAAGCATATTCATTTTCCAATTTCCAGCTACTATTTTTCTTCTCATTAACTCAAATTTACAATATAACAATTCTTGTTATTTTCATTAAATTGTTTATATTGCTTTCTCCTTTCTCGGTTTTTTACGTTTTTCTTTATTCACTTTTTTGAATTTATTTTTTTATTTTCACCCAGTTATTTTGTCACTTTTTGTTTGCATTTTCATTTTATCTCTTTTGTTTTTTAGCTTTTTATTTTCATTTTTGTTTTTATTTTTGTTTTTTATTTTGCTATGCTTTATCTGGTATACATGCAATTCCTGGCAAAACCTTGCCCTCAATAAATTCTAGCGAAGCTCCACCGCCCGTTGAAATATGAGTCATCTTGTCAGCCAATCCGGCTTTCTCAACAGCAGCTGCTGAATCGCCACCGCCTATTATGGTTTTGCAATCTGTTAATTCTGCCATGTATTTTGCAATTTCATTAGTTCCAACTGCAAATTTATCCATTTCAAAAACTCCTAGTGGACCATTCCATAAAACGGTTTTGGCTTTTGCAAGCTCTTCTTCATACAATTTAATTGTTGCTGGACCAATATCCAATCCTTGCCATCCGTCAGGAATTGCATCGCTCGATACAACTTGTGTTTCTGTATCTTCTTTAAATTCTTTGCCAACAACAGTATCAATTGGTAATAACATTTTAACATTTTTTTCAGCAGCCTTAGCTAATAATTCTTTAGCTAAATCCAATTTTTCATCTTCACATAAAGAATCACCAATTGAATATCCTTGAGCTTTATAGAATGTATAAGCCATTCCTCCGCCAATCAAAAGCACATCAACCTTTTCAAGTAATGCATCAATTACTCCAATTTTTGAAGAAACTTTGCTACCTCCAAGTATGCCAACAAATGGTCTATCTGGATTATTTAGCGAATCGCCTAATGCTTGTAATTCTTTTTCAATTAAAAATCCACAAGCAGCAGGCAAATAATGTGATACACCTTCTGTTGATGCATGTGCTCTATGTGCTGTTCCAAAAGCATCGTTTACATATACTTCTGCAAGTGAAGCTAATTCTTTTGAAAATTCTTCGTCATTTTCTTCTTCTCTTGCATCGAATCTAACATTCTCTAATAGAACAACATCACCTTCATTCATATTTTCAGTTAATTCATGAGCTGATGGTCCAATAATATCATTAGCAAGTTTTACTTCTTTGCCTAATTGAGCTGATAATTCTTTTGCTACCGGTGCTAATGAATATTTAGCATTCACTTCACCCTTTGGTCTTCCTAAATGAGAGCAAAGAATAAGTTTTGCTCCATGCTCCAATACATAGTTAATTGTTGGCATTGCAGCAATTATTCTGGTTTTGTCAGTAATATTTCCATTTTCATCTAATGGAACATTAAAATCACATCTCATCAAAACTTTTTTACCTTTTAAATCAATATCTCTAACTGTTACTTTATTCATTATATGAATTTTTCCTTTCTATTTTTTCTTCTTATTTTAAATGTTTTATTTTGAACTTTTTATTTTAGATACTTTTGCAGATAATTCATATTGTTGCACATTAGGACGCTGCGAAGTGAAGTCTAACATAACGTCAGTTTTTCTCTTCCCGTTGAACCAGAATTGCGTTTTAGCTAGGCAGACGAGCAAGCAGTACCGCAGTGTGCTTGTTGTTGCACATGAGGACACTGCGAAGTGAAGTCTAACGACAATAAAACACAATTCTGACTCAACTCGGCTAAAAAGGTCGGAATTAAAAATCATCATCCCCCCCACAAGGGAATTCCAATCTTTGCTCCGACCTCCTTATCTATCCTATATTATTGTAATTCTGCAAAATATTTAATTGTTCTAACCATCTGTGTTGTGTATGAATTTTCATTATCATACCAAGATACGACTTGTACTTCATATAATCCATCACCAATTGGAACTACTAATGTTTGTGTTGGATCAAATACTCCACCATGTGTGTCTCCAATTATATCTGATGAAACTATTTCTCCATCATCGTATCCAAAAGAATCACTCTGTGCTGCTTTCATGGCTTCGTTAACGCCTTCTACAGTAATATTTTCACCTTTTACAACTGCCATCAATAATGTTGATGATCCTGTTGTTGTCGGAACTCTTTGTGCTGCTCCAACTAATTTTCCATCAAGTTCCGGAATAACTAATCCAATAGCTTTTGCAGCGCCTGATGATGAAGGTACAATGTTAACTGCAGCTGCTCTTGATCTTCTTAAGTTTCCTTTTCTTTGTGGTCCATCAAGAAGCATTTGATCACCTGTATAAGCATGTACTGTACACATAATTCCTGATTGAATTGGTGCATATTTATTTAAAACATTAGCCATAGGCGCTAAGCAGTTTGTTGTACATGATGCTGCTGAAATTATTGTATCATCAGCTTTTAAGATTCCTTCATTTACACCAAATACAACTGTAGGCAAGTCATTTCCTGCTGGTGCAGAAATTATAACTTTCTTTGCTCCTGCGTCAATATGTGCTTGAGCTTTATCTTTTGATGTATAAAAACCTGTACACTCTAGTACTACGTCTACATTTAATTCTCCCCATGGAAGATTGTGTGCATCTGCTTCTTTATAAATTTTTATTGTTTGTCCGTCTACAGTAATTGAATCTTCTCCTGCTACTACTGTATCTGCTTTAGCATATGTTTTTTGTGCAGAATCGTGTTTTAGCAAATATGCCAACATCTCTGGAGATGTTAAATCGTTTATAGCAACGATTTCATACCCTTCCGCTCCAAACATTTGTCTAAAAGCTAGACGTCCTATACGTCCAAATCCATTAATTGCAACTCTAACTGACATAAAATTATTCCTCCCAATATTAAATTAAATTCTTTTGTCTTTTTCTTTTGTGTACTATTTTATTTTATACTTTTGTATCTTGCTACATTCTATCATATATTTTATTTCTTTGCGCTATTTTTTCGTATGTTTTATTCTTTTACACGTTTTATTCTTTTGTCACATTCTATCATGTAATCTTTTATTTGACTACGTATTCAATTTCTTCACCGTCTGCATTGTATTTTGGCAAGTCCTCAAATGTGTACGTCCACACATTTGAATCTGTTGAGCCATCTGCTGTAACAGTAGCTTCGTATTCTTTTGTGCCTACAATTACAAGCTTAACTGACTCTGGTCTTGAGCTTGAATCTTTTTCTTCAGTCCACTTAATTGTTACTTCGACATCTTTGCTGTTGTTTTCAGGTAATGTGAATTCGTTAGTAATTGTCAAAACCTTAACCCCATCAACATTTGTGCTTTCTACAGCATCTCCTGATTGTTTATAGAACAACAAATCATCTTTTGTAATTTCTTCTTCTACTAATGTGTATTTAACTTCTGAACCGTTTGAATCATATTCAGTTTCTTTATCAGAACCTAAATCCTCGCTATCTTCTTCTTCCTCGTCCTCTTTAGCTTCTTCAGCACCATCTACAAACTTCCCCTTTATTTACAAACTAATTTTAGGTCTATCCTCAACATTATTCATTTGTTGATTTTGTTGCATTTTTTCTTCTATTCCTGGTTCTAAATGCAACCCACCTTTCAAAGAAATTTCCTGGTTCCAAAAGTTTTTAACTTCTTTTACAACCTTTGCTTGATTTGGAAATGGTGTTGACCAATATTGAACGAATGAATCAAGTTTAGTACGTTCAATAGGCAAATTATTTTCTACGTCAAACTTTTTATATTCTTCTCCCATAACTCCTCCTTTTTAGTTCTATTCAATAATAAATTAGTCCAACATTATTCATCATTCAACTAATTTTTGTTTACATTTATATTACGTAAAAAAAGCAAAACCCTTTTCAGCTGCTTTTTGCTTTCTAGGTTTTGCTTTTCGATATATCTTTCTTAAGCACATTTGAAAAATCGAATTTTGGAACATACTCTTCTTCGCAATCGCTTAATTCTTGTATAAATCCGTTTTCAAAATTTAGTTCTTCAGCAAAGTTTAATATTTCTTGGTATTCTTCTTTGGTTAATTTTCTATTAAGTTCATGGTTCTGCTTAGCTTCATATGTCGGAAAATATTGTGCCATAATACTTACATAAGTAGAATCATTTAAATTATTTTTCATCCACCTCAATATTTGTTTCGAATTTTCAATATTATTTGGCAGAACCAAATGCCTTACTATCACGCCTTTTTTCATAATTCCATTTTCATCAATTTCCACATTTGGAACTTGACATTGCATTTCTAATATTGCATTTGTTGCTCTTTCAAAATAGTTAGGTGCTTTACTATATTTCACCGCAATATCATCATAATAATATTTTAAATCCGGCAAATAAATATCTATCAGTCCGTTTAATTTTTTCAACGTTTCAACATTTTCATATGCATTGGTGTTATATACAATCGGAATTTTTAATCCAAGTTTTTTAGCTTCTTTTATTGCTTCAATTATTTGTGGGACATACATCGTAGGTGTAACCAAGTTTATGTTATATGCTCCGCGCTCTTGCTGCTCCAACATAATTTCAGCAAGTCGATGTGTCGTAATTTCAATACCTTTACCCTCGTGTGATATTTCATAATTTTGACAATATATGCAACGCAAATTACAATTGCTAAAAAATATTGTTCCAGAGCCGCCTTTTTGCGCCTCATTCTCATTCTCTTTCTCATTCTCATTTTTATTTTCGCTTACTACATCTTTATCGTTAAATAAGCTTTCAGTATTATCATTTTTTAAACCTTGAGTTTCGACTGATTCATTATATAGCTCTCCGCTTATACATGGCTCTTCAAAATAATGAGACGAAACTAAAGCTACCTTCACTTTTTCAGTAGCTTTACAAAATCCTATTTCATTTATTCTATCCACGTTACAATTTCGCGGACACAAATTGCATTTTTCCATTATTATTTAATATCTTTCCCCGCAGTGTATCCTGTTGAATACGCTATCTGCAAATTAAATCCACCTGTGTATGCATCAACATCTATAACTTCACCTGCAAAAAATAAACCGTTTACAATTTTTGATTCCATCGTTTTAGGATTTATTTCTTTAGTTGAAACTCCCCCTGCTGTCACAATCGCATTTTTTATATCATCAAAACCTTCAATTTCAATTGTGAAATGTTTTAAAATATATACTAATTTTTGTCTTTCTTCTTTTGTTATTGAATTAACTTTTTTCGTTTCCGGTATTCCGCTCATTTCAATCACTACAGGAATCATTTTTTGCGGCAGCAAATCATCTAATGCATTTTTTAATTCTTTATTTTTATATTTTTCAAAATCTCGCAATATTCTATCATTTAATTTTTCTTCGGTTAGTCCTGGCTTCAAATCAAATTCTGTCTTTGGTTCTCGCATTTTACTTCTTACAAGATGGGCTGAAGCACTAAGAACTATCGGCCCTGATATTCCAAAATGCGTAAACAACATTTCACCGAAATCATCATATATTTTTTTGTTTCCCTCAAACAATTTTATTACAACATTTTTAAGTGTTAATCCTTGTAGTTCTTGGCAATACTCTTGCGACTTTGGTTTTGCAACCAATGCAACTAGCGACGGCTTCGGTTCGACAATAGTATGTCCAAGCTTTTGTGCAATTTTATATCCATCACCAGTTGAACCAGTTCCCGGATAACTTACACCACCTGTTGCAATAATTACTTTGTCGCATCGAATATCTTCGTAAGGTGTTCTCACTGCCAAAACCCTCTCAACATATTTCACTGCGCTTTCTTTTTTTCTATCAGACCCCAACGCGCCATCTAAACTTTTAGCATAATTTACTTTGTTGTCTGATTTTAAATCATCTTGCACCACTTCTACTCTTTCTGTCAAAATTTCCGAAACTGCTGTATTCAATATAATTTCCACGCCATCCAATTTTCTTTTTACAGCTTCCACAACATCAGTTGCTCTATCGCTTACCGGAAAAATTCTATTGCCGCGCTCTTTCTTCGTTGGGATATCAATCAATTGCAAAATATCTTCATTAGTAAAATTCTGAAATGCACTATAAAGAAATCTTCCGTTACCTGGAATATTTTCAATAAATTTAGACATCTCAAGCGAGCTAGTTATGTTGCAGCGTCCTTTTCCAGTTATGCTCATTTTTCTTCCTAGCCTATCCATCTTTTCAATTAGTGTTACATCATCGCCATTCTCTTTGGCAGAAATGGCGGCCAACATTCCTGCTGGTCCGCCTCCTATTACAATTACTTTCTTGTTCATAACATTCTCATTTTCTTTTTATTTTACTTTTTATTTTACTTTTTATTTTGCTTTTTATTTTGCTTTTTATTTTTTTATTTTATTTTTATTTTGCTTTTTATTTTTTTATTTTATTTTTATTTTGCTTTTTATTTTTTTGTTTTACTTTTTGTTTGTTTTATTTTTTCTTTTTTATTTTTTCTTTTTTATTTTTTTATTTTAACTTCGTACTTTATTTTTTCTTTCCTTAACAAAATGCTATAAAAAGTTTTCGCTCGCAATCATGCAAAGAAGAACTTACTCTTAAATAATGTCCCCGCAATATTCCGGAACCGTTGTACCATCAAGTAATTCATAATACTCTCCAAGGAAACTATGTTCCTCATTTGATAATGTATAGCATGGCTGCTTTATTACATTACCACTTTCATCAATTATGCCCCACACATCGCCTGATTTAATTCCAGCAAAACCATTTTCAAATTCTGTAACCATGTCATATTGATAATTTACAACAACATTACCATCGGCATCTGCAAAACCCCATTTATCATTTTGTTTGCTAGCGAACAATTTTTCTTTCGGGAACAATTCTTTATATGTTGTCTCAGTTCCGTCCAAATTATAATACTTTACATCGGTGTTTGAATATATCTTAACATATGTATCTTTCTTTTCTAATCTTGCTCCAGTTAGTCCCTCCATAACATTTCCATTTGGATTTATTATATCCATACGGTCCTCATTATAGGTAAACGCTTGCAATAATTCAGTTCCGCCAATTACTTGAACTGTGCTATATACAAACGGAACCTTAATCACACCGTGTGCATCAATTAAGCCTGTCATATTATCTTTCGTTGCAATAAACAATCCATTATTGTAGTACTCCAAATAAATGTAAGCTCCATTCAATGTTGTAGCATCATTGTTATCAACTATATTGTATTCGCCATTAGCATCTATAACAATTGCATATTCATCATTAACACGTTTATAGCTTTCAAAGTTTGATTGTATTTCATTTCCCGAAGCATCAAATACTGTTCGTATGTCACCTTTGTATGCAACAACATATTCCCAGCCAACAGTGATGTTTGAATAATCCACTGGAATAACTGTTTCGCCTTTCATGTTATACATTCCAACAGCTTCATTTTGTTCTACCATAAACGCATTCAAATTAATTATGTACTCAACATTTTCAAACTCGATTGGAATCAACTCATCGCCATTCTTCATGACTCCATTTTTTCCATTCGACGAAACAAGTAAATAAATATCTTTACTCTCAATTTCAGTCAATCTGTATACTTCATTGTAATTTGTATTTAATATAACCTTGCCTTTCGAATTTGCATATCCATATTTATATCCGTTATCGGTGCGAATTTTTAACACAAAACCCGCTTCCGCATATTTATCTTCCAAACTATAATATCCATCAGCTGAAATGTCATCGTACTCCGTCGGGATTACGGTTTTGCCATCAATGTTAATAACTCCATAGCGTCCATCTTTTTTAACTTTTAAATATCCTTCTTTATACGTAACTGCCGAGATTTCCTCGTAGATTGCATTTGTAATTTTACTTCCATTAAATTTCATTATTCCGTATAAATTATTTTCTTTATAGATAAGAGTCGTTTTCTCATAAGGTACATATGTTGCAAGTGAATCCGTTTCAATTGCTTGCACCTCACTATATCCTGTCAAAACCTTCTCATTCTTAGAATTTACAGCATACCACTTCGTTGCTGTATCATCATAATTATCAGTAACTATAAACACATCTTTTGTTGGATTGGGGATAACGACATTTGCATACGTTGGTTCAATTACAACTCTTCCTCTTTTGTCCAAAACTCCAGCTTTTCCATTTTGTCGCAAAACATAATAGTTAACATCTTCTGCAGTTATTGTTTCAAGTGATACTTTGTTTGAACCTGTAACTTTTACAACAATTACAATCGCTGCAATTATCATAAATAGAATTAGTAATATTGCAAATAAACTTGCTCCGTTGGTTTTCTTTGTCATATCCAATCCCCACTTTCTTCTTTATCTTATTTTTTGCTTTTGTTTTTACTTTTTATTTCTACATTTAGTTTAGTCATTTTCATTCTTTTATTATTTTTAATTTAGCCCAGCAAATTTATATCAAAAGCATTTTTATAAATCATCTCGCAATTTATATAAAAAGTATTTTTATAAATCATCTCGCAATTTATATAAAAAGTATTTTTATAAATCATCTCGCGATTTATATAAAAAGTATTTTACAACTTACTCTCGCTTTGTCTGCACGCAATCAATTATACATTAAGGTCGCAGAAAAATTCAACACCATTTTCTAAGTTAGTTACGCCATATTCATTATTATAATTGTTCATAATTGCTTTAACTAAAGCAAGCCCAATTCCAGTTCCGCCAACTTCACGATTACGCGACGAATCCACTTTGTAAAATCTATCCCAAATTTTTCCAATTTTATCTTCTTCAATTTTCTCACCAGTATTGAACACATACAATCTAACTTTGCCTGCAGCAGTTTTTTCGGTTCTGATAGAAATTACTTTTTCGTCATTTACCGTCTCGCAATGTTTAATTGCATTAGTCATATAATTCGTAACAACTTGCTCGATATATTCTTGGTCAGCACAAACCTCGCACGGCTCATCATCATTAAATTCAATTGTAATATTTTTTTCTTTTATAACAACAGTTTCGCGGCGAATTTCTTCATTGATAACTTCATTCAAATCAAAAATCGTATCATTAAATTGTCGCTCTTTATATTCAAGCTTCATAAGTTCAAGCAATTGCTTTACCATCTTGTCCATTTTATTAGCTTCATCAATTATAACTTCACAATAAAATTCGCGAGACTCCGGATCGTCGTTTACATTATCAGCGAGTCCTTCGGCATATCCTTGAATTAAGCCGATTGGAGTTTTTAATTCATGTGACACATCCGAAATAAAACGTTTTCTCATTTCGTCAATCTTTGATTTCTCAGCTATGTCGCGCTCCAATTGATTATTATTTTTGCGAAGTTGTTCGATCGTCGCTTCAAGTTTATCCGACATTTCATTGATGTTTTGTCCTAGCTCATTAACTTCATCATCGGCATTCATAACCTTATATTTCTCGCTGAAATCAAGCTTAGCCATTTTCTTTGTAATCTTGTTCATTTCAAGAATCGGTTTTGTAAATTTTTTTGAAATATAATATGCGATAAAAGCAGAAATAATAAGCATTCCAACGCCAATCAGAATCAATGTAATATTAGCAGTTCGCGCATTTTCGCGAATTGGAGTATACGCAACTTTGATATACACCGTGTAGCCGTTGCTTAATTTCGAAATTACCAAATCATATCTCGGCGAAGTACTATTTGAAACAATTGTAACTCTTGTAGTAAGTGTTTTATCGCTATTATTTTTGTATTCTTGAACCGAGCTTATCACGTCATTATTTCCTATATAAACTTCTTTTTGCTCATCATCTTCCACAAAAACCTGAATATTCTTCTTCAACTCTCGTGCTCTAACTTCTACATAAATATCGTATTCGGCATCGTCATTATAATATTTTTCAAGCATATATACGATTTCTTTTGCTTCTTGGATTTTACTATAACGCGAGTATTGCTCATACACTACATTGTTTATCAATATTGTAAAAAAGATTAGAGAAAAAGTAGTCAAACAAAGCACGAAAAATAATTTCAATCTTATCGTACCTACTTTATCTCTAATTCTTTCTTTCTTCTCTTCTATTTTCGTCATCGCGATTCCTTCTTTTTGCGCTTATTATTTTTAAACTCGTTCTATTCTTTCAATTATTAATCTTACTTTACTGCTCTCTTCAGTACTGTTTTCTTCAGCTTTTAGTTAATTATTTGTGCTTAAATCTTATTAATCTCGCTTTACTGTTTTCTTCAACTTTTAGTTAATTATTTATTCGTAAATCTATCAAACTGTATCTTCTCGTTATCTATATTGCATGCATTTATTTCGTTTCGAATTTATATCCAACGCCTCTGATTGTTTTAATAAATTTTCCTTTTTTTCCAAGCTTATGTCTAATCTTTTTTACATGACTATCAATCGTACGTGAGTCACCATAATAATCATAGTTCCAAACATTGTTTAGAATTTTTTCACGTGACAAAGCTACGTTTTCATTTTCTAATAAATATTTTAACAACTCATATTCACGCAAACTCAATTCTACATCCTTACCATCTACCGAAACAGTGCGTCCCTCGGTATCAATTACAATGCCTGCATAATCAGTAACTTTTTCTTGTATTTTTTCGGTTCTGTTAAGAATGGCTTTTATGCGCGCTACTAGTAACTTCGGACTAAATGGCTTAGTTACGTATTCGTCAACGCCCAATTCAAAACCAAATAATTCGTCCTGCTCTTCGCCTCTTGCTGTCAGCATTATAACTGGCACTTTCGATGATTGTCGAATTTGTCTAAGAACAGACCAACCATCTAATTTTGGCATCATTACATCTAATAAAATTAAATTTATCTTTTCGCTATTTTCATCAAAAACCTGCAAAGCTTCTTCGCCATCGGCTGCTTCTAAGGTTTTGAAATTATCTTTTTTCAAAAAATCTTTTACTAATTTTCTAATTCTTGATTCATCATCTACAATTAAAATTGTTTTATCTTCCATGTTTGCCTCCAACACTTATTATTTTCAAGTCGATTATTTTAACCCTTTGTGCCTTAACTGATTATCACTCTTTTTTATTTGTTTCTTTATTTTCTTGTGTCTCAATCGTTGTCGCTCTTTTTTATTTGTTGCTTTGTTTTTCTCGTGTACCTCAATCATTGTTGCTTTTTTATTTATTGCTTTGTTTTTTCTTATGTACCTCAATCTATGTTAATCTTAAAATATTATAATTTATTTTTGTGTTCAACATGTGAATTTTTACAGCATAATTATACAATATTGCCTTATATTTTTCACCATTTGAAGCTATTTTATTTAATAATTTGTTATTGATTTTTATGCGCTTTGCTTTATATTTTCCATTTATTGTTAAGCTCTTTGCTTTATACTTTCAATTTATTTTTATGCGCCTTGTCTTATACTTTACATTTATTTTTTATGCGCTTTTCCTTATATTTGCCATTTATTTCAAGACTCTTCCATTTATATCTTAACCTAAAATTTATTTTATTTTTTTGCTGTTTATTAAATTTGCTTATGCTATAATGCCATTAACTTAGTAAATTATTTTATTTAATACATAAAATAATTCGTCTAGCAACTTTGCTTAATACATAAAATAATTACGATTGACGATCTTACTTTTTGAAAAATTTCATTCACCATTTTAATTATTTCGTCAATGTTTTTACTTAACGAGAAGGGAGAACGGTGCTTTCCATACTACTTTGAATATCTTATATTACCTTAAACATCTACGTTACTTTAACCATCTTACAATGTTTTAAGAAGTTTTAGGTTTTGCACCTGATAATATTTATGAAAAGATTAAACGAAACAATGTTCCAATATTTTGAATGGTACTTGCCACAAGATTGCAAATTGTGGACAAAAATTATTCAAATGGCTCCAATTTTAAAATCAAAAGGAATCACTTCAGTATGGTTGCCTCCAGCTTATAAAGGCGCAGCCGGCACAAATGACACAGGTTACGGAGTTTATGATTTATATGACTTAGGCGAATTTGATCAAAAAGGAACCGTTCGAACAAAATATGGTACCAAAGATGAATACATCGCAGCAATTCAAGCTTTGCAGGTTGAGGGGATTCAGGTTTTGGCAGACATTGTATTAAACCATCGAATGGGCGCCGACGAGCAACAAGAAGTTATCGCATACACCGTTGACGAAAGTGACAGAACCAAAACAATCGGCGACTACAAAAAAATTAAAGTTTGGACCAAATACAATTTTGCTGGAAGAAACGCAAAATATTCCGATTTTCAATTAGACTGGTCACACTTCACTTCAATTGATTATGATGACTATTCTAAAAAAACCGGAATCTATAAATTTTATGGAAAACATTTCAGTCCCGATGTTGACAAAGAACACGGCAACTTCGATTACTTAATGGGCGTTGACGTTGACTTCAACAATCTCGACGTTGTTAGCGATTTGACGTCATGGGGCAAATGGTACCTCGATCAAACACATGTTGATGGATTCCGACTTGATGCAATTAAGCACATTCGCTTTTCATTCTATAAAAAATGGTTAGCCGAAATGAAACAATATCTCGATGACGACTTCTACACTGTTGGCGAATATTTCAGCGGCGATGTCAAAGCCCTATTAAACTACCTCGATTATAACAACGAAGTCACCTCACTTTTTGATGCGCCACTTCACTATCACTTCCGCGATGCTGCTGAATCTGGCGGTTTTTACGATATGCGTCATCTTTTTGACAACACATTACTTGACAAACGACCTTCAAAAGCCGTTACTTTCGTTGACAATCACGATACCGAACCTGGCCAATCTCTTGAATCTTGGATTCAACCATGGTTCAAACCATTAGCATACGCATGCATTATGTTTAGAAATGTTGGTATCCCTTGTATTTTTTATGGTGACTATTACGGCGTACCAGAAAAAAATTATGCTGGCATGAAAGATTTATTAGATAAATTCATGCTTTGCCGAAAATATTTAGCATACGGCGATGAGAAAGACTATTTTGATCACGAAGATATAATTGGCTGGACACGAACTGGCGATTACTATCATCAGGATTCCGGCATGGCCGTTATTCTTTCAGATGGCCCAGGCGGATACAAAAATATGAACGTTGGAAAAAATTTAGCCAATACAATTTTATATGATTGCACCGGCAACATAAGTGAGCCAGTATATGTCGACCAATCCGGAAATGGAGTTTTCCATTGCAACGGAGGCAGCGTATCAGTATGGATAAAAAAAGATAATATGTATGGACTATAGAAATAATATGTAATAAAAATTATACAATTCAAAAAAATATACACAATAATATTTAATTAAAAATTCAAAGAAATATACACAATAATATATAATTAAACATAGTGTATAAAAATAAACTGGGAGGCATTTGAAATGTCCTTGACAAAGGGTACATTTTAATTTGGTCTCCCAACTTTTTATACACTAAATTCGCAATTTTTCACTTGTCTTATTTTAAATTTTTTACTTATTTGATTTATATAAATTTCAATAATATCATAGCGAGCTTTATAATATTGCAATCTATGCTTATACAAAAAATAATTACTAACTTCTACAATATGCTTCTGCTTTATTGTATTCACCGCTTCTGCTGGAATTCCATATTTTATATTCGTTCGTGTTTTCACTTCAACAAATACAATTTCATTTTTCTCTTTATCTTTAGCAACAATATCAACCTCGCCATTTCTGCATCTAAAATTACGGCATAAAATTTGATAATTATTTTTTTCCAAAAATTTAGTCGCTATATTTTCTCCCATTTTGCCTATTTTCATATTTCTATTTCGTTTATACATTGCTTTTTCTCCTTCTCCTTCGATTTTCTTTAATTTTGTAATATCCATTCTCATTCACAACAAAATTATCCATCTCGAGTAAAAACAGCATCTCACCAACATCTATAATATTTATTTTTGTATCTACCGCAATTTCATCAATCGTCTTCGCTTTTGTTTGAAGACTCTTATATACCACGCGGCATCTATCTTTCATGCTCTCTGCATTTTCATAACTATATCCCTCATATTCCAACACATCCAAAATATCGTATGGCGTAGTCGTAAGGTATGCGCCTTCACTTATAAGCAAATTTGTCCGCGCACTCAAAACCGCATCAATGTCGCCCGGTATACAAAAAAGTGCTTTTCCTTGTTTTAACGTTTCTCGTCCAGTTATAGTACTTCCGCATTTTTGCGCTGCTTCCACAACCAACGTTGCTACTGATATTCCAACTATAATTTTATTTCTCTTTGGAAATCTACTCATCTCAACTTCAGTTTCCGGCGGATATTCGCTAACTATGCACCCACCATTTTCAATTATTTTATAAAATAATTTTTGGTTTTGATCAGGATATATATGTTCAAAACCTGATGCCACCACTGCTATTGTTTTTCCAACTTCTTCAATGCTAGTTTCATGCGCTACTGTATCTGTTCCTACTGCAAGCCCACTCACTATGCAAATATTTTTCTGCGCCAAGAATCTTGCAAATCGCTCAGTTTGCTCTCTTCCATATTCATCGCAATTGCGTGATCCAACTATTGCAATAGAATCTTTATTTAAAAGTTTGCTATCACCTAACACATATAATTCTTTCGGATGATTGGCCATAGCCAACAATCTTTTCGGATAATCCTCATCCTCTTCAGTTATTATTTTTACTTTTACGTTGTCCATTTTCTCTCCACGTTTATATTTTTTCTATTCCTACATTTCTATACATCATAACTTCTATATTGAATTGCCTCCATCAAATGTTTCTTTGAAATTTCTTTTTCTTCCGCAAGGTCGGCTATTGTTCGTGCAACTTTCAAAATTTTATTATACCCTCGCACACTTAAACCTAATTTTTTAAAAGCTTCCTGAAAAAATTTTTGCGTTTCTGAATTTAGCGCGCAATATTTTTTTATTGCAGCATTATTCAAATTGCTATTTACTTTCAATGTTGTATCGTCCTCCCTATATCGCCAAGCCTGAACTTCTCTAGCTTTCTCAATCCTTGATTTGATCTGTGCAGATGTTTCTCCACTATCTTCTTGAATCTCTTCATACTTAACTTCCGGCACACGTATGCATATATCTATTCTATCTAGCAGTGGTCCAGAAATTTTATCCATATATTTTTTTATCATCGGTTTTGTGCATCTACACGGTTTTACTTTTGAACCTAAAAAACCGCAAGGACACGGATTCATTGACGCAACAAGCATAAAGTCACAAGGATATGTTGTTTTATACTCGTTTCTACTTATTGTTATTTGCTTATCCTCAAGAGGACTTCTCAGTTGTTCTAAAATTTCTTTATTAAATTGGGTAATTTCATCAAGATATAAAATTCCAAAATTAGCTAATGTCACCTCGCCCGGAGTTGGATTTCGCCCACCTCCAAGCAGTGCTGCTTTTGTTATGGTATAATGTGGCGACCTAAAAGGTCGTTGAAATAAATATTTTTCCTTTGATTCTAAATCTAAACTAATACTTTGAATTTTTGCAATTTCTAATTTTTCATATTCATTTGGTTCTGGCATGATTGTTTGCAATCGCTTTGCCATCATACTTTTACCACATCCAGGATTTCCTATCATCAAAACATTATGATTACCGGCTACAGCTACTTCCAACGCTCGCTTTGCAGCTTGCTGTCCTTTTATCTCAGCAAAGTCTATATCATACATCGGCTTAATTTGTTTTGTTAATATCTCAGCCTTATATAATTTTTCTCCTGAATTTAAATATTGAACAATTTGCTGAAGTTTATCCGCTCCCAAAATTTCTATTCCATCAATCATTGGAATTTCAATTAAATTCTTTCTCGGAACAATAATCTTTTTTATTCCTAATTTCTTAGCTTCAATGCAAATTGGCAAAACGCCTTTTATTTCGTTAAGATCTCCATTCAATGAAAGTTCACCAACAAAGCAAACCTCATCTGCTCTTTCCTTATTTACTTGACCAGTGTTTATTAAATATCCTACAGCCATTGCAACGTCAAGAAAAGATCCTGATTTTCGTATTGTAGCCGGCTCTAAATTTATTAGGGTTTTGCGATTATCAATTTCAAAACCCGAATTTTTAATTGCTGTTTTTATTCTATCCTTTGCTTCTTTTATGCTCGTATCCGGTAATCCGATAATTTCAAATTGTGGCAATCCGCTTGAAATGTCGACTTGGACTTTTATTAAATATCCGTCCAATCCATTTAACGCTACACTCTGAGTTGTTGCAAGCATCATTCCTCCTGCTTATTTATTTTTTATTTTTTATTTTTTGTTTTTTGTTTTTTGTTTATTGTTTTTTGTTTTTTTGTTTTTTTGTTTTTTTGTTTTTTTGTTTTCCTATTCTATGTTTTCATCTTTTGCTGC
>Ga0181612_167404_pt1 | contig 20033 bp, 10 predicted proteins | sample HoacroProtozoa21_FD_119630 | JGI IMG/M metagenome (GOLD analysis project Ga0181612, IMG submission 119630) | Hoatzin crop microbial communities from Cojedes, Venezuel. Combined Assembly of Gp0051906, Gp0051904, Gp0051908 | reverse complement strand
GTCTCCTTCTCTGGAGATATTCAAGACCCGCCTGGACAAGGTCCTGTGCAGCCTGCTGTAGGTGACCCTGCTTTGGCAGGAGGGTTGGACTAGATGACCCACAGAGGTCCCTTCCAACCCCTACCATTCTGTGATTGTTCTGCTTTGCCTGAGCATAGTTGCTATGCAGGTAGCTCTTCTGTATTTTGGGAAACGCGAGGCTCAGGTGTCATTTGTGACATGTTGTAGCTCTGCAGAACATGTGGCAGAGCAGTAATATCCTCTGCATCTTGCAAAGCTGATAATAGCAGGGTAATAGGTTGTATTTTATACAGGCTGTTTTTAAAAAATACAAAATACATAAGTATATTTAGACTGGAAAGAAACCTGCTTTGACTCACTGAGACAAATGTGTGTAGTGGTGCGGGCAGGAAATGGAGGGACAGAGAGCACATGTGGAACCATCGATCTAAATTAGCTGGATGGCAGCCAGGGAACTGGAACTTGCAACATTTGCAGTGATTAGTAGAAAATGAGATGATGGGTTTGTGTAAGAAGAACGATTCCTGTACTGCTGTGGGACGGCGAGGTAGATCCTGCAGGAGACAGACGGTGCGTTTAGGGGTGGTGCGTGTGGAGTTGGAAGGCGGTGGAAAGGTAAGTAGGTTGGAGGGAGAAACAATTTCAAACTCTTGAGGGCTGTGCGCAGGAGGAAAGCACCATATATTTTTAGGTCTGAGGTCCATTCTCCTGTTTCATCTCTTGAAAGAGAGGCATAAATAAATACAGCACTGCTCTCTTCTCCAGAGCATAGAAAGAGAATCACAGAAATGTGATCCTCTGCAAGACTGTCAGAGGCAGTGCTCAAGTAAACAAGAGCCGCTGGTCTGTGCTGTGTAGAACGTGCTGACAGATGTAAACGGGATCGATGGAGGCATCTGATCCTCGCCACCGTTAGGCAGTCTTCAGCGCCAGGGCTGAGGGCTGCCTGTGTTTGTGTACCTGTAGGCATACGTCCATGGCTAGTGCAAAAAAACCAAAGCCACATCCATCCAATAATATATGTAAAGATGTCCAGGTTGTAATGCTTCGCTGCAGTAAGCCCTTTGAGCTCAGACAAGCAAAGTCTGAATAGTTTATTAGTAACTATTTGAAGAGTTTTCTGCCTTTCCAGAAAGGTGGGAGTTTCTGTAAGAGTATGGTGGTAGTGATGCTGGGAGTGGCAGCGTTTTCTTCTCTTTGATTTGGAGTGCGACGTGAGCCAGATCATGACTGCAAGTTCAGATAAGGGTTAACCTGTGGAGTTCTGTTGTGGGTTTTTCCACCAGCTGCACCCAAACTAATATGGATAGAGTTGGAGGGCTTCAGTGTTGTCCACTTGGGAGAGGATAGATCTTCGTCATCCAGATCCTGGTGCTCAAGGTCTGATGGCACTATCTTGGCTGTGCCTGCACACCAAGGATTCCCCTTTGTGGTTGTTCCCAGTAAAACACGATCAGGGTTTGCTTTTGCTGTCGAGGGAGAGGACTTGGCTTGAGAGCTGATGGGAGGATGCAGAGGGGATTGCAGTGGGAACTTCGTGCTTTTTCATCTCCACACATTCAGTTTTCACTTATTCACCTTAATCTGCCCCTTCATAGCATGATGCCTTGAGCTTGAATTCCTTTTTAACTTATGTAGGATCTGAAGCCTAGACAGGATTAGGCCAGGAATTTATCTCAAATCAGGCAGTTCTAAAATCTGGAATAAGGGATAAGGCCACCCTCCCCCCCTTTAAGGTGCACTTTATACTAAAGTTTAATGCTGTATGAATTTAATTTCATTGATAGTGTTGTGTACAGCATTAGCTTTATGCTGATTTTTAACCTGTTTTGTGCCTGGTTAGTGAAGTGAATTGGAAATACAAAATTAAACAGGTATGTCACTCCTCAAGAATATTTCTGTTACTGTAAGAGTGCTGTACCCATTTAGCTGTTAGCTGCTTTTCAACCCTGTGTAACTAACTCCAGCTGTAGCTGAGGTGCCAGGTAGAACTTTGGCATGAAGTCTGTTTATCTCCCAGTTGCAAACCTTTGGATTTTATTGGTTTTTTTTTTAAAAAAAGGTCCCTGAATAAAATAGTGGTGGTATCTGAATTTTGTTTGTCATGAAGAACAAAGTATAAATGTGGCTGCACATTTACTTAATTATTTAGTGTATTTTTATTTACGAAGAGGCAAAGTACACAGCAACTGCAGCTTTTCAAAATGTGATGTTTCTTTTGTAGGAGGAACCCCCCTTTAGACCTCAGAATACTTTGTTGTTAAATACAAGGCTGCGTGACCATGCTGGCTTACCTGCTGTTATCTTCAGCCCATCTCTGCTCCGCCTCAGTGCTCGCATCAGGCATAGAAATGGAGTGGGCTGTGCTGCAGGTGGGAAGGGAGTTTGGACGGTGAAAACCTCTGCTGCGTATTCTGTCTGGGGAAACCTCTGCCTGCAGCTCTGCAGCTGTGACAGTGCAGTATGGACCGAGGAGAGTGTGTTTTGTTGTATTTTTGTATGGGGAAGTTTTTGCTGTTGTGCGTTCTGTTGTCTTTGATTTTGCTGGCGGAAGAGGAGGAGCAGGAAAGCAAGGGAAAGGGCAGCTTTTATGAAGGGGAGAGAGAACCCATACCTGGCACTGCTTGTGAGTGACAGGGAGAGACACGCACAGCAGAGCTTTATTTTTGCAGTTGGAGGGGTGTGTGCGTGCCCCGTCAATTGTCCGTGGCAGCTGATGTTGGGGGGAGGGAGCTTTTTAGGGGAATTCAGAGATTTGGATCAGGGAAGGTTTGCTTCCATCAGAATGCTTCAGTTCCGGTTAATACCCAGCGACTATCAGATAAAGCCGGTTTGAACATGATTTTTGGATGGGAGTGTCAATGTAACTTTGTTTGGGTGGTTTTTGTTTTGGTTTCCCCACCTTCCCTAGCAGGGCACATTTTGCTGAAGCATCCATTAGAAAACCCAAAGGAATGTGGATAATGTGAATGATAGGGTTACTACCCTGACCGCATTGGCAGATTCATTGAATTTATAAAATCTGCCCATTTCACAATTCTTTTATGCTTTTATGTTTTTTTTGATCCAATTAATCTTGAATTTTTTAAAATTCTTTGCGTAAGGGCACACAAAGTATTAAGCTAAGGCCACAGAAAATAACTTTGTAAGTACTTTCTTACTGTTCTGAAATTTAATTAAAACCCTGCAAACTTCATCATTCATCATTTTGCCACAGGAGTGTATTTCTTATGGAGACAGTCTAATATCCTGCAGCAACTTCATGGCATTACAAAAGTAATTAATGGGCCCTTTTAGGGCAGTGTGTGTTGCTACAATGTGGAATAATACTTCAGTGTTGTAAGTGAATGGCGTGCTAGGAAACACTAATCCCTTGTGTATAGTAACAGGAAGTATGAATATTACTTATTAATAATAATGTAAAGCACCTTTGCACACACGCTTTTTTCTGGGCATGGCTACCTTTTCATAAACAGCAGTGAGTTTTAATTACAGAAAATTAGTGAGAAGCAAGAATGATTTGTGTAATTAAGAAGATCTGTTTATTTAAAAGCCTTCAGAAGTTGTAAAAGATGGAACTTAGCCGTATGTGAGGGATGAATGTTGTGCAATAATGCCCCTTCATTCCCCTTTCATAATAAATCTCCACAGAGTATTCATCTAAAGGGCTGGATGCCAAAAAGAACAGGTTCGACTTGTCTGTGAGGATTTACACCACAGTAAAATGCACAACTGCTTTAGCAGAGGTCATTGTGAAGGTCACGGAGCCAGTACGCCCTGCTGAATGAGAGCAGCCTGCGACAATGGTGTGAGAGGTTGGACTGGGTGAAATCAATATTGAAAACCTCATATGAAATGTAGCAATAAGCTGGAATCGTTAAAACACATGACTTCAAAGCGTGTATGCTGTTTTGCAAGAAACGAGTGGTCTCCTTTCCAGAAGTTTCCATCTCATACCCTCTGCTGAGTGTAGCTCCTAGGGCAAAATGCAGAAGTTTGCTTGATTCCTGACAATTAACATTGAAATAACTTAGTATGTCCAATAAACACCCTCAAACTGTTAGTGATTGCCCCTCTGTCCGGTTTCATTGATACTGAAGTGGATTTAATTAACTGAGATTTGGAACACTTTTTTTACAAATGAGGTCTGAGTTTGACGATGGGGTCACTGTGTCTTTAAATAAAAGATGATGATCATTTCAAATGGCAACCGGCCATCAGTGGGGTTTAGTGCGGAGATTAATTAGTAAACTTTGGAATGCGCTACAGCAAATGCAGCTGATTGGCAATAGCATGTGGAGCAGCAACTGGTGGAAAGCTGGGGCTGCTGAGCAGCAGAGGTATTTCCAAAAAGACTTGGGAGCGCTGTGATGTGCTACGCTTTAAATGGCACTGTGCTGATTGCATCAAACCACCAGTTGGGTATTTATGCAGTTTAGTAAATGCACAGATTAAAGAAGTCTGATGTGCATTTGGAAAGAAAGCCAGTTTTCTTTTATTGTTTCCATGTGATTAGGTGTGCCCTGTCAATAAGCAGTGAAGCCCCTAAACATTGGTTTATAGAGGATTGTGGTTTGTCTGCATTGCATTTTGCAATTTTTTTTATCTAGGAAGACAAATAGCAAGTGTACTGTCGAATGCTGAGATATGAATTATTCGAAAAAGACACTGAAGTAAATGTGATTAATTCAATGGCTATTGCAGTAAGCCATTGCTTAGGATTCTAGTCTGCTTTTTTAAATTGTATAGATTACTGAGTATGTATGTTTACATGATTTGTAGTTGTTTACTGTGTTCCTTTTAAGGTTTTAAATACGTCATTAGAGAAATATGGAAACTTTTTCTGTAAATTAGCTTTCTAAGGATGTTTGATCTATTTGGTATGAGTAATGGACCCCATTATATGTAGCCCCTAGTGGGACTATTTTCTCAATTTGTGTAGGCCCAGATAATAAAATTAAGATGATTTATGTAATAAATAACTACTCTTGAGACAGTATTTGGAAGCCCTATACGCTTCTTAAAATCTCTCTTAATATTACTGTATTAGTATCTTCATGCCCACCTGCAGTTAGAGAAGCGTGGTCAAGCATCCATTTAAATCCGTGAGAAAGCTCACACCAATACCAGTGGGTGTTTGTTCCAGGAATGGCCCATGCAGTTTGGCTAGCCTGGTGAAATTCATCTTACTGTGTGTATCCTGGGTATTGAGCAGACGCCTGTCCTTGTGGACTAGTTAATGGTATCACTGCAATAGTCGTATTAAAGTTTTTGATCTAAAACTGGTAGAGGTGCTTGATATCATAAGATATGGATCATCTTGGCTTTGACCCAGAAAACCCCTAACCATGTGCTTTAAAATTAAGCAAGCGTGTACACCTCTTGGCTTAACTCTCGGCTCTTTGTCCTCGTTGCATTTCAGTCCCTAGGGCCCATCGATGTGTCGTGGCAGCTCTGTGGACCAAGCGACGGCAGACGCTGGTGTCTAATACCTGGCTGTGAGCTGCTCGACTTCTGAGCTGCTGGAATGGTCTGCAGGAGCGGAGACCGGCGTCGTCAGGGTGCTGGTTGTTTCTCTGGAGACCTGTTTCTGCAAGCCTCTGCTTCCTAGACCATTGTGTTTATTGCCATAAGTAATTGCAGCCAAGCGGATGGGCTCAGTTTACGCAATCAGGTTTAGGCTTGCTTGGCTTTGTTGGACTGGACTTGCAGGGCACAATCCAGACAAAGTACTCAGTATGCGACTGCTCCTTTGACTGTGCGAGGCTCTTTGTGTGCTGAAAGCTGGGTGGCTTTTAAGCTGAATCAGTGTTGCTGAGTCTGGGTCTAAGCCCCAAGTAAGTCTATGGTAAAACTTCCTGCCAGCAATTAGATTTGTTAGCTCTATCCCAGCCAAAACCAGGACAGCGTGCCTTTAAATGAATCCTGTGTGTAAATCTGCAGAGGATTGGGGCATTATAGGGTCTTGCAAAATGTTCAATGACAGTGTTTGTTAAAAGCTGTTTAACTTACGCCCTTTGGTTGTTTGGTGTGTGTATCTGTGAGTAAATATAGAACAGAAACACCCATACGCACAAAAAGCGTCTCGCAAAAACACAGTATCTGAGCACTGCAATCAGCTCTTTAATTAGAGACTTGATTATTTTTTTTAAACTCAGTCTGCTGTGTGTATGTACAATACGTGCATCCAAGTACATTACAAAGCGTTATGAATACTTAAGAGCGAGCTGTAGCCCTGGACAGAGACAAATGCGGGTACATTTGGGGGTCCGTTATCCTGGCTGGGCTGCTGGTTTGCTGTGACCCAACTGCTTGTATGAAGTACGGAGCGCTCTGTGTAGCCCTGGAGGGTTGCCTTTTAGTGTTGGTCTAAATCTAAGCTCTGAAAGATGAAACAGGGTATGAATCTCCTTGACTTGACAGCAGCAAACAGTCACTGCAGCTCGCTGCTTTTGCTAATGCCCAGGCTTAGGTGATTTCGTAAGGTGAGCTGTTTTTAGGTTCTGGCAGGCTTTTTTCCTTGCAGATCTCCTAGACATGCCGGCTCTCGGTGCTCAGTCCTAGTGGTGAATGTTTTGGCTGACACAGCAGTGGCTGCGAAAAGGAGATGCGGGGAAAAAAAGCTGTGCAGTGTTGTGTTTTAACCGTGACCCAGATTAACATGAAACCAAGGGAGAAAACATGGTTTTCTCAGTTTATTGCCGGCTGATAAAAATTTATGTCCAGAGCTAGGACAAAGCTATTCAGGCTGGTGGTGATTTAAAGTGTCTGAGTGTTTGTTAAAGCTTTTAGATACGGCTTTGCCATCTTTTGCTGAAAATACAATTTTCCTGAAAGTTATACATCTTACCTTCATTTTGTTTTTCTTGTCAATTCTTGGACAGTTCAAAACACAAAACCCCAAAAATTCATCCTGGATCAGCAAGCCAAATGTGCTGTGAAAGCTTCTTGAGCAGCTTGCCTTGGCCCGATGAAATGAATGTGATTATAGCCCAGCAGTGGAGGGGGGGGAGGAATACCCCTGCAAACTGTCAGCACTTGGGAAAGGAAACACAGAAACCTATTATTATTCCTACGCACTCTAGAGTTTCTGATTTGCTCCCATTGACTTTAGTGGTGCGGTATCAGTTACCCCGATGCTTGTAGTGATGGGTTTCTGTTTCATGTAACCAAGTGGAACAGCGATTCAGACGCATGGTAGCCCAGTGTCGCTGGATGGGTGGCTTCCAGGTAGATGCAGACTTGGGCTGACCGGCTCAGGAGGCAACTCTCTGGTCAGCCAAAAATCAGCTCTTGCTGGTGAGTCTGGCAGTGTGTGTGCATGCTGAGTCAGTCTCTTGTGTACCTGTGTGATTGTACCACTGATTAGACTCAAAAGGCTTGGCAAATCCTATTTGTGTGGGAAGCTTGAGTGCAAAAACTTGCCTATTTTACTTTATTTAAATCAATATAATCCTGCTTAAGGCCTTTTGGAAAGCACATCTAAGTGAACAGTGTTTTAAGTTAACACAGTGTCTTTCGTGTTCACAATAAAAGCTAGTTTCGTTTGAAAAGGGTGTGCTGATGGTTACCTTACTTAACTTTTTGCCATATTAAACGTGGAAGGACTCAATTCTCCTGCATGCGCACAGCGTCTTTTGTGAAATTTGTGCTTAGAAGATTTAATATCTTCAAGTTTGCTTTATGATCAGCAATTCTTTGAACTTGCAAACAAGAAAGTGTGGATAACTTCAAATATCTATTTGAAGTCTGATTCTAAGGAATGCTTATGTTGGTTTTGACCTTACAACGTGAAGCTTGATCTCTGTCTCGAAACCACAGTATTCTAGCGGAAATGTAAATACACTCTGAACTTTTTTTAGATATCTTTAAAATACTCCCTGTCTCTTAGAAGCAGGGACTGTATTCCAGAGATCCTGGATATTCAAACCATGTATTTCTGTTCACAAGGGCCCTGGTTTGGCAGCTGACCTCTAATGAGCAAAGCTCACCTGGATGTGCTTTCGTTCAGGAGACACCGATCTGTGGTGGTTCAGACTTGAATATAACAGTTTTGGTAATTGTGAAGCTTCATAGAATAGAGAAGGGCTAAGGGTGGAAGTTGGCTAAGATGATTTAGAGTTTTATATAAGCACACAAAGCTTCAAGTTGTCTTGTTGTGTTTGGTTTCGAAAAGCTCTTATTAACTACTTTGACATCTCGCTTTTATTCTCAGACATCTGCTTTAGATTGTTTGCCATAAAAGTGTAAGAATTAATTTTGCCCTCATTTTTGTTATTGCTACCAGAAACCGAACTATTTTTATTGCTTCTTGTGTAGGGATTTGGACCCCGAACTATTTTTGGAGTTGATCAGAAAAATGGGTTTCTATTTTCTTTTTATTTTTTTTTCTCCCTCACGCTCCCCCCACGTTTACAGGTACAGTTAATTAAATTATAGTTTTCAAGTGCACAAAGATGTTAGGCATAGCTTGTTAAACCATATAGTAAGCTCTACTTTGCTTTATTTGGCCCAGTATTGTGAGTTTTAAGGGAATTCAAATGACCGACTCCTTTTGGTTTGTTTCTCGGGACAGCAGCTGCCCTGAGCCAGGGTGAGACATTTGCATCAGCTGTGGAGAGCTTAGTACGCATTTTACTGTATGGAAATAGTATATGAAAGTCAAAGAAATGAAAACCTGGCTGGATGTTTAGTCCTTTGATTAACAAATGTTCTTAATACTTGTTCTTGGGGCTTGCTTTTTCTTGGATCACGGCGTGCTGGTGTTGTTTCCCAAGGAGCAGTGAGTAGCTGTGGCATGCGATGGCCGTGTAAGCCCTGATCTCCAGCACACCGCCTTTGAGTGGCTTCTTTCCCTGCGTTGTGCATTATTAAATTTCAGGGCATTCTGCTGATGTGGGTTCATCCAGTACTTACAGCAAACGGTAATCTTCCTTTCTACAATGGCGGCGTTGTTTTTAAGGCCAAACTGCCTCGCTAGAAGCCTATGGCCAGAAATGCTGCGGCAGCCTCTCCAGCTTGCTCGAAACCTGAGGTTTGTGCTGCAGTTGCTTTCACAGCAGTCTCCTCTTTCAGAATCTGTGGCGACACTTGCTTTTTTTTTTTTATTTGAATACAAGTGTTTCAGCAAAAGGGCTCACAAAGAAGCCACTGAACAAGATAACAGATGAGGCATCTCTTTATTTGAAAAACTGAGAAACAGGAATTTTCTGGGACAAAGTGAAATTACCGTGTGCTTGTATCACTGTTTTGCTGGCAGCTTCTGTCTCTCCAAGTGAGAGTGTAGATTTTTCATGGCAGGAAATGTTCCTTTTTCCTTGTTCTAAGGAAACATCTAAAGATGTTTCTGGTTATTGTGCTTCGAGGAGCTACAAAGCCATAGCCACTGAATGCAGTAGGCCATGGCAGTTCTTGGGTACATGAAGGGACTCTTTCTGCAGCGCTCCTGGGATCAGACGGGGCTTACAAATGGTGTTTCTGATCCTGTGGGGTTCTGTGAATCCTGTTCAAAGTGCCTCTAAAATCCTGGTGCCATTGGAAGTATACAGTGCTTGGAAAGCTGTCGTGCCTGTGGTTTGGATTTAAGCAGCATTTTGATGGAACTGCTTAAAACATAGATGGAAACTTGCACGGAAAGAAACTAAACCTCTCTGGAAGGACAAAAGAGTATGTTTTGTGCAGATTAAAAATGCAGTCACTTCTGCCCCAGGGAGTTTTTTTGTTTAGTTTGACAAAATGAACGTGCATTTTCAAAGCAGTGCCGTGCACGGCGTGTTACGTTTGCAGTGTGTCTCTTCTGTCCCCGGAATAATCGGCTGACGTCTAGTGGCGTGCTCTGCATGCGAATGAGGAAAAAAACCTGGAAATAAACTACTTTCCACTTTATGTTAAATGCAGTAGTTTCTAAATGCATTGCTAGCAGGTTTCAGTTTTCATTTAAAATGTGTCCACAGATACTGTGAAGGTCTATCATGTACTGCTCATGCCTGATGACGCTTGCTTCGTTTTTCTACTTTAAACTTCAGTTTTCCTAAATTCCTCCTTTTTGTATTTTTGCCTGTTTCTAATAATTCACTCTGATATTCTCTCTTCCTGTTTTTCCTATGCTGTTCATGCTTTTCCTTTCATCTGCCTTTATTGTCCTTTTCTTCATATTTTATTCCTTTTTTTGTCCCCGTTGCTATAAAATACTCCTTTGTTTTGCCAGACAGTTACCAACCTTTAGCAGTCCCTCCTTAAATCTAGCTATTCAAGGAATCTCACTTCATTTCTTCTCTTTATCAGGCAGACATAAGCCATGCTGAATGTGGTGTGCTGCATCTTTATCAACATTTATCTGGGTCTAGGCCGTATGTATGCTCAGCAGAACAGGGACTATGTCCCTGATTTTCTCTCACACACACATACACACATACACACTCAAAGTTTCTCATTTTCTACAGACTGAGGTCAGTTTTGTTATTTTAAGCAGTCTTTCTTTTTAAATCATCCATCAGACTCTACATTCCTTAAAAACGATGCTGTTTAGCTCTGGCTGGCTGGGGGAAGCTGCTTTGGAGGCTCCTAGGAGGGAGCGGACAGTGGAGCACAGCGATGTGTGGTTGTTTATCAGCTGCTGTTCTACTCATAAAGCAGATAATTTTTGCAGGTTCCACTGTCTTCCAGGAAATACTAAATGATTTTCTAGTGTAATGGAGGGATCACATCAGCGTAACACTTGGCTTCACTGCAGCAAGATAGGAACGCCGGCAGATTCAGCTGTCCCAGGACTCGGCATGACTGTCGCTGGTCGGTGAGCGATGCGCGGCTGTCGCTGTGCTCTGACCTCCGCTGGTGGGCCTGCCCCGCGCTGAGTGTTACGTGTCACGATACGCAAAGTGTCATTTGTCAAAGTGATTTCTATTTCACAGCCCTCGAAAAATTAGGCCCTTAAAGTGGGTGTTTAAAACAATATTCTAGTAATGCCTTTAATGCTGTAATTAGACTGACTGCTGCAGAGCTTGTGCTTTGTTGATAGCCAAATCAAAATGCTTGAGGCTCCAGAAGTCTGGAGCTTCATGTTGGTAGAGATGCAACAGAAGTTTGCGTAATTCTGCTTAATGCTGTGTTACTAACATAACACATCGGGAACTGGCATCACAAACTGAACTGAACATCGACTTGGAGTCACCTGTAGTGAAAGTTTATCTCTGAGAAATGGGAAGAACCTGCACTTGCCCCTGAGAAGGGCCATGTGGAGCCCTGTGAAAGCCACAATAGGAAAAAGAACGGTGAGCTGATAGTGAAGTTTGCAAATGCAATTGGCACTCGCAGGGTGTCCGAGTACCACCCAGCAGCCAGTTCATGGCATGGCTCTTCAGTCCAGCTGAAAGTGGCCAAATAGATACAGTGTGCAGGGTGGAGCTCCTGGGAACCAGAGCAAAAGGTGCAGAAGCAGCTGACCTGCTCTGTACAGTATGGTGGGTCGCACAAGAGCGAGTGAGCGCTTGGGAGCTGGGACTGAGTTGGGAGCAAGATTGAGAAGCAAGTACAGAAAACCAGGGGGGTGACCTGTGGGCTTATTAGTTACGTGAAAATGCCGTTGTGTTTTCATTCTTTGTTTCAAAAAATGATGCTGCCTGGCGTACCGGGCTGTCCTTTGAACAGTGCTGGAGATTTTGAGGAAAGCTTGGCAGTCCCTGCCAGAACTCTGGAGTCTCCGCTGAAAAAGAGCAGGTGACTCATTGCAGCAAACATCCAGACTATCCCCTGAATCCCACCAGGCTCCCGCAGCCAGCTCTGGAGAGGGCAGCACCAGACAGGCACCGCGATCCCCTGATGTGAAGAAAGGGCACCAGGCTTTTCTGTCAAGAGACGAGTCACTAAATTCTGGTACTGGCGCTGACCCTGAAGAACTGCGTTTCGATGTGTTAGATGGACGCGGGCTTTCTTCTGAGAGATTAGAGAAATGGGTCTTTTTGACAGGAGCTTAAAGAGAGGTCTGGTCAGGTAATTACTGATGTCAGAAAGCTGTAAAGGAGAATTTTGGAGGCAAGTAGAACTGATGGGGTGATTTAGCCCATGTTGCTCTGTGGTTGATTTCCCAGGTACCTGTTTGCGTGTAACGAATCGCATATCGGTGACCATCTTTGCTAATATCTCTTTGGTGCTGTTGGTCTCCTCCTGTATTTCTGCCATTTCTAGAGAAAGCACATCTTTTAAATGTTTGGGCATTCAGAAATCAAATCAAGTTACTGTGAAGGGGGAAAAAAGTCCAAATTTAGTCAGCTTGTTACTGGGCATCTGCAGCCATCTGCCCCAACGAGAAGGGACAATGTGAATCGTACGTCTCTTGTCCTGCTGTGTGTGGTCAGATTCTGTTTTTGAGACCAACAGGAAAACTTACGTTGATTTTGTTGGGTTCTGCTAGATGATTTGTTCTCTTTCTGTTCTGCTACTGGGATATCCCCATAGCACTTTTCATAATTGAGTAAAGAAATTAGATTTATTGTTGGTTTTCAAGAGCAGAAGAAAGGGCAGTTGGTTTCAGATATTTAAGTCTTTGGAAAAACCTCACTGGCATAGGAATTTTAGGCTAAGGAATGGAATTATGCATTTTAGTTTGACATTCTTCGTGTTTATTTAAAAAAGCTGTGGAAGACAGGGAGGTTAAAGGTTAAAATAATATTAACTGAGCCTTCCAAATCTATCAGTTTCGTTCTCTTTTTCCTGAGTATAACTATAGTCAGAGAGCAGTTAATCAGACTCAGAAAGCCATATTAGCATTGCTGACATGGATTTGTCAGTAGTGAATTGGGAGGGTGGAAACTGAAGAAAAAGAAAGCCAAAACACAACCCAGCTTTTGTCTCAGACCACATTGCCTGGGATGTTTACATTAATATTGTTCTGTAAGAAATTCTGTTAAAGTGAAATCATTCCAAAACCTGAATTCTGTTGTGAGCTTAACAGTAAAATCGTTTCCTAAGACTGCTTATACTGAAAAATTCAAGGAATTTATAGTTTTGTTTTAACTTTCACTTGAAAGCATTTGGATAATTACCCACTCAAACGGCGGTGTATCGAAAAGGGTCTGTGTGAACCTTTCCGTGGTGCCGCACACAGTCAACGCGATGCTTGGGACGTGCTTTAGTCCTGGCATCCCGCGGTGCTCGGTTGCTTTCCCACTGACTGCGCGCTCCTTGGGCCAGGCTGCCTGCACTGGGGAGGGCGACCCGATTCGGAAAAGAGTTAAAGAAAAATAACATTGCTGCAAATGGACGTAATGAGACTTAGCACATAAATATTACTATTTCTGTGATCTGACGTGTGCTGTGTTCTGGTAGGATGGTGATAGCAGACCATGAGTAAGTTCCTAAGCAGAGAGAAATTTAAAAAGCAAAAAGATTGGCTACACCATCTAGTCCAGCCACTTCTAGTACAGAAACATGCTTTGTCTGGACAAGTTTTAATGACCCAATCTCTGGCTTCTGTCTCTTGCCTGAGGATGTTTTTGTGGCATAGCTGTTCCTCCTCTTTCCCCTACTAGTGCATTTTTGGTGTCAGTCTCCTTTCTCCTCCTCCTTGGCACTTAAAGATTTCTGAGAAGCCTGTCAGTTGTTATTTCTTTTTGCTGCCAGGGGAAGGAGGTGAAGGAAGGCAATGTCATTTTGGAGACACAGAAAGGGAGAGATGACAAGGTGAGAAGTGGGAATGCTACACCTTGAGCTGATATTTCTGGACTCTGTGTGCTAAAATAACCTCTTTCTGCTCGTAGGCAAATACTGATACACCTGGAATTTGCCAAGAGACCCGACCCCTGTGTGAAAAGTGCACTGACAAACTATAATTGTGATGCTCTAATAGCTGTGACTTTTCCTGAGAGGACACTGGTTTTTGTTTAAAATAAGCTCTGTGTCACTGCAAGGGCAACTCTTCTCTGTGTGTAATCCACGGCGCTTTTTTTTTTTTTTTTTGTTAATGCCATGTTGTATCACAGTCTGAAACAAAAATTGGCTACTGCTTTTGTTTGTCATTATTTAAACTGAGAGATGTCTCAAACGGTGAATCTAGGATAGTGAAAAGCAAATCAGCCAGTCACTTTTATTTGTAATGCAAAGACATTATTTAACACCCCCCTTCCCAGTTTAATCCTGTATTTCTCTCATCCAACACCATATGGCACATGAATGGAAAGTCAGTTGTTCACAAATCCATTGCTGTGCAGTCTTTTACATAAACAAAGTAACAAGGATAAGCAAATGCCTTCCTTCTAATTAGCAGTGTGTTTTGTGGTTCCATACATTCCAAAATGTAATGGACAGCTACCGTGCCTAAAATAATCCCAGAGAAAAAACTCGTATGCCACAAAGATAGGGGTGGGAGGGAGAGGAGGCAGGAAAATCTGTTGTCTGTGTTCTTGGAAGCCTTTTCTATCTCCATTTGGATACCGTCAGCTTCTTTTACACAAACATTACGGCATCCAAGGGGAATTAGAAATACTTACCCATGACCGCAACGTCAGATCTTGGGTTTGTCAGGAGAAAGCAATGCAAAAGCAGGATCTTGGACCCGCTGCTTTCATTTTGGTTTTATCATGCTGATAAATACCTCCTAATGCTGGAAAGAGGTAAGGCTGGCTGTCTAGGTGGAATACAGGAAATGTAAAAATCTTACCTCATTGACGTGAAATGTTTTTTGGATCTGTGAAAGTGCTGTGTAAGTCCTATGTAACAGTTATTGTCTCTTGTGATGCCTCTGAAGTTACACAACAGCTTCCCTTTTATGCCAGTCTGTTGTGAAATGGCTAGGGACCACTCGGGACCGAGGGACGTAACTGAGATGCTGCTGGTCAGATGGCTTTTAACGGAGCCAAAAGGTGCAATTTGACCAGTGTTCACTTCAGCAGGATTTTTTATGAATGCGCCTTATCCCAACATCAGTGGAAATAGGAAAGGCAGTGCTTTTCCCTGGTAAGTTTTGATAGGTTTCTGTCCCAGCCTGTTTGCACCGATCTGTGCTGTACCCAGTGTTGTGACCCCGGTGCACAGAGCTGAGCGAGTTGGAAGCCTGTGAGCTCGGGAGCTTGCACGGCCACACTGCTGTACTTGCATTGCAGGGAGTCGGAGGTGTGGATACAGCCTGTTCTTATCCAAAACATCTACAGAGCTGATGTGGTCGCAGGGCTTCACCAGGCTTCAGCTCCTCTCAGGTGGCAATGTATGTTGTAACTTATGCTTCCATCTAACCCTTTCCCTAATCAAGGCAGATGAAAATCCAGTTCATAGGAAAAAGCCTGTAGGTGAAGGCCAGACAGCTATAGGGCAGGACCAAAAGCTGGTCGTGGCTTTTTCCCCCAGTTGCTAAGTGGAATGTAATCCATGTTGCCAAAGCCCATCAGCTAACGTTGTGATTTTGGGAAATGAAAACAAATGAGCTGTGTCATACAGCTGCACAGTCTCTCCTTGAGGAGCGGATCTGCTGGCTGGACACAAACCAAGGCAGTCGTTTTGCCATGCAAAAGTACGTGCTGGTTCCTAACACTGACACTTTGGCCCAGTATGTAGGTGAGAAAGGTGTAGGAGAGAGCCAGTGCTTTGAAACTGATCTTGGTGAACCAGCAATGAGCTGAAATATTTAATGGTGAAGGTAATTAACTATTGCAACAATTTACCTAGGGGACGTGCCTGGACCTTGATGATCTGAAGGTGCTTTGGCTGACCTGCCAGTCTTTGTGCTGGATGTGAGAGCAGACCAGCTTAAGGATGGATGATTTCTACGTGCTGCTGCTCTTCCTGTTGAATGCAGAATGTTCTCCTCCTGCTCTCTGGGCCGCCGCAGTGTGTTGGGTTTGCAATACTGCACAGGTCTTAGGTCACAGAGAGGTCCTGGTGTGGCTCAGTGGCTTCCCCACGACACATATGCCAGTGCCCATCCCAGAGCTGGCGTGCTGACCAGTCAGCCTCCCCACCATTCACAGGCAGCTCCCTTGCAGTTACTGGCTGGTCATCTGAGAGTAAATGGCCATTGTGATCCATTCTGACCTCTGGCACCTTGGGAACCCCCCAAAGAGAAGACGACAAACGAAACACTTTCATCCTATCCTCTGAGGAGTTCCCAGACAGAGATGGGCCTCTGCAGCAGCGTAAGTGGTGGTGGGAAAAGAGGCTTGTGATGAGCCCGGTCCATTTGTCGGGAGCCTTCACGTGTCTCTTGGCCAATGTCAGCAGAAGTCACTCTCATTATAAGAGTGTTAAGAATGCACCAGTGGCAACTCTGCTAACGGTGAGCAGCTGTTCTGGTGGTGCCCTCCAGAGATGTGGCTCCTGCAATCCAAGCTGCTCTGTTTATCCACACACAAGTAATTTCCCAATATATTTATCATGGTTTTGATCTTTGCCTGAAACTGAATTTTCTTTTCTATGGCTGGAGTAAAATTGCTCTGGATTTGAAAAGACAAACTTTTCACTCACCAGATGAGGGTGTACACATGTAAAATGTTGACATGTCTTTCCCTTCGGTTTGGTTAAAGACAAAGATATTGTTAAAAATTTAAATCTAAAAGTCTTATTTAAACATTAATCTCTTACAATGGGTGTAACATGCCCGCATGAATGTAGGTATGAAGTATAATATTTTTATGAACTGGAATAGATTGTAAATTGACAACTTCTAGCAATATAAAAAGACCAAGCTTTTGTATCTTAAAATAGCATGAAGTGGGATTAAAGCTGAATTTTTAACCTTGGTTTTCCTACTTCTTATTTTTTTAAAAACATGTGGTTGCCTGGTTTTAATGTTGCAGCAATAGTTTGTGGCACAGAAATAACAGTATGCTAGCTATGAAAGTTGGAGTGACTCCTGGCTGACGTGAGAACTTTCTTCACCATGTTTTGCCTTCAGGACACCGTCACCGTAATAGCATTAGCTGCAGCCCTGCCAGGCTCCCGGGCAGTGCGGAGAGAGGCCAGAACTATCTGTTCTCATCATGTGCAGAGCTGGTTCAACGGAAAACTTGAGCTGCTGATATTTCTGTAGAGATCAGCCTAGATCCATGATAGTACTTCTCAAGGACTTACGTCTTCAGTTTTCTTACCCATTTTCTGCAACTCTCTAAACAAAAATATCCATGCTACAAATTCAGGAAGGTCACTGTCCTCAACCACAAATTTAATTTTCAGCTTTCCCTTTCTACTGACCTTTTTTTTGTCTCTGTAGTTAATTTTAACTCAGTGCCCCACATTAGGAGTCGTTAGTTTCCAATTGAGGGAGTAGGTGCTTGCATGAGTGGCCCCCGGGAAGTGAACCTTGGTGAGTGATGGCCAGTAGGAGCCAGGGTTAGACACGGCATTACACCGTGGAAAGCTTCCGATCTCCTGTTGCAGACTAAATGTCTACAAAAACAATACTACCGATTTCCTGAATTCCTGCGTTTGGCAGATGTGAAGCTCAGTTTCTACAGGGGAAGCCAGGCTGTTTTGGGGGAGCTCATACTGCTCTGTCTTTTTGCTGCTGCTGCTAATTTTTGTGAGCACCATAGAATACAGTAGAAAATTGAAACTGTGTGAAAGATCAACAAATCAGTGTAGAATGTCACGCAGCAACATCTGTTAACTTTGGCTCTATCTCACATCCTCCTGACCCCTCCTTTCCAGCCACAAGTCTCCTGTTTTGTGAGAGCTCGGAGTGATAGGGACTTGGGGGGGTGGAAGTGTCTAGCTGTTTCTCAGTGGTCTGAAGCGCTTGCAAAAGTACCATCTGGAATGAAAATTTGATGTTTGTGTGTTTCTATATTGTTAGTTACGAAACAAGGGGGAATTTGCTGAATGAATTAATAGTATTACACTGTAAACGTCTATCTCGAGAGCCATTATATCTGGGAGCTTACAAAGGCTGCAGAGAGAAATGAAAGTGGCTTCCCTTTCTAATTAGAGCTGTCAGGAAATCATTGATTACAGAATCAAATAGGGTTGCTCGGAGACATTGGTTTGATATTACTTCTGATAAGTAAAATTTTTACCTAATAATAACTTTACCAGTGGCAGTGGAAGCAGCTGCACTCTCTAATGGTAAGCCTGCCGTCAATAAAACTTTCCCCTTTCCTTCCTACCTTGTCCAAACAGTTATAGCTAATGAAACATTACTTCAAAATTGTAGGTCCCAGTAAAAAATCCAAATCATGAAGAAAAGAGTGTTACAGTAGACAGTATGTTCTTAATGGGATGGTCTTCGTCTAGACCAGGTTAATGGTATAAGCTTGTTCTTGCATTGCATTTCAAAAAAAATCAAAACCTTGACCCAGTATGTAGAAATATTTTACTTTTTTTTTTCCTTTCTTTAACAGGGTCAGCATATTTCATTAGCTCCCATTCAAAAGCTAGAGGAAGCTTTGTATGAGTATCAGCCTCTGCAAGTGGAGACATATGGACCACAAGTTCCAGAGTTTGAAATGCTGGGAAGGCTGGGGTAAGTAACACAGCAAGTTTTAATTCCCATTTCATGGCATTATAGCTGGTACTGTTATCATCTTCAGTTTTCCAGCATGTACAGTTTTTTTTTTCTTTCTTTTTTTTATTTTTTAAGGATCTTAATGAAATATTAGACTTCCTGCCCAACCAATATTTTGTTTGGGTGGATAAGCAGAAATTTTTGGTCCTCTAACCTTTATAGATCTATTGAGAACTGGACTGGATTGCATTAGTGTTTTTAAGGTTGTCCTTGGCAGTTGTAGTGAAGTAGCTGTTCATTTTCAGTTGCACGGTATTAAAAAATAAATAAATAAAAATCTGGGGCTTAATTTACCCAGCTGTAAGCCAGTAAAAATATTAAAGTTGGGCTGTTTGCCATGGAAAAGGGTAGATTTACTTGTCGACTGCTGTCTACAGTCAAACTGCGTTTGTGAGAAATGAAGCACAGAGCTTAACTTTGTCAAAAAATATAATGCAGGGCTGGTCCGGCAGCTTGGTGGCATCGTGGAGTGCAGTCACGTTTGGAAGGGGGTTTGAAAGCCTACTGTGCCCGGGTGATGGAGGCTGGGAGGTCCAGAAGTGATGCTTTGGCTCTCCAGAGCAGTGTCCGTAGCTGAATCGCCACCTGAAAACACGTAGCTGCGGGCGTAGTGAGTGTCACCCAGCTCGTCACGGCCTAACTTTCAGGGTCACCACGGTGGCTGGAAAATTATGTGGCAGAATGAGCGTGCAGGCTGGCAAGGCAAGAAAGAGTTTAACAAATGTCAGTTTGTGTTTGGCTGTGCAGCATGGGAAAACTGAAGCCACAAGTATTGAACCAAGTTGAGACACTTTAGTGTGCATTTTCAGAGACCACTGAAATCCAAACAGGAATCCCATCTAGTTCACTGGCGCAGGAGAAATTGTATCTCATCCAGAAAATTATAGAGGTAGATAGACTTTCTGAAGTAAATAAGCAACCTAACAGTGCTTCAGAAAATTCAAGGCTGTCTGGAATTGAGGTTGTCTCTATTTTGAGTGTTTCTGTGTCCTCCTGATGCCTGTAATTATCTGATATCAAGCTTCTGAGTCCAAATACTAATTAGCAGTTTGAACTTGGGCAGAGCCAGGCTCAGCCTTCTCCACCTGTTTGGATGAAGCACTGCTGTGAGGGACCTCAGCTTTGAGGCCCTCTCAGCCCTAAGCCTGGTCACAAATGAAAATGCTTGGGCAAAAAAAAGATGACTTGTGAGGGAGGACTCCCAGTCCCTGTCCTTTAGCGTGTGCCTCTGTAAGGTGAGTGCTGGTGTCCACAACCTTGTGCCCTCCGTGTCCATCCCATGTGGCCGCCTGTGGCACCGGTTCGAAGGCAGCCCAACACCTTGCAGAGAAAATCCATTAAATACTGCAGTTGCTTTGCAGCGGCTGTGTGCAAGCAGATTTGGAGCAGGGTTTGCAAACGATGCTCGCAGTCTTTTCTTGGAGATGCTGTGATACGTGGGGCATTTTACTCTACTGAGCATGGCCAGCCTGGGTTGTTGGCTGTGGCGGTGATGAAGGAGTTAAGAGCGGCCGGGGGGCTGGGTGGC
>Ga0181612_106976_pt1 | contig 20037 bp, 12 predicted proteins | sample HoacroProtozoa21_FD_119630 | JGI IMG/M metagenome (GOLD analysis project Ga0181612, IMG submission 119630) | Hoatzin crop microbial communities from Cojedes, Venezuel. Combined Assembly of Gp0051906, Gp0051904, Gp0051908 | reverse complement strand
GCAGCGCGTGGGGGTGGGGTGGAGTGGAGGGGGGGGGGGGGGGGGGGGAGGGGGTAACTGGATTACTTGCTCTGGACACTAAGAACTCAAAGTGAAAAAATTTTGGAAATCAAAAGTAAGTTGACTGTATTTCTTGACATTACCTAAAAGAAGAAAGAAGCAGCTTAATATTCTAAATAGGTAGTTGCAATTTATAATTATAAATTGGGCAAAACATTCGCATCCTTTTTATTTTGGGAGGTGCATAATATGGATAAAATTATTTTGAATGCTAGTATCAGCTCTTTTCTAACAATCTGTTATTAGTATGGAATCTAATGTTCCCCAAGAACAGATGAATTCAGAACTACTACTAAATTCATAAGGGAAGGAATCTGAAGGGACAGATGAGTACTGAGTTTTAAATTTGCTTAAAATACTTCAGCAACACAATTACATTAAGGTTCTTCAAAACTCCCTAAATTCTTAACATCTATCAAGCTGAACATGTCAAGGCATACTTTAAAGCCTGTCAGTGTCAAAGGAACTTCTTGCAGTCCATGGGGTTTGGTTAAAACTTCTATACAACTTCTAAAAGTGTCTAGATAAATCTGTTTTGATTGCCCCAGTCTTAAAAGATTTGCAAACACTGTGTACAATAATGCAAAACACAATACAACTGTTGGTGCTTAATATATGAATTTTCAGGAATTGAGAATTGCACATATTCAATGTGCACCTTTGCACATCTGTGTGTGGCTGCTATGAATGTAGCCTTTAAATGCAGGAGAAAAGACACTCCCGCCCTTCCTCCTGCTGATTTGCAGCCAGAGCTTGAACAGAGGGAGAGCCAGCTGCCAGGAATGGACAGGCATCTCTTGTTTTGCTTATCAAATTCATTTACTTAATACATGCAGGTGATGATTGTAACAGTAAGAAGTCAGCACCTTCCTACCCATCACTTTCTGAATATTGACAATTCTTGTTTATTGCAGGACCCTTATCGTATTCAAAAGCTACTTTATTTTTTGAGCATATGTATTTTATTTACAATTTATAAAGGAAGAAATCAACCTGTCATAGAGTATATCTCTGAAAGTAATGAAAGAAAGAATCTTACTGCTCTCACGCTTTGGTACAAGCCAAGCAGGGCTCATAGTAAGCATAGCTGAAATTACCTGGCAGTGTAAGCATTTTCTGGAAAAAGATAAATTACTACTGCAGGTTTCAAAGTGGACATGGGCTGACTACAAATATGACAATGACTGTAAATGTCTTGCTTGATGTACAGCACAGTCAATTTAATCTTTAACATCCTCCCCTCTTTTGTCAAACATTTGTTTGAGAGGTCTATGCAGTAAACGATTTACAGTACTGCCTGTAGCACTGTTAGAAAATGATGCATGGCAATCTTTATTAATCACTTTAGTAGGTTACATTAACAGGAAAAACAGCTGCAATATACAGTCACACTTTAAGTCTTACAGATTCAAGAAACAAATGTCATTTAATAGGGTGGGCAACACAGAACTATATTCTATTTAAATGTAAAGTCTGCAGAATTTAACTGAGAATATGATGTTTTCTGTAGCTCTTTTTTGAATATGATGCTTTCTATAGCTTTTTTTTAAGAAAAAAATCTTATTCTTCGGAATTCAATGGCAAGTAACATTTATTTCTGAAATTGTAGCAGGTGGTTTAATATTCTATAGGCTTCCTTGTATTTTGTACTTCGTTCTTTTGGCTGCTTTAATTTATTCTTATGTGACAAATACACAGCATTCTGCTGTATGCAGAGTATATCTCTTCTCTGAACACACTTAAACCTTTTGTGAGGCTATAATTCAAGAGAGCCTCTGCGTAGCTGACAGACAAGTCATTCGGACAAAAGCCCCACAGCTCATCAGTGTGCAGCAGAAAGGGGCACTGAGATTGCCAAACGTGGCTCCACAAATTTTCACATCCCCTAACTTATGACTTTATCTTTGAAACCAAGCAGTAAAGCAGTAGCTTACTTTGTAATTAATCTCTGCCAGTCCTTTTAGCTGATTCAAACTCTGATTTGTACTTCAGAGTCATCCTTCTGCAGTCAAAAAAATACGTGGAAAGGATCTAACTTCTTTAGTGCAACTGTGGCGATACACTAAAGAACTGCTTATCCTGGCAGGCCAAGAATAGTTCTGGTAAACTACAAGCAAATCAACTTTTTATTCATCCTGCTGCAGCAGGATTTCATAGTTGTCACAAAACTTTTAAAACATTCAGACTTGGGAGAAGAAATGCTTCATGCCTGTCTGTACGGTTATAAGTACATAAGCTACAAATCTGCATTATTGCATTGCCCTAGCTAACGCACATTTTCAGGCTGATTTCACAACTACGCGGAGCAAAATTGTGAAATCATTCAAGGCTGCGTCGTCCACATCAAAGATTTACAGCCTGAGTTTAAATAAAATTATTCTAATGTTGCATTTCCAATCCAAAGAACAGGCTATTTACCCTCCAATAAGAGATTCAAGAAATATGGATTTGAATTGATTTCTTCTTTTTCTCTAGGCAAGTCCAGACAACCCGCAACATTCCCTTGCAACTCATGTCGATATTAATAAAGCTGTTCTCTACAAAGTATTACAGAGACACATGAGCTAGTGTCAGCCAGTGCGTGCAGGGGAAGGTGGAATAGACCCACTTGACTTTGATCTTCTTCAGTTTAATTCTCTAGAAGAAGGTACTTCCCTACTAGTACACTGAGGAAGAGAACACTTTGCCATTGCAAAATGAATCATTTATTTAATTCCTGTTCATCCAAAGAAGGATCACTTCCAGGAATATAAATACATTTTGAAAAGGGAGTGCTCCAACAGTTTTAAGTTGAGCCTTGCGATATTTGGTGGTTTTCTGTAAGCCCATTCTCCTGAATCTCTATAAATATCACAAAAAGAGCCTGTTTCTCTTGGTTGCAGAAAAATGTTCGAAAAGTGATTCCTGAAAGTCAAAGTCCCAAAAAGCAAATAAAGCAAAGCTCCAAACTGTTACCTTTAAAACAGTCTAATAATTAGCTTAGTGAGGAGGGAAGACAGTCAACTCACGAGCTGCAATTTTCATTTTTGGAGCATGGTCACCAGGTATTGTAAGCAAATATTACTCTATGCATCTAAGTGCAGGTAGCACAAACATGTTTCTGCACAAGTTGGTTTCAGTTAGCACAAGCGCCCCTGGAAAACTGTGTGTCACACAGCATGTCCTAGTGAATCAGATTCTCTCCAAGTTTTAGAAGAAGTGGGACAGTTGACCTCTTCCATCCACTCCTGGACTACAGCTTCCCTTAAGACCCCTTAAGTGGTAGATCTCAATTCCTACTCATCTCGATTCTAGTCATGCCCTCACTTCACGCTTCAGCTCTCCCACGTTCTATACGAGATTGTGCATTCTCAGCACGAGCCTTAAAACGGGGGATATTCACAGGGAGAAACATGTCTCCTTACACAGGTGCAATGTTAAAAGCACTGCAGTCAAGTCAAGTTTATCAAATTTATCTGCTGTTCTTCGCTCCCAAGCACAGGCAGAAGACCTCCTTTTCCAGTCTTCCTGGCTATCTTTCCAGGACAACTCAAGGTTCATCAGTATGCGTGTGCTTCCTGAAAATGGGAAAAGTGGTGTTGCACACACAGGTACTCGGTTCCTGATGCCCAATCCTGCAAAACATTCAGATGCAATTTAAGGTGCAATGTGCGCTCTGTGTAGCAGAGGGCATGGAACACTTGTGAAGATTAGGTCCTATATTAATACCAGATCTTATAATGCATCATAGTCTATGATTTCCCTTTGTCAGAACATTCACAAAATGTTAGAAGTGGCTCCATAAAGGCTGAATTGCCTGGTTTCATGAGAAAGTGGTCCAACTGCTATTCACTTGATTAAATAACGGGGATGTGAGTGTCTGCACTTTTGCTGAACGCTTCTGGGTCTATTAGAAAAATTCTTTCAAACTGTTAAGCCAGAACCATATTAAACACTTGAAATGGAATTCATCTCATCTAACTTTAGGGCATGATTCATCCGACTGATTTCAGACATCTAGGGAGAGATGTATCACATCATTAAAAATACCTCATTCTTTCCGCTGTCTGCAAATGGGGCCTGGAGTGACCAGCTCAGATGTAGATACATACCCACATTTGTCAAGATGATTTCAATCCAGCCCTCTCCCATAAACATATTAATGTAACCTCACTTTTGTTAGATTATAATCAGAACAACTCTACAGCAAAGTAGTCCCAACAAACCCTGCTTCTTCCTTGCATCTTTGTCTCAATGCAAAAGAATGACGTTGCATCACAAAAAAATGAAAATACAGAATAGATTTTTGATTCTGAAAAATGAGAGTATCATGAGGACTATTTTACATGAATATATTTATTCCAGCCCTCCTATTTTTATTTCCCACTGACAGATGTTTGCATAACTCACATCATGCGATGGGAGATCGACAACTGCATAGCCCCTACAGCCACACTGAACAAACCCCAGTTTGGTACAGTCTTTTTCATACAAACACAAGCAGATGAGCCAGAAATCTAAGGAGACAGTCTGTTATTGGAAAACTCTTTAGTTCAATTTTATTGATTTTAAAGGCTTAGATTGATGCACCTGAACTTTCAAACTTCTCCTTCCAGAGCTGAGCTGCTGAAGCTCCGAAGTTCACCCACTGCCTGCTTTAGTCTCCCTGCATTTTCACGTTAGATAATGCCGTTTGCTCACAAAGGTAATCTAGGTAAGTTATGCACAGCTGGCATGCATAAATTGTGCAGATCTGTGACATCTGCCAGTGGGAAAAACACTCCAAGTATGATACATATTTCAAGAATGAGTGGATTAGTTCAAACTCAAGCTTTCTGGGTCATAATTGAATCAGGTCTCTGGAAACATATGCAATATTTTAATGGCTTTGTCATAATTCAAGCTATTCATATTTACTGGACTGGATCACAAAACTATCCTAGTAACGAAAGAAGTATAATACTTTTATTACACTGATAATGTCTTGCTAATGCGGTCTTGTTAAACAAGCCAAAAGAAATTTATTCTAGTATTTTATATTTTCTTCCTGACTTGCTGCATGTATGTGCATGTAGAAGAACTACTGATCAAGGAAACATTTGCATTTTTCTAACTCTTTTGCTGGGCCTAGTCTTCAGCCTTCATGAAATCTAAACTATACATACATTCTCTAATTAATATACTCTCAGAAGTCTGTGTCACCTCCTATGTGACAAAACACAGTGTGTGTCTGTGTATTTACCTAAATACCAAGACATTGCTTCTGGGTCCTTTAATTGAAAACAGTAGAAGAGGCTGAAGCGTTAGCTAATGTGGAGAAGGGCAAAGCATGGATTTTTACTTTACACCAAGATCTCTTATCTCTGTGCAAGTAAGAGGCGCCAAGGCTTTCACCTCTCTGGTAGCTATACTTAAATCAGCGGCTCTGGACACTTCTTTGTTACAGGCTGGCTGGTGGACTGGCCATGCACAAGCCCACCCCACGTCTTGTGGATCCCCCATGGGAAATCAGCACACAGTGGCTCAAGCGGGAGCTGTGGGAATCCATCCAGCTTTCCAGCTGGGCCAGGACAAGCTGCCTGTTTCAACTGTTCCCATGCAGCAGTCTCCAAGGCCATGATGAATGGTCCAGAGGCTGGGGACCACTGACGGTCTGCAGAACCACGCTGCCTCTTCGGCAGCCTGCCATACATTTTGAGGACTGACTGGTACTTGTCAGAAAAATAGGGAAATCGCTGTCCCAGCTGAATTTTTGTGCTTCCAGTGTAAACATGCTGTGCAGGGAGAAAAATGGAGAGAGCTGCTGGGTCAGAACTGTACTGCATTGCAAAGCCCTTTTTTTGGAGCTCAGCTAAGGGATTATGAGGCAGATCCACTTACTAGTAGCATCTGAAGGGAATAATACATCATTATTGACTTTAATAAGCAGTGAAATGAAATTATAAACAGTGAAACTTTTGGCTGCCAGAAATCTAGTTTTTGACAGTGAGGGCTATCACTGTCCCCATGGAGATGAGGATTTGTGATTTCTTGGTATAAAAATGAGACAAAGCTATGACTTAGAGAATATAAAAGTGTTTTGCAGACAGTGCTCCTACACTGGCTCCTGGACTCATCTGGAGGATATTGCAGCACTGTCCCTTTTAAACCTGTGAAAATCCTTTATTTCAGAGCCTTTCATGTGTAACAAAATGCAGACTATTGTTAGAAGAGATACATCTCCGAAACTTTTAATGCTGTTACTTAAAAATTGACCAGTCTGCTCTTGAATGTACGTGAAAATACCTCAGACACAGAATTCTGATATTTTTACAGAACTGAACTTCTATGGCATTATTATTCATGTGCCACAGGATACAATGATTTCTGGTTAAGTTTTATGCAGTTTATGCCTATTTTCATCCCCGCTGAAGTCAATGGTAAGACACGAAGTCCTGCTGACTGCTGCAGAAACAAAGGCTGGTTATCGAGAGACGTGGCTGCTGAATTCTTGCACTGCTCTGTGTGTGTATGTGTGCATGTGTGCTTAAGATGAGGGAGACTTAGATGTATTGATTTTACAGCAGCTTTTTTCTCCGCTCTTAAATGAAGTGGAATGAGGAGCAAATAGCCTGGCAAACAAAAGAAACAGAACTATTATTATAACTGCCTGAGGTTTTATACTCCAAGTGCAGAATCACAAGGAAGATTGGCTCTCATCTATTTGTCATATATGCCCATGTGAAATCTCTGCCAAAACGTGGAGCAGCCTGAAACTCAGCCAAAAACCTACCCTGTCACCTACTGTAGCATTAAAGGTCAGCAATGGTGCTTGCTTGCAGTTATTTAATACAATACTTCACTGGCTTCCACGCCTCTCTGCAAAACCGGGTCTGGAAAAGGCCTTTCCTCCTGCACTGCTCAGGTCAGGGGTCCTTTTCCTTGGTGACTGCTGGTGCACGGCTGTGGACCAGGCTGTTCTGCTACAGCCCCACTCCAGGTTTATTCCAGTGGTGGCACTGACTGGGTGGGAAACCACATCCCTCCCTCTCCTGTCCCTCCTTCTCCCTTTCCTTCCCCTCCCGTGGATGTCGGTTGATGGCTCTGATTATGGAGCCACCAGGAAAGCGGTCTTTGTCGTAAAAGGCCAAAGTTCGTCAACTTCCATTTACATCAGTAAACACGAACAATCCTTCCCGAGCCTGAGAAATCAATTCCCACAACACATCAGCCAGTCGTGCTTTAACAGACTGAATTGAAATGCCCGTTCTAATCTGCATCACAGGAATAAAAACGATCCTATCGCATAATGTGTAAAGATGGGAGGGGAAGAGGGAGCGGTACTCACCATTGCACATGCAGCGCACATTCCTGTAAAAGCGGGGGCACACAAAACTAATTCGTGCTGTGCTATAGGTCATCAGGGAATGTGAATCAATAGACAGACTTTGCTCACAGTGCTGTTCCTGACAATCCAGTCCAGAGCAATTCTTCTCCAAGATAGCAGAAATGCGAATCACATTTTCCAAATGTCTCCTTGCATTGGCAAGCTTCTGAATCAAATAGGCAGGCTTATAGAAACCACTGTTGTGCATCTGAACGGCAAACAGCATGTCAAGCTGATTGCTGCCTGCCACTGGCTGAATACTGATGATGTGTAGGCTGTCTTGTTTTTGGGAGAGCACCACGTTTCGCAAGGTACGCCGGAACCCGTGCATGTGAAGGCCCACAAAGTCTTCTGGGGAAATGTTCTCAAAGCGGATGGTGACCGTGTTCTGCAGCATTTCTTGTAGCAATTGCTCAACGTTGACCACAACATCGATGGGTACCTGGAACCGGCCATCACTGACAGAGACATTCAGGACATATTTGCCATTATCAAGCCCTCCAAGGGCAATGATCTTCCCATCATGGCTATTGACCTTGAACAAACTTTTCTGCTCTGATTTTAGTGAGTATGTGAGAACATCGTACACATCCTGATCCGTGGCATGAATTTTCCCAATGACTCCCCCAGGAAAATCATCTTCCATGGTGACAATGAAAATCTCCAGTGGAATGGCAGTCGGTTTGTGAATGCTCTCTTCAATAACCCTCACCTGAATGTAGGCGTGGGAAACCTGCTGAGGCTTTCCAGAGTCCTTTGCCTAATGCAATTCAGAACAACAAAAAAAAAAATCGAAATAAAACACACATATAACACAGCCAACAACCACAACTTCTTGCTATACGTATTTTCATGGCATCAGTAATTCTGAAGACCTCTCCAAAGAACTTCCCAAATGCATTTGCAAAATACATATGTAAAGAAACGTCTCAACCATTTCTAGCAGTGGAACTTACAAACTCTTTAGGGAAGCACAGACATCTCATCTAAGCGGATTGCAGAGAGAAGTGTGTCAGCAGAATGTCTCATTACTCAAACTGAAACGTTCCCAGGATCCCACAGCTATCACTTGTCCTCTTCACAACAGAGCCATGTGAATGTGGCAGTTTGGGCTCACTTCTACCCTGGAAAAGAGACTGCAGCCTAGTGAAATACTAGCAGGTTTCTGCATTGCTTGGTGTGCTCCAAAGTGTTCAGACCCTGCTTAGTTTGTGTGGATGTGAGGGAGTTGAGAGTTTTTCTACAGCACTCTGTACTACTTTACCTGAAGCAGTCAAGAAACGTGCTTGAAATAAATAAAATTTATCACCCTCCAAAAATGAAATAGGGTGCTTGTGCTGTTACTAACAATAAAATATGAGAGCAGCACTGCACTTGGACAGATGACTGTATGACCCAGAGCATGTGTGATAGCATAATTTGCACTTTTTTATAGGGAGTAAAAGAGCAAGTATGACAAAAAACCCAAGGCCATCTTGACAGAAAGGTGTGCAAACTCAAATCAATGTCTTTTCCTCACTAAGAAAAATGTTTCATTGAAGTCACTATTAAGATATACTGCTCCACACATTTATTTGCTCCAGAGAAGAGCAGAAGACTAAACTACCACTGAGCAGAGACGCAGCACACATTCAAAGATCACTGTATTTGGATGTGGGAAGGAAAATTTGCAAGCTGAAGGAAAAAAAAGGCAGGATGGCAACAGTAACATGGACGTTACTGGAAAGGATTAGTAACTCCACGACACTCTAAAAGTCATTCATCCTCACTCCTAAGAGGGCTGGGTGGAGTATTTAAGAAAATATTTTATTTATATGTGTGCACACATACACGCGTACATGCACAGAGACTACATCCCACACCACTTTCAATTTTAACATTACTTCTTAATAAACGTAAGAGGAAGAACCTGATGGTGGAAAGGAGAAAGCAGCACTCTGGCACGTTTGAAGGGAAACATTTCTATGGTCTATACACAACAGTAAACTATAAAATATTTTTTCCTTGCAGAAATCCCTAAAGAAAATCATACGGGGAGAAATTAGGCCTCCACCATCCAGCAGTGTGGTTTTCTGAACATGCTGGTGCATCTCAGACATTGTGGTCTGTCTCATATTTCATTTATAGGACATACTTGGATCTATATAGCTAGAGGATGCTGCTTAAATTTAATTCTCATGCCCAGTTTTGGCTATACTGGAGCTCTGGCCCTGAAAGCAGGATATTTTAGGATGAAGGAATGGTAAGAAGGAAAGGTGAGGGTTTTTTTGTTTTCTACAGGGCTCAAAAAATGATTGCAGGAATATTAAACAGCAAACTTGTAAAACATTACTTTGATTTGAACTGTCCATTTGTATCAGAGCTTGTATTTTCTGAATTGCAACTAAGGCTGTTCCTGCTAGAAACAGCACTAAATGTACTTGTAAAGGAGCAGACAAGCTGTAATTAGAGAAATCAAGACCAGTAAAGCAAGTGGAGGAAGCCTGCACTTAGGCTTAGTTTACAGAATCACAGAATCACAGAATCACAGAATAGTAGGGGTTGGAAGGGACCTCTGTGGGTCATCTAGTCCAACCCTCCTGCCGAAGCAGGGTCACCTACAGCAGACTGCACAGGACCTTGTCCAGGCATGTCCCATTTCAATGAAGAGGTGTTGTGCATTCCCTAGACTTACATATTTACTGAACGCTACTACTTTTTCTTTGGCAGGCCTGAGAAATGCAGACAAATTACTTCTGGCTTTACAGTTTTTTGTAATCAGAATTACCCTGGTTACAAAGTTCCTCAACAATGACTCTAAAGCTAAGTTTGAGCTGGACTTCTATTACATGTCTTATTTTCACATTCTTTAAAAGCTAAGTTGACCTTGGAAATGTGATTTCATGAATTCTTGGTAGGCTTCCAAAAATTCATGATTAAATTTATGACTTAAAAGCAGAAGTGATTTTCCCTCCTAGAACAATATTTTGCTGTCACTCGTTCTGTGGAGTATTTATATGTATATAATGTATTTTTGCTTATTTTCCTCGCTTAGCTACAGAAAAAAAAAAAAAGATGAAAATCTTAAATCATAACGTCCGCTGCTCAGAAAATCCATTTCATGCAGAGGAAATTGGAAAGGTGGCTGGCTACCTATTTATATTTATATGAAACTAGATTTAAGGACATCAAAGGAAATATACCATATTGTGCACTTGGAAACCGGAACGCATGGTATTTACTCATAGAATACAATCAATTAAAACTAATTCATACAGGCAATGTATGATGACCTACCAGTACAACGATTTTTGTTTCTGTGCAAAAAAAAGTCAAGCCATACCTGCACGCACAGCACATATTCGGTTGCAACCATGTGCTTGAAGATGACTGCGGATCTCAAGATGCCATGAGGGTCCAGCGTAAACTCCTCCTCTTCATTTCCAGTGAGGATGGTGAAGGTAAAAGGGGGGCCATTGTGAAAAGAGTCTTTGTCTGTCACTACCAGCTGCAAAATGCTTGTGCCCACTGGTTTATTTTCCTTTACACATATACACAGCGTATAAAGAAAAGGATTAAAATTATACATATCACAATCATAAAATACCGCACTTTGCTATCGAGAATATTCAACTGAATGCTCTTTGCCCAAGACGACATTTCACAAGCAGTATTTATTTGGCACTGCTTGCACCCATGGACCAGCCCACGTACCAGTGGCAGGGATGGAGGTGTGCACCTCATCCCAGCTCAGACATATTGAGGCAGAGCACAGTTGCTGGTGCAACAAGGATCAATGGTAAAATGTGTAACAGATGCTGAGGTTAAAGAGCCTCACCAAACAGAAACTTACTGACGAGTTAAGACAGACATGTTTATACTTTCCTTTAAATAAGATCACTTGATACATCTCTGGCAGTTAAATCATCAAAAGCTACTTAACTGAAGCCAAATGCTTTTGTGTTTTAGAAGTCAGAGAAGTTTTGGATGTGCAGGATAAACTTACTTGAATTACAGCTGTATAATTAGCTGGAGTAAATACAGGGCTATTATCGTTCACATCGGAAATGTCCACATTGACCGTCACAGATGAAGACAAAGGAGGCGTGCCGCTGTCTCTTGCCTGGACAACTAATGAATAACCAGATATCTGCAAAAAAGTGAAAACATTAAATCATTGTGAAACCGGTCCTAAATTTTAACTCATGTTCTTTACATCCAGTGTGCCATCTACCATATTCTAAGGAAAGCTGTTTGGCCTCATTACCTTCCCTGCCCTTAGTAAAACACTATACTGTTTATTGCCACACTCGGTCCCAACTTCTGTTTTATAAGCCTATGAATAAACGTAACAGCTTCACTATACTAAAATAACTGTATCATATGATGCATTCCTGAAACAAAGGGGCAGACATAAAATAAACGATGGATAATATCCAAACTCAGCCATTACTGCTGCAGCTAACACTTTCAGGTCTCCTAAGTGTCAGCTGAGATATGTGACCTCATTCTATTTATCTTACGGTTGGTTTCCAGGACATTATATAAATTGCTTATTAGAACCAACCTCAGTTTGACACACAGTGTTTCTAACATGGTGATGGGGAACGAAGAAAAAGTTCACAGGCAGTTGCCTTAAACACACTGGAAAACATTTGGGACTACTAGGGACAACAGTCTCTGTAGCAACAGGGTATTATACACCATTCAGTAGAAGATACAGGTTTTTTTGAGCCTACTTGTTCACAACAGACACAAACTACTCAGCACAGTGTGGGCAGTTCAGTGCATCACCCCTGGGCCCTCTACACAAATATGTGCCCGTGCACGAGGTGTGAGTGTATGTGACAATTTGCAAAAGCTCTGTCTACGCACAGCTTATGGATGACAGTTTGGTTTTATGAAACTGCATCCTTATGTCATCCTCCTTATGTCTTGCAACTGCTTTTTACTGTATATCACTCCACGCTCCCCAGGGAAAGCTGCTGACACCTCTGCCCATGAATCCTTCTACGGGGGAGTGAGCAAAGAGCAAAATGAGTGCCAGATAAAATATCCCGCTCCAGCCTCTTGGTGCGGGGCTGGAAAGGAGAAAAACATGCCTCTGCAGAGGGGAACAAAGTAATGTTAAAGTTGCTTTTGTGGGGTGGAAGGAAATCCTAAGATGTTTGTAAAATAAAAGCCATTTGGGTAGGAGGGAGGAGTACAAGCTAAGTGTATGAAACAAGGCGGGTCTCCTGGGATGCGAGACCAAGCCAAAGATAAACATCATTTTGGGGGTGTAGGGAGGAGAAAGACTGATTTTGTGGGGGCACAGTGGCAGAGGGGGGAGGAAGAATCCTGAACTATGGAAAGTCAAGAAACAGAGGCAGACAATTCAAGAATTTTTTCCCCCATTTGAGCTGTAATTTCTATTGCTAGCTAAAAGTCAAGCTTGACAGTATTGTGGGGTCTTTCCCAAACTTTGTGAGTGTTTGCTTTCATTTCTATGTATCCCAGAAAGGTAGATGGCAAAAGTCATGGTTTCTATGTGATTACAGTTCTGGAACTGTGTTTCCTTAAACCACTGAAACCTAGGAGTCAGCACTGCCTTTGGGGATCTACAGCAGATGGGGCATCATGTATCATTTTCCCTGAAGAGGTCAGAAACACCTGTGTCTAGGAAATACGCCAAGGAAGCACGAAAAAGACAATACCACCGCGTATTTTAACTGAGGGAAACTCTGGAAAACACATATCTAACAGAGCTGGTATTAACCATGCATATGCTGGTGAGGGTCAATGTGTGTACCTGAATGCAGATGTACATGTTTACACTTCAGAAATTAAATAAAATCATAGTAAGAAATTAAGCCTGTGCCATTTAAGAGAAATATATTATAGAAAAGTTGTAAGATGCACAGACTTTGCTACTGTCCTGTCCTCGACAGTCTGTGGTAAAGTCATTCTGCCACCAAACACTGATAATTCAATCCTACCTTTGTGACAGTATAGCAAGTACTGTTTTAAGCAGTAGCCTTCCTTCCAGTAATGAGCTTTTCCAGCTGAGTTCATATTCCTGGGACAGCAATCAGCTTCCCCAGTTTAGCGGATGCCTTGCTCAGAGGCAGGAGGCATGGATTTATGTGTTGCAAGACTTTTGAAGCCATGTAGCACTCTCCTGCCCTGCACGAGCAACTGCATTTATTTGTTTTTTTTCCAAAAGCTGCTAATTGCTAGCTATGGAAAAATGGTGATAAATCACCCTGAATGAGTAATTTAGTGAGCAAGCAAAGCAGCAGAATCTGTTTAATGAAGCACTCTTTCACTTTTGGTACAGCCTGGCCACTTTATAACATCACCTCCCCAGTGACATGTTTTGCAGAGCGCTAATTAATGGCTGAGGTCTCAGCTCGGTGTCACAGTCTGGAGTTCACTGCAATCACGCCGTTGCACACACCGCTGCCTGTGTGTGCTTGCACGCACAGGAGAGCGGAGGCAGCTCTTTAACACAGCGACAACTGCCGGAGCACCACAGGAGAAATCCAGGGTTACTTCTTTCCCCAAACTGGCCTCAGCTGCTGTGTCAGTGCAGGATGGGAACACTAGCAGAGCAGCTCGCGTGTAGATGGGATTGGGGATAGGATTGGGGTATAGTGGAACCCACTGTTCCCAAGAAGTGGAACAGCATTAGAAAGACCTGTTGGAGCATCTTAGGCTGACTGTTGCAGAGAATAAAAGCAGCTTCTTCGAAACAAGCTAGCAGCAGAGTTGAAATGAATACACATATGTAAGTCATTGCAAGTTAAGAAGTCCCACATGTCTTACCCTTTCTCTATCCAATTTCTTCTTAACCTTCACAAGTCCCAAAACAGGATCAACCGAAAATTCATTGTCTCGATCCCCATTCACTATGGAAAAATGAATCTGTCCATTGGAAGGACTGTCCAGATCTTCTGCTATCAACTTTTTTGAGAGAAGAGTGAAAATTAGCAAAACAGATATTAAGCCATCTGTATGCTACATTAATTACTTAACACCCCAAAAAGTAAGGCTTCACATTCTGTCAGACTCGTTACACCAGAACTGCATACCTTTGCAGCATCAAGCCAGTCAGTTTTGACAGAAGGCTTCCCTTGGACCTTTTCAAAATTCTATCCTTAAAACATATGTAATATTTTAATCTTAATACTCCATGTAACACTTTCTTTCTGCATCCACAGTTCCAACATGAGAGCATTGTGAGGCTTGAGTATGGCACACTGCATGCCAGACCGAACAGATACAAATACTACATGATACAAATACTGTGAGTTTCACAGAAAATCTGAGTTCTGCCTTTCAAAAAAACCCCAGTTCATACTAGCTGACTCATGAAATGCAATGCCTTAAACATGCTGTTGCTCTTTGACAGCATATCAGGGTTAAAATGAAACAGTCGGTGCTGCTTTCTTTTTTGGAGAAAACTGGCAGCAGCCTAGAAAGCAGTAGCAGATGCAGACTATTGGCTAGAGAATAGCTTGGGTGACTAGGATGCAGTAGTTACCATTGTTACCTAGTGCAGCAGCATTTTACTAAAGGTCATGTAGCAGAGGGCTTCATCCCACCCAGATGCTGCCCATAGCCTCTCTCACCATTATCACCGAATCGCCGATGGCCGCATCCTCACTGATGACCGCGCTGTAGACCACCTGGCTGAATTTTGGTGCGTTGTCATTAACATCTGTCACATTTACGTTCACAGTCGTAACGGCGCTCAGAGCTGGAGAACCTCCATCTTTTGCTTCCACTACTAAGTAGAAATCCTTACACGACTCATAATCCAAAGCTTCAAAAATGGAAATCGCTCCTTTGAAGCAAGGGAGGGAATGTCAAAAGCCAGCAAAAAACAAATAATGCTATGGACTAAGGGATTTGACTTTAGTAAAGAGCACAGCGTGCTTTTTATCACCATGGCACACACAGAAAATACGTTGTTCTAACTGTAACAGTGCCCAGTCCAATAAAAATAATTGGTAAGGTTTCTACTGCTGTTGTCTGATTACAGAATGATGCCAATTACACCTGGGTTGCCTCTGCAGAAAGCACCTTCACAAGGCATGAAGCAATGAATGGTTTCTCACAAAAATAGTTTTTATTATACCAATACCACAGACTGAGAAGTAGGGGCCATATCCACCCGTTTGCCTGGGCTCATGCACAGAGCCTGTGGGAGAACTGGATGCTGACTTTGGAAATCAGCCCTGACAAATCAACACAAATTCACTCCCATGTCATTAACTTCTCATGAATAAAATACAAATGAATGGGGTATGAATACCTCTGAGAAATCAGTTGTCTATCATTTCTGTTATTAAACAGGGACTTCCCCACTCAACTAGGTTTAAAAATTTTGGGTTCCCTCATCACACAACGAAAACTAAGATTCTCTGTAACTTGATTCACTCCGTGCCCCCAGAGCCCTTCTAGGACAAAAATGTTATTTATGCAAGCCCTCCACTTGTTTTCCATAACCTGATCAAGCAAAGGGGAGTGGGCTGTGCACGGATTACTAGTGATGACTTGAAGGAGGTAATACTGGGCATGGCAGGAAAGGCTTAAAAGCAAATGCTTAACCTTGGCAAGCTAAATCCTTTTCAACGTAGACCCATCAGGAGCAACGATGTATGCGCCTTAATGGTCCAACTGCTGCCCAACACAGGTCAGCTAAACCTAATCATTCTTGAAGGTACTTGTCTCTAATGTTCTTATAAACCTCTAACAACATCAGTTTTCTAACCTTCTTAGGAAATGTATTTGAGTACTTAGTAATCATTACCGTGAGGAATTTCTTCCCATCATTTAACCAAAATAATCCAAATGCAGTTTAAGGTCATTCACAACTTCTTCTCTCATGAGCGGGCATGGAGAACAGTTTATTCCCCTCCTCTTCACAGGTACTTTCTATAAGCTTGAATACTAACAGCACGTATTCTCTTTTCTAGCTTAAATCGCCTCAATTCCTTCAGTCTTTCCTGGTAAGCCACATTTTATAGACCTCGTATCATTCTTCTTAATCTCGTCTGGGCTCTCTCCAAATGAATCCTACCTTTCAGCATGACTTGCTGCAAGCAGAAGCCCTGAAGAGAAGCTTCCAAGTGGCTAGCGCAGAGTTCCCACTGATAAATGGTGTGAAGGACATTATTTTTCAAGCCCTGATCAGGCATGCTATATCAGCACCCGGCTGTCTGGAAACTGAGCTCCTGCCTCTAAACCGATAATAATGGAGCTGTCACACATTAATGAATAATAAATAGTGGGTTTTTTTTTCACTGTGTGATTAAGCTTCATTATGGGTTTTTATTGATTTATCTCCTTGGCTTCATTGTCAAATGTGAAGTTAAGTATTGCCGTCTAGGCATATTTATGTTTAAATTTTGTTAGCACTAATCAACATTATGAAGATAACAGACAACACGCAATTATGTTAAGTCCCTTACATGTAAGGCAGTGGCCTCTGCAGAGTGGAGAGAGATTTTTGCACACAGTAATATAAATGATACAATGCATCATTCTGAGATTTTCCAGGTTACTGGTTATTACAGCTGCACTCAAACAAGTGTTACCTTCAGCTTTCAAAATCAAGTTTGTTCTGCTCTGAAGCTCTGGTGGCAGATTTGTACTGGTCATCCTGAACATTATAAGAATAAGGGGATCCACTACAGGAAGCACAGAATAATCATAGCTTACTATTGCTGAATTAAAACCTCAATAAGGATAAAGAATATATCCCACTAAGGAAATTCAAAGAAAGCGAACCATTTGGACCAAATAAGGCAGCTTTTCTTAGTATTTCTTAAAATGAAGCAGCAGCATGTTTTTAATATTTGTGATGGGAAGCCAAAAAAACCAACCCTGAACTACAGCTGAAGTCAACTGTCAGACAACACAAATCAGGAGCAACTGAAGTCAGTAAAGATACATACCGTTGTACAAATGGCAGTCACCGCCTGGCATGTTGAGACTGCCAGCTGTTTGGTCCTGAGAGCACTGTCTGATGCTTGCTCAGGTCCAGACTGTTGAGGCTTTACTCAGATGGTAAGCAGGGAAACTGCAAGTGTTCATAACTGTAAGGGCTGCGCAGTTTGGCTAATGAGTTGTCACATTGACATTGACTTCAACAAACATACTAAAGGAGAGAAGTATTCTCCACTCAAGTCAGAGCAGCTGAGTGTGACTGTAATTTACATCACTCTCCAACCCAAAATTGGTTTTTAACTGTGCAACTAACTCACATTGACAAGCTCCAACTCTCTGTCCTTGGAAATTTTTTGGTTCAAGAGCTTTACCCAGAGCATTCACATTTTTCTGACGCTATCATTTTGCATTACAAGTAAAAGCCACTTTACAAACCTGTTCTTGAGTTAATCCTGAACTTCCCTTTCTCATTCCCTGATCTGATGAGATAGGCAATCTCAGCATTAGTACCAATGTCTTGGCTTGTAGCAAAAACAGAAAGGACCTCAGTGCCAGGTGAGGTGTCTTCGGGTACTGTAACCAGATAATCTCTTCTTTCGAACACAGGGGGGTTGTCATTTATGTCCAGCACTGTAATGGTAACGGTGGCAAACGAGGACAAGGTCAGCACAATGCTCTGATCTGAGGCCTTTACACTGATGTTATAGGAAGACTGAAGCTCTCTATCAAGTGGATGTTCCAAAATAATGATTCCTGATGACCGGTCAACCGAGAAGTAACCATTTGCAGAGTCTGCCAGGGAATAGGTAACTTTTCTGTTCACACCTGAAAGAGAAGCAAATGTGAAAATGATAAAGTGAAACAAAGAAAACAACAGTCTCCTCCCATACAATGGAAACCCGAAGCAAAATCTGTAATCACACTGATGATTTCCAGTGGAGGTGGAGCACGTGGAGGTAGGAGTGCCTGAGGGTAGAGCATTGCTGAAGGCTTGGGAGATCAGGACATGCTCTTCTCACATGTCAAATCCCCGTGGATAAGTGAAGTTCCTTCCCTCATCATGATATATTTTAAAAGATCACTTTGCAGAGCTGCTATGTAATGAAACTTCAATATAGAATACAGATATGGTCCGTGCCCAGAAAAGCTTACAATTGAATTAGAGGAGACAGGCAGAATGCTGAAATTGGAAATGTCTCAGAGCACATCTTGAAGGAATAGAAATGTACGTAAGTGAAAAATAAACACATAAAAATACATCAGGTGGCACAGAATGTACTTGCTACCTGTGCTGCCTTGATTCCACTGTTGAGCAGCAAAACATTATCATAAGATGATACCTGTTAGACAAAAGCTGCATCAAAGAAATCCTGCCAGAACATGGACATTTTAGAATGGGAAGTCCCCCACTCCCCCAATTTGAGAGTGAAAATTGGGGTGTACAAAAGAATTCCTGTATTTTTCAAATCCTGCCTGTATTTCCCAATATGTAACACCTATCCACCTGGCAGCTGAATATGCAGATCTATGCTAAGGTTGTTGTCGATAATAAGGCTTGAGGGGAAGGTACTGACTTGGTTGCTTGCTGCACTAGAGTGGGATAGCCATTTCAATTCTAATGAAAAGTGAACAGAGATACAACCTGACTGAACTCCCCTGATGCTGGCTGATTTTGTGATTTGGTCCTGAGTGCTTCACTAGGAGATTATAACTAAACCACAAAGATCCACTAACACGAAGAGTCTGTTTTTAACATCTCTCACTTGAGCATTTGCTGCCCTTTCTGCTGGAGAACAGACTTTACAAGCCTGACATTAATCAGATGAACAAGAGCTACCAATCCCTTCTAGGCATATTTTGTTAATTTAAAATTTGTGACAGTGTTATTCTGCTTTCCAGCAGCAAAGCATTGTAGAAATGTCTGATCAAAAGCAGCACAAATCACATTTGTTTTCTGCTTGACGTAGCAGGAGTAGAGCATCCACACAAGGGGGAGCTGGGAGACTCTTTCTTCAATCACACACACATAAAAGCTAGAGCAACTACAAAGTGCCAGACCCTGCTTGGAGAGCGTTAGGAATTACTATTTGGCCTCTTCAGGGAATAAAGTTTTTATGCAGTGCTTGAGACACCAGAGTATATTTCAAACATTCAAATGTCTCTAAAATAAGGAAAATTTTAAATGGCAATATTGCAATGGAAAAGGTATGGGCTTGTTTTTAACCACAGCAGAACCTCTGTATTTACCATGGCATCTCAAATCTGAAAAACACAGAGGCCCTCCTTCAGCAAAACAGGCAAGGCAGCCAAGGAGGTGACTCCTGTTCTACAGATGAGGAACTGAGCTCAGCCCATGAACTAGTCGGAGACTGAAGTGTTGAAACACCTTGACCCTAAATACCCAACAGCCTGCTGGAGACCACGCTCACCTCTTCACTTAGCGTCTTTATGCACGCATCCAAACGCTCTGCCAGCTGACAATCAACCAAACTGACAAAAGTGAGAAAGCAGTAAAACCCTCTGGAAAGCGGAAGTTTTTGAGGGTGAATGGCTGGAGGTATGTTTACATTTCCAGCAGAGGAGGATCTCCTTCTGCTAGAAAACCTGCCTGAACAAAGAGAGACAGACCTAACTGGAACAATTAATGAGCTATTAATTAAATCTGATCCCTGGGGATGGTGGAAAAGAGGATTTTTTCCTGATTCAGTGAATCACGG
>Ga0181612_127220_pt1 | contig 20043 bp, 15 predicted proteins | sample HoacroProtozoa21_FD_119630 | JGI IMG/M metagenome (GOLD analysis project Ga0181612, IMG submission 119630) | Hoatzin crop microbial communities from Cojedes, Venezuel. Combined Assembly of Gp0051906, Gp0051904, Gp0051908 | reverse complement strand
TTCTAAGAGGATGCTGTCAAGGCCCTGCATTTGCTTTTGAGCTGACGACCACATGATGCTGCAATAAGCCAGTTTAGGTTTTGACCTGTCCAGCTCAGCTTCCTGCTGCCCTCTGGGCAGCCTCAAACAAGCCCCAGTCTCTACGAGGAGGTGAGTGGGTCTCTGGCAATGCAGCTTGGTTTGGGAGAGTGAGACTCCAGCAACACCAACTCAGAACAGCTCGACTCTGCAAAGTGGCCAAAAAATATGAAAAGCTGAAGCTGTCTTTTTACAGTGGGGTAACTAGACAAATCTTTCTCCATGCCTTTCATTCTCTTCCCCTTCTCCCCAGTTCCAGTTGCAGGGGCTGAGCTGGTTGTCTTCACGGTTTATTTTGTGTCAACTTGTCTTATTCCAATGGTAGGAGAACTAGGGCTTATTTTCAGTGCCAAACACATTCTGTTTTTTCTACCATAAGGAGAACCATTATGAAAAGAATATACTTCACAGTGACCAATACCAAAGGTATGGGGTTAATTTTCACAGACTTAGTTGTATTTGATTCTGGCCCTGTGGTCTGTGCATAAACAGAGACTGTGAAGTCCCTACAGAAGGGAATAGTAGCTTTATCTTTTCCAAGTCTCTGCTTGTTAAATGACTCCTTGATGCAATGCATAGCCCTCTTAAGGCTAAGGGTTAAACATCATCAAGAGATGTCTCTGATCTGTCAGAGCAAGAGGAAAACAGCAAGGAAAATGTAAACTTTTCTTTGAAGTAGATGTAAGTAGAATCCCTTCTACTGGTTAGTGTGCATCATGACATGGCCTTTTTAAAGGATACAGGTATAGTAGCAGCTCCCAGCCATCGTGAGAGCTGCATGAGGCCAAAACCTGAACAGCCTTCTCATTTCTTGCATCCAAGCAACTTCAGCTAATGCCAGTTCTGTATATGTGATGAACAATTCTGTCTGGCATGAGCACAGAACAGAGCAATATCCCCCCAAAAGCAGGACAGCCATTGCACCTTCACTAACAGTGTGCTTCACAGCAGTCTCCACAGACACCTCATGTCACAGAAAAGTTCATAACAAGCCTTAGCAGTGCCTGTCTGCACACTCCTCACTCAGACTCCGCATACATGAGTGTGTGTTTGTCGCACATAAGGGCTGACCTGTATTTTTGTTACACCACAGGCTGGTCCTCTTTGTGAGGCTGCCACAGGAAACTTTCTATTGGCCAATCTTCTAATCAGCAAATTTCTGTCTCCTTGTTGGCTTTGCTTCCCCTTCGACTCCCCTCTCTCATTTTACAAGGGAAAAAATGATGCAGCAGAGATGAAACCCCTAGCTACAGAACCAGCAAGGCTAGACATCAAGCATGATTAGCTCTTTGCCTGAGGACCTAGCCCGCTGTCCGTAACTGCGACGAGTCCAACAATCACTTAGAAGTAGCTTACGGAAATGGCTTCTCTGAATCCTGCTCCCTGCCTTTTTTCTGTTTACTGCTCCACCGCTTGACCTATTCAATCCCACAATCTGGGCTTTGACTCCAACCAAGTCCATGAGACAGAAAAACATTTCTGACTGTTAGGGGTTGGAGCAGTTTTGGTAGTTTTTTTTAATCAGCTTTCTATTTTTACTTTTGTGTAAGAAAACTAGATGCAAGAGATTGTTAGAGAATCAAACAAGAGACTGCATCCTCTAAATATATGCTAGGAATAACTGCAAGCTAGCAACACTGGATAAGACTTTTTCTTGCTGTTGGCATGTTACAACTGGAGAGTAATTTACTAACTTTTCCAGCTCCCACAATGGATTGCAATCTCATATCAGTTAGATTATCCTAGGTAAACACTCATCATCCCTATTAATATTTGCTTCTGTCTGTGGTTATCGATCATCTAGCAAGAAGGTGACATATTGCAAAGGCACAGGGCTGATGCTGATGTATTCAGAAGATATTCACCTGGCTAATGGGGTGCATCTCCAAGTGTATCCGTCTTTCAATCATTTCCCTGACTTCCTGCAAGACTACAGGTTTCCCTCAGGAGTCATCAGACTTTCTACTTCTCCATCTACAGGGCTGACAAGAGATCCCTTTAGACTCCTCCACCCTGCCACAGAAGGGGAGGGTACCTTCTTTCCAAAGATTTAAAAAGGGACCCCCAAAACCGTAGGAGATTTTGTGACACGTTATCCCAAGGAAAGAAGACGGAAGATTTGCCACTGAACTAAGTATGAAGGTGAGTGAGACTCTTTTGTTGTGTGGGAAACATTTAGTTTGCAATTTATTCTTTTTTTCATGTGAGTATAAGATTTAGGAACTGCAGGGGGGCTTAATAATTTTAACTTAAAAATAACCTGAGAGGAAAGTACACATAGTTATATTCAGTGTCCTCGAAACAACTGCATTAAAAAACAAATTAATAGCACAATGTGCTCTTAAAATCAGGACGAAATAAACGACTGTGAATCATAATGTTAGACGCTCTCTGTTGCCCATCAGTGCTGTCAATGCATGAATAACGACATGGTCTGTGCAAACAAGCAGAGATGCCACTTGTTCACAGAGGATTCATGCTCAATGCTTTCATTTGCATGTGCTGCATCAGTGAGCAAACTCCAAGAATCAAAAAAGCCTCTCTCATGACATGTGTGTCATCATGGTTGATGCAAATAGGATGCTACATTTAAAAACTTTTCCTGAGGAAGTAGTGATTTGCTCTCCTGGTTGGTTGGTTGGTTTGGAATGGCAGGTCCCCTGCATTTGCTTGTTGTCTAAACTCTGATTCAAGGCTTGGTAAAATCAAGATATACTTTATATCATCTTCCCCCCCTTACTATGTACGTTATTCTCTTTTCTGGAAGATCTAATGCCCTTGTAAATAGGAGCATAAAAGGTGTTTGCCTCGATGGCAGTTCTCATCACTATGGAACCTTTATAATAAATATTGATAAAGAGAATAAAGTATGTTTGATTTAACATTCACCCTCCCATCAGATCACTGTGTACGGAAGCTGAAATAGCCACGGACCAAGAGGAAGTTTGGCAGTAAGACAGGGAGAAAGGAGCGAACTGGAATTCCCTCACATTTAGATTTGAAGTTGAGAGGATCCACAAATCTGAAAGGCTTTTCTTGTACCTTGTGGTTCTTTGCACAGGGACTGCATAAACTGACAGCATCTGCAATGGCACTGCTCCTGGCAGCCTCCTTCATATCTTTCTCCTGGAGCACACCTCAGGTAAACTGCTAGCTCAGGCTGAATGTGCAGCATCCATGAATCTCACAGGTTGGTGCTGTTTAAGTATTTGTGCTAGTTAGTAATGGGATGCAACGCTGACATGCCTCTTTTCTCTTTTTTTGGCATAAAGACTCATTTCCAAAGGAGAAACTGGACTCCTCAGGCTATGCTCTATTTGAAGGGTGCACGTAAGTCCCAAGCTCTGTCTGTTTTGAGGAGATAACTTTCTCTACCACTGCATTATTCCTGATCTGCTTGGTGCCACACAAGCAGTAAATCCCTGAGGATGCTGTGGAGGTAGAAGTGCTGAGGATTACAGGGATGTGCTAATGGTTATTTCTTGTCTCTGAAACAGTGGTATTGCCATTATTATTATTATTTTTTAAAGAAATCAAACTGAAGAAAGCAAATGTTGAAAGAAGAAAAGCAAAACAAAGTAACTGAAAATGTATAGAGTTTAAAGCTTGATTGTAAAACCTATTGGAAAAGCAGTTTCCCTACTTGAAATAATCTTAAAAGGGGTTTAAGACACACTGGATACAGCTATCATTCCTTATTCTCACTCAGGCTTTACTAAAACACCTTCTTAAACAATAGGCGAATGCACATTCCTATTACAAGAATCTTGCATTAGAGTTGGTGTTAAGATCACAAGCAACCTCTTCTAAGGAGAACCTGGATGTCAGCGTTATCAATGCTGTGGTGCTAAGTTTGTGCAGATGACTTTCTGAGGTTCTATTGTTAGTCCAGAGTTAAAGAAGCATTAAATATAAAGATAAAATTTAGAGCCAAAGAGACATTTTGTCTTTTGATGCAAACCCATGAAATTTAACAGAAATATTTCTATTTTTAAAAATTCTATTCTGAATTGTTGTCTCAAAATTAAAAGCTATCAGGTAGGGTAGGTATTAAGAAAGCAAGAAAAACAGCTTCCTTGAAATTAAAAAAAAATATATGGAAGCTCACAATCCTGAGAGAAATGCAAAAGGGACACAATACAAATAATAAAACCACAAAATAAATATAGGCTCCAAAAAAATTTAACTGTAACTGAATTCTAGTGACATTAATAAAATTATTTCTGTTCATAAAAGCAAAGAATTTGGCCCTTTTTTTCTTCTGTTTATTCTTTCAGCTGAATAATGCACTGTGTTACTTCTATACTGATGTGTATCATTCTTACTGATGCATAGGAAGTAATGTGATTTTATATTTTTAGGGTTTTTTTTCATTTTTTAAATAGAAATATCCCTTTATAGTCCAGCAAAGAGATTAAGGGCTCTTGACCTTACAGCAGTCGAGGAAAGAGTGAGGAAAAGACAGTAAATTCCTCCCTATGTACAGTTCCTATAGCAGGTTCATACAAGAATGAACAGTGCTGAAACACCGGTTTAATGGAATAAAGTATGTCTTGGATTGTTCCGGTTCAGGATGGGCTATTGCTGATTTGGAAAGACCAGGGGATGGACTTACGCCTCCCAGTTTATTTTTGTAGTATTATTGTAATTTTGTATTTTGAGAAGACTAGCTGCTTTAAAGTAGGAATTACAACAGATGTGGGAGGTTGTTTTCACCCTTTTCCCGCTGCTTTTGTAGAGGGACGTCGATTCATCTCAGATGAGAGCCAGCGAAAGGATCTGTATGGCAGAATGCAGCTCGGTAAGTACATGTGCACAGCTGTATGTAATATATAATCTTTGCTCAGATTATGGGAGAAATCTGTGGAAAACGGTGGGGATTTGTGTTCCTGGAATCATAGTCAAGGAAGCAATTAAACTGCCTTTTGTTAGTTCCTTCATTCCAAAAAGCACGAGATAAAGACTGTGTCTGACTTGCCTCTCTTGTATACCTGTGTGTCTTCATTTACGTAAGTGATGTTCCAGACTGACCTGGCTGTTAAGTGGGATTATCATCAGTACCTTTGACTTTCTTTTTCCACTGGAAAAAATCAAATCAAGTTACTAATCATGCTGAACTGACAAATGACAAAAGCAGACAACGTTAATCCATGGTAGACAATGTTTCTGGAGGAAATGGAATGTTGTAGCAAAGTAAGGAACATATATAAAAAGAAAATGTTCTTTTTACCCTCTAAGGGACTTCAAAATAGCCTCCCTTTTAAAAAGATTGCTAGTCTCTTCTGTGTCAGATATTTATCAGGCTGGTTTTGAGCAGAGAATGTTATAGACCAAAGGAGACAACAGTATTTTTTTTCTCTTTAGGTTTCTTGTTACAGAGATAAAAAAGGAAAGAACAAAGTAAAGAAAAGCCATCAAATAGTAACAAACCATGCATCTCATTTTGTAATTCTAGAAACACGCAGCCAAAACACAAGTCCTTTATCACTTCCTGAAGCTGCAGCACTGTTCCTTAGTTCCTTACGGAAAGCACAAGAAGAAGGTAAATGCATGTTTTATCTTACCCTGAATTTTAAAAGGGGTTTATCAATATTTCATTTACTAACAATTTAGTAAATTAATCTGAAAGGTCTAGTTTGAAATGAGATATTATTCCACAAAGTGCATTGTGTTAGTGTGTAGTGTACATTTACACAGAGTGTATTCCATTAGGGTGTACATTTACACAGATTAGAACATGAATCAGAGAAATGATAGTAGGTAGACTTTTGTACATGCTGCTTTTAATTTGCTTTTCAGATTTGTATTGGTTTTGATTCAAGGGAATGGCTATTTAGAATTGAATTTTCCAAAACAAAACTGTACTGAGGCTCTTTTTTCTGCAGAATATTGCTTGTGAAATTTTCATTCCGCCATTGGCTCTTATGTCCTGTTGGAAAGGTTTAAAAGAATCCTAAAAAGCCCCAGCAGAGGAGCTGTGGGATTTACATCTGGCTCCTGAGAGCTCTGTTGCTGGCACAGCTGACAAAGAGTCCAGATGACATTTAGAGGCGGAGCCCTCAAAGATCCTGAAAAATCCCATAATTCATTCAGGTGTTCCTTGGCTCCCCAGATATTATCCAACACTCCCATGTCTGTATCCTCACCACCTGCTTCCTTACTACCTGCTTCCGCTTCTCTCTTCAGAACCTCAGAACGCACATCTTCCTTCCACAACACCACCCAGCAAACCCAGCTACCGAGTCAGGTTTAAATAACTTGTGTTCCCTCATCTCTTTCATGCACATTGCACCTCCTTAGATGAGGACACCTGTCCTATGTTCCCCCACTCCCTCATCCTGCCATAGTTCACCTTTCCTCCCTAGACCAGCTTTTCCACAAAGCCATGATCCTGAACCCCTCATTGATGGCCTGATGCATACATACATCTCACCAGGCTGAGACCCTAAATCTATGCTATCCACATCCTCTGTCTTTCTACCTTTCACCTCTTCAGGTCCATAGACTATTTTCTGGAAGCGGAGCCCGGACAGGGAGGTGCAGAAGGGACGGTATACCCTCTAGTGCTGTGGAGAGTCTGTGCTGTGCTCTGGCTCCTGGGTGCTGTTGTAGCTTATATAAGCCCAGGAGTTTGTCTAAGTCAGGCTCTTCCCCTGTTTGGCTCAGGACAGGGAGGAACAGGAGGTGGCTAGAAGCTACCTTTATTTCTTATTGACGTGATTGTGAGTTCCTTATTCAGACTCAATTGCTGTCACCATGACAGGAAGAAAAACCGCTTTGCTTGGATTAGGAAATGCGAAGTAAAACCCAAGTAAAACATGAGGTAGTTTTGTACCTTTCACACAGATGAGTGGTGAGACAGGCCTGTTATTGCCTCATTGCCTTTGACACCATCAACAGACTGTAAGAAATAACTGCCTTGCCATCAATGCGATATTACCTCGTTAGTTGTGTACAGTACACAGCTTTCCTGAAATGAAAAGAAGGTGTGAGCAACACCTCACAGAATTTACCTGGTGTATGCGCAGATATGCTGGGTCCACTCCTGTCTTCTCCACTTCCTAAAATCACCCACTGTATCTCATGTAGCGCTGGGGCTTTGTGCTCAGCTATCTCTTCCCTGCCCTGGCAGATCTCTGCTAACCAAAAAAATTCACTGGCATTTTGATTGAGAGAGAAAGGTAGAATTAACAATGAGCATAGTGCTTTGGAGAAAATATATGAGCAGTGACAAAGATAAATCAGTGAAAGTATTATTTGTGTGCTTACAAAAAGAGAAAATCCTCTGAATTCTAGTGGTATTTTCCTGCCTGCTGTTGCTGTTCCAGAGGAGACAGCGGACAGCAATAGCCCCCTGAGAAAGAAGGTGACATATCTGAGAGAGCTAAGAGGAACTGGCAGCTTGTTTGGAAAATACTCTGTGGAATAACATTGCCATCACAGTAGTAGGAAATAACAGGACAGTCAAACCTAGGTAAGCCCTGCACTTTCAGAAGATTACTTTCAGGTGATTTCAGAATCCTCTTGACTGAGAGAAATGTGCAAATAAAAACCAAATACATAATTTTCTTCCACATGAAAAATTTGTGCTTTGTACTAAGATACCCCTCTGAACATGGTTTGTGTCTTTGCTCTTCAGCAAATAGAAAAACTCCTACATTTAAAATGAGAGAAGACATGGTCATTTCTGCAGAGGCCTGCGTCTCTCAGCTAAGCAGTCTCATTGCACTAGGCCTGTGCCTGAGGCACATCTGTCTCCTGAAAACCTTGGCTGACTGAACTTTCCTTTATCTACAGCTTATTTTTCCTCATTGTGTCTTGTCTTACAGTTGAAGAGTAAAACGGTGATCACCCTGGCTACCTGACAGACAATCTATCAAATTGGTGAAATCTTTCAAATTTCTTTAACATTTGTATTGCATACGCCCTGAAATCATGACTGGTGTAAACAGAGTATTTCATCCATCCTCGCTTCCGTTCCAAAGGGTGACGTATATACACATTGCAAAATGTTGAATGCAAACGGATTAAATGTTACTAGTTCAGATAAGGAAATTATTTGTAAAGTTCCTGCTTTCTTTAGACCATTTTATATGCCCCACCCAAAATTTAAAATACACTGTACCATCTTACCTGAAAAGATGATTAAAACTGTCTTTTTGGACAACTACTTCATGAAAAACAATTTTTCCATAGTCTTTGGGAAGCCTTTTACCACCTTCCACCCAGCTGTTCATTAAAGCCTTTTTATTTCTGATAAAGGTAGATTCCTTCACCACTTCACTGCTGACCCTATAAGTTGCTGATAGTGAATAAAGTCAATGAGATATTAAATCAATCCAGCTGTCTTCGACTGCAAAGAAGGTGATTTTTTTTTTTCAGATGTCTGTCAGCACAGAGAATAGGCAACATCACTTACTTAGACCTCGGGGCTGGGCCAGTTACATGCAGAAATGTATACTCTGGATAATCCTACTAAGCAGGTCTCACCACATAAAGATAGTAAGGGGATAGGTCTTAAAGGATTGGGGCCACATTAATGACTATGGCATAGAGCCACCACGGCTGTCGGGAGGTGCAGTGATGCTGGAGCCAGTGGTGGGGCACTAGGTAAAAATCTAGTGTCACACATGACAGCAGGCACACAGAATATTAATTGCATCGTTATTGTACTTTTTTTGTTGGCTTGGTTTTTGAGTTGCAAAACTGGAATTATACATAAATTGGTTAATTATCGTTCCATGCTGATAAGGATATATTTAACATGATTTATGTTGTTTTGTGGTCTTACTGGAAAGCCCTCTGTAGTTTTCGTGTAATTAAAAACTAGCCACATGATTCTTGTGTCCAAGCAACGATGTTTTATTTTTTTAACCTTTAACCCTAGTTATGCTCTTCATCTTTTAATGTTACTTTCCTCTGATCTTTCTCATGACACTGCTAATTAATTTTGTTAACTCAAGCTAACTACAGTTTTGCTTGTCCTCAACACAAAGAAATGCAGCTGAAAGAACAGAGGAATTAATTTCTATCATGGGACTATAGGCACTGTCAGGAGTTGTTTATAATCTATATCATTTCATCAAGGAACATAACTGGAGAAATCAAAATGTCTTTGTTCATTCTTAAGCACTAATGTATCTTTCAATAGCAGCATACGTTGTATGACAGAATACCTTCATGATGAAATTCACCTAAAGACCAATGATACCCACCAGCATATTTTCATTAATTTAATTGCTTTCTGTTTCAAGCATACTCTGAATATCTCAGGTGCATCTAAGTTATTTTTGACCATATTTTACAGTATGATTAGTCAGTGCTCAAACAAGAAGTAGCAGGCTTATGCATCCTTTGATTTATTACTACCATGAAATTCACATGCCTCTAAATGTCCCAGAGACACAAAAACTGTACGAATCACATCCCCAGTTGACTGATATTTGTATGAATTCCTGATCTAAACTCACTAGCTTAAACAATTCTTTACAAATCTCATGAAACAGAATAAACATTCTGCCTTGTTGGTGAGCTGTTTGTGAAACCCTAGTATTTTCAATCATCTCGCAGATAACTGCTGATGTAAACAGATAGCTGCTACCAAGCTTGTCAGATGTCAGTAACTGTTAGAAACATGTGGCATTTCAGTTAGGCCATCTGTTGCCTCGACTGGATGAAAAGCCATTCCCTCTAATATGGCAAATTCAAAAGGCAGAAATGTTTTGCTGTAGTTAGATCGCCTTGCTACTGATGGCTAGTCCTAACATTGAAGGCAGAACTAAAATAAGGCTAGAGGCATGAGGCAGAGGTCACTTTCACCACTGCAGGACCATTTCTGAGAAGAATGGGCACTGTATTCACATTAGTCGTATCTCAGAAGTTGTGCTCTTTCTGTCACCGGAAGGGTGCTCAACGCATATGAGCGTGCTGAAACAAACAAACACAGCTAGATTTGTGCGAGATGTTGTGGCAGCTCTCTGCTCTTCCCAGGGAACTCAAACGCCATAAGCACATCTAAGAGAACCTGCAACTTGGATCATACATGTTGCATATTTTTCTCCTCTGGGACTTTTCCAGAAAGAACAAGTGTAGCTGACTTAATGCAACCCTAGCAAAACCTTCCACTTTCCATATTTTCTGTGCTGTGCCTCCACCATTTAGCAATACTTACAATATGTGTGTAGTGATCACATCTTTCAACACTGCCATGAAGCTGGGTTTGTGATGATGATAAACAGATGTTCACCAGCCTGTGGCTACTAGGACATTTTTAGGCAACAAAGGAAGCGCTGGATCAATCTCAGATGATGCTAATGCATTTTTGATGACAGGGGATTTGGGATGAAATGCTTTTCTTCAGTACAATGGTGCATTGAAATACAAGCCATAAAATCAAATTTCTCAAAATAACTTTTGTGGTTGTTTTTAAGAAGACATTAACTTTCAATCAATATGCCCTTTAAATGTGCTTTTGTTGGGACTCTCTGCCATTACATTCTTTGACTGTGCAACTTTGAATAAACGCACTTTGGGGAAGAATATACATTTCTGAACTCAGAAAATGCAGTTGTTCTCCATTTAGTAAACTGTATGAAGGAAAATATTCGCAGTATCTTTCCTTTCACCACTTTCATATGAAAAATAACTGCTCATTGTTTTAATTACTTCTAAAATGGCTAAAAAATAGTGACTTCTTTTAAATCCAGTGAAGTTTTTGCCATAAAAGCCTGAACCTTCTGAGAACAGTTATTCTTTCAGGTATTCAAATCAGCTTAAGCATGGAAGTCCAATTTCAAAACTCATTTTAGGTGGCCAGAAATACAAACAGGCACCTAATCACTTTTATTCTATGTGGCCTACAGTAAAAACTATGTCTTCAAATATTGTTTGAAAGGTAGGTGTCTAATCAAAGTTGGACACTTAGGCTCCTCCTGGGATTGACAGTGAAGGTAAATACCTCCAAAGTCCACACTGTCCTACCTGCTGAAAACTGATTAATTCCTGGAAATATCTTTTCTTGAACAGCATGAGAAATTCTTTATGCATAAACTTCTAAAATAAAAGATGAATCTCCTTCCTAAAGTGTTCATGTCAAGATCTACTTCCGAAGAGCATGTTCAGGCACTCTCTGCATCTCTAGGAATTGAAATACTTTTGAACGCTTTCTGTAAGGCAAATGAAATGTCTAGTTCTTGTTTTGAGATTCAGTTATTCCTCAAGCACTTCAAAGTTTCAGGTGCTTTTCCAAATTATGTCTGTGGGGCAGATGTGTTCTTGGAATTCTTTTAGCATTATTTGTTATGATTAGGCCTATTTCAGAAGTAGTGAAATAGACCATAGACTAATGGAACAACTGGAAGAACTAGAGTTACTCATCTTTGAATGTTGTCACATTGCTCTATGGCATGTAGGTTTCTCTGCAGGGGAAGGTGTTACTTAAGCAAATTTTATCATTCTCTTTAGCAAGTCACATGAATTTCCTCCCAAACTAGTTTGTTAACAAACTTAGAATCTAAGACAAGATGAAAACAATAAAAGAGACATACCAGAGGAATCAGAAAATAAACAGTCTGCTGTTTATTGTGGGTCTAAATGACTTCAGAAACATGACTTCATTTGTCTAAAATTCAAATGCCCACTGCCTAAGACTTTATATGATTCCACAGGAAGTATGTTTTACCACTGGATCAAGACACTTCTGTGTGCTGTAAAAAAATGTTTTAAATGATATAAACTTACAATAAACAGCATAAGCAAAAAGAAAGACCATTTTCTTTTCAGTGTATCTTTTTAACCCTGCCAAGGTTTTCCCAGTGTAACGCTTTTTCTCTAAATTTTTTGAGCTCCGGCTTAAAGTTCATGTTAGTTTAGGAGGGAAAGGGGGGAACATAAATGAAGCAGGAATAAATTTGGGACACCTATAATGGAGCTATCAGTATAGACTATGATTAATATAGATCATTATGTAGACAAAGATATGATCTGCAGTTTGCTTAAGCTCCTGAGGGGACTGTTGCATTCTCTAGGTTTATTAAGCTTGAGAAATCTCTTCTACCTCAAAGGGGCTCAGAAGAATTGTCATTTAAACTACTTTCAAGGTGAAATAATATTAGGCTTTCCAACAGTGCAGCTTAAGTAACATTTAAGATTCCTCTAATTATATCACACTCTCCTTAACACAAATCTTGCCAAGCCTACAGGAGAAACTGTTGAATGCATGGAGAGACCCTGCCAGGGTGAGAGCAACGAATTCAGTTCCTGTATTCTCCATGCTGCTTCTTTTTTCCTTGCGGCAATACTCCAAGAGAAAAGGGAGACTTGATGTTTTGCCTATCCCTTTCAGCTTCCTCATCCTCATCATATCTTTCATCCTCATCTTCATCTTCGCCTTCACTATGGTGAGGGCTGGAATGCTGAGAGACAGAAGGTGATGGTGGCACTGATGAAGGCCTGGGGTACCTGAAACCTTCCGTCTGGCAGAGAGAGAAGCAAGTTGTATATATTATCATAGTGTTCATCAATTGGTTGTATAGAGCAATTTAAGGCTATCAATGCTTCAGAGGAAACCAATGGCATCATGTAAGCTAGACCTGCTGTGCACTCTAAAATTAAACTCCTCTGAACCCAGATCTCCTCAGTTCTTCTCTGCTGGTAAGCACACATCTGTATGGCAGTGATCTTTCAGCTGTGCCATAAACAATATACTGCCCTTCCAGCACTGCTTTCTGCAAAATATGACTATCTTAATTGAGGCTTAATACCGTGAGCACAACACAAAATCCTTCTGTACTCTGTAGTGAGAATATGCTTACAACTCAGAATTCAGTCTGAAGTTTTAAAACAGTTATCTAGTTACAGTGTCAGTATCTGCAAAACAAGAAGCAAGCAAAGGGTTTTGGCCTGAGCCTCCTTTCTCCTTCGTATTTAAAAAAATGAGTTGCTCTCTGGAAGCGTCTGGAGGTTTGGTTTCAAATGACATTGTTCTTATGCTGGATCCGAGCAGCCTCCCTTCTCAAATTGGTGCTAATATGCATTATGCAAGAACTATTTGATGGTGTGCTTTTAAACTGACCCCTTGCAGTTCCAGCCACAGCATCCTCCTCACGTACCATGTTTAGATGAAGGCAATACTTTGCATCACTTTCCCTAGAACATCCTTTCTCAGCTCCCCTTCTATCTGGTTTGTGCAGAACATCTCCATGGCATCTATCAGAAGCAAAATTAGAAGCTGCCAGTCTTCTAATACAAATTCCAAGGGCCTGTTCCTCAGCTGGTCTAAAGTGGCATAGTCCCACCCAGGTCTCTCTAAAAGACCTGAAGAACTGATCCTGTATTGCACCTGGTACCCCTAGTGTTTGCATCTGATACCATTACAACTCCTGACTGGAGCTTGGGTCTATAACTTGTTGAGCTTTTAACTATGAGTTCCTATTTCCCTTCAATTAAAACAAAATTTGCTAACTCTCTTCTCTCTTTTTCTGCCACACGCACTTTTTCTCTCTCTCTTTGTAAAGCAGCTAAAATGCAGATGAACTCATCTCCAAAAGAAGACTTTACCTTTGGTGGAGCACTTGGTTCCATCTCAAATTTATCTGGGAATGTTCTGCTGAGGGCCAAATGTCTGGCATGCATGTAATACTGCAACATAAGAGAGAAGCCTTTACAAGTCAAGGAAGTCTTGGGTAGATTTAAGCAGGAAAAAAAGGAACGTAAAATGAGTATCTTCTAAAAGATGATGCTGAACAAAGACTAAACATGTTTTCAGCTATGGAGAATCCAACTGATATCACTGCTTGTAACGAACACATTGTGTGAAGTAGTGAGCCATTCATGTTAGATTCACGCTGAAGTAGAGTCTGGAACAGAAGCTGAATAAGGTTTCTGTAAGACAAGATGTATTAAGATCGAAACCAGCACTTGTCTCAGTCAGTGTAGTTCTTATTGAGTGATAAGTATTCTTTGTCTCTCAAGACAGAATTGGCTCTTTTTTAACCAGGAAAATATACATATTTAAGTGCGCAGGTGTTACACATAAACTTTGGACTCATCCTTGCGTAGGAAGCATATGCAGCAGTTACAGAGAAGTAACATTCATTAATTTAGAGGCCTGGTATTGAATAATTTGGCAAAAATATGGATCCACTATATTCACGAGTCTCCGTCACATGCATGGAAATAATGCCTTGTTGTGTCAGGGTCTTTTGCTGTGTTGGGAACCATATAAACACAGAAGGTTCTCACACAGGTATCAGAGCAGGACAAGGTCCAAAATAGTTACAAAACTGATACATGTGCATCCACTTCTTTGCTCATGTGGACTTGAGAATGCTGCTTTGCACTGTCTTCTTAGTAGGTAGTACTGCAGTGTTTGCTATGTCAAATCAAAAAACACTATTTTGCCTTTAAGGCACAGAGGTAGTTTAGGAGTGTTGCGGAGCCACAAGGCCCAGCAGCATTGTAGGAAGAACAGGTAGGGTTTCTGAAAGAGTCCAGATGATTTTGGAGTAGAAATCCTACTTAGTGTAGGGTTGCCAGTGTTGTCAGAGACACAAGCTTTTTACATTGTCTTTAGCATGAGGAGTACAAAGACCTCAGTGTGACTGGCTTCTGCCCTAACCTATTCCGTTAAGTCACGTCTCTCCTTACCACTGGTGACTGGAAGCATTACAATGAAGTGCAAAGGCAGGCTTTGCCTTTAGCACCGTTCAGAGGTGCTTTTCAGAACAGGGATGTCTCCTTGCATTGTAGCACGATGCTGAAGACTGCTAGTTAGACCTATGTTTTTGCAATTTTTAATACCTCTGTTACATAGTTTCACACACCCTGCCTAGGTATCTCCAGTCCAACAGATCTGAGAGCCTCTCAGTTCGGTTTCTTTGGATGATCCTCTGGCGACAGGACTGCTGACAAAATCCGTACAAGAACTGAGTTAGCTGGTTGCATGATTCATCAGGTGAGCGGAACCTCCTGTCAACTATGTAGATGCCTGAAGGACACAAAAAATGTGAAGATGAGTGGAATTGGAAATGGGATCTGACCTGTTACATTTCCATTCTACCTTCTGTCACATAGTCATACAAACATTATATGTATTATATGTTCTTTTTACTGTTAGAAGGCAACCATAACTGGAACATTTGTTACTATTCTGATGGAATAGAAAGCTGCAGACAAATATGTATTCTTTATTTTAATTTTCTTTACCTTTCAGGCTGAGACTCAGCAAATTATTCAAAATTTGGAGGCTTTGTTGCTGTTGCGTAAGTATGTCCAAAAGGATTCAAGAATTTCTGGATAAAGACATATCATTTTTATTTCCCATAATGTTTAAAATACTGACTGCTTAAAAAAAAAATAATCTAGTGCTTTCCTAGTTTGCAGTAGAATTTAGAAGCGTGGATGGTCAGAATCAGCCTGTAGGAGAGAGGCTGTGTTTTCTGTAGAAATGCAAGTGTTTCCATAGAGATAGCTAACTGACATACATTAGTCAATATACAATTCTGGCAGAGAGAGGGATGAGGTAAACTTGGCTTCTACATAGTTTGTCGAGATCAATACTTTATTCTTGCCACCTTCCTTACACCAGGGTGTTGGAAAGAAGAGGGTACTAGACCTCAGCTATCTTAATGGACAAGACAGACACAAAGCTACCTTAACTGAAGTGCCTGGTGTACCCTAGGAATGTACAGTAAGTTATGTCAATGCTCACATCCATGTTTTGGCAGAGAAAAGCAAGTGACCTATGCTCTCAGTCTGTGACCTTTCTGAAGGCTCTTAAAGACATGCCTGCCCAGGCAGGCATAGCTATATTTTGCAACTGGCTCTATCCCGGCCCCTAGGCCAGGGCACAGTTGTTACTGGTGTGGAGCTGTCATTGCGTGATTGTGCAGACAAGCCAAGGCACTTAGAAAGAGGCCCTAGTACGGGCACGTTTTCAATATTGTCTTGACACACCAGTAGCTGGCTACCCTCCTCCTTACCACACCCCAATCTTGAACCATTTCTAAACCTTTTTGAGCAGATTCTTATTTGTAAGTAGGTTCATTTTATTTTCACGGGTTTATTTTTCAGTGTACATGATAATTTACTCTATGTTTGGTGGGAGCAAGTTTCACTGGCCTTGAGGTCCCAGTACATCCTTCTCAGACTATTCAAAGAGCAGCAGATTTCCACTGCTTCTTTTGAAAGGCTCAAAGGATTACACAGCAACCAGAGGCATTAAAAGGAAGTGCTGGGAGACTCCAGCGTAGGTATGAGTGCTGAGTTTGGAAGGATAAAACAGACAAAAGGTTGAAGGAAGACGAAAGAGAGTGAACCTGGGAAGGGTTTGGATAAATATGAAAGCTTGAATGGTTTGTTCAACATAATGAGATATTCAGAGCTCTGAATATATTCCCTCAATGAACCCCACTGCACTAGTGAAAGCACAAAATTGAGGAGTAACAGCATCATTGCTGTGCTTTTTGCTTTCCTAACTCAGAGGCGGTATTTTAATATGGTTGTAAAAAAATTACCGTAAGCTGCTGGATCAGCAACATGTTCCTGCATGAAACAGCCGAATCCAGAAAGGTTTGTGGTTACACTGGGAATGCCCATCACAGTACATTCAGCTGCCAAAAGAAACAGACAGAAAGTGTGTCAGTGCAATATGTTCTGAATGGTTTCACCTTGACAGAAAAAAGACAAAGAAACAGGCAGACAGAAGGTCCCATAACACCAGAGCTCTCTGAAAATGTCAAGTGAAAACTATTATGCTTTGTTGTGGATTTTGAGAAAAAGAAATTTTAAAGAGAAAATTTCACAGTTTTTGCGAACATATCTTTGTGTTTCCCAGCAGCGAAACTCAAAACTTTCTGGGAGTCCAGTGCTGAAACAGAGAACCCCAATATATGGTCTGGACTCCCTGTTTGGATGTTAAATTGAAGTCTGTCACACACATATATTTATTAGTTTTTCACAATTATTTACAAAACTCGTCCCTATAGCAAGAAAAAATAACAACAACCCCATCACTAACTCAGGACTGCATTCAAAGTAGATGTGGAGCTAGTTTTATAAAATTAGAAAATGTATGCATCTTATATAGTTATTTCTATCATTGCTGTGAGTAAGGATAACTGTTTACTCACACTTACAGTTGTTGCTGATGAACTTCAGCCTAACCTAAGACAGCAGGCAGATAAGTAAATAGTCTTTGAAATGCTACAGGCCATCTACATGGCCTTCATTAATATGACAATAAAACTGGTGTCTATACAATAGAGCTATAAATCTACCTTAAAAAAATCACTATTTTTTTTTTCTGGGAGAATTAAGTGGGTATCAGCAAAGCTAATCACTTTTGCATTAGTGAAATGGAAAGAGAAACTGTCCTTTTGACTAACGTAAATAACAGCTTTCCTCAAATCTGCTAAGTACCAGCCTATCTTTTCTGTCCAGGTTTACTTTAATGTTCACTTCAAAATCATACCTGGCTGTCACACTTTCTTTATACCTTAGCTGAGATTAGAACAGGAAGAGAAACTGGTGGACTGCAAGACAGTTGCTTTACTTGGAACTGAATAGCTCTCCTACTTTGAGAGAAATAGGTCTGGAGAATGAATGAATTTACAAAATTTCTATTCTGATCCACTGGCTTACAACAAATGTTCTTTGTTGGCAAAAGTTGGGCACCCCAACTTCCAGATGTGTATCAAGACTACAAAAGCTATTTTGGAGGACATGAAAACCCAGGCACCCAGGCTTTGATCTTCATACATATTCAAGTTCATAGTTTGCACTGTTTTCATCAGGTGTTAAGTGCCTTCTGTAAATCTGGGCCAATTTTTAAGTCAGAAACTAAATGCTCTCTGTATCTTTAGAAATATCAATTTAATTCTGTGAGATTCTCTACCACTGCATGTATTTGTGGTAAATATCTTAGATATGGTGTTACATAATGCTTTCAAACTTAACTATTATCTTTAATTAAATCCACTGAAGTATGTTGGCTGGTAGCATCAAATTTCTTGCCTACATTTTTCAATATGTACAGTCCTCTACATGATCTTTTAAAATCTTTGAATCAAGTTATGAATTAAGTATTAAAAATGATTTTTTGTTCTAAAGCCACAGAAAATCAAAATATTACATGTTAGTATGGGTAAGGGTCCAGTGCAGGGACAAATGTGAGTAGTCGTCAGTCAGCAGATGCCATTTGATACCACCTGGCCCACAAATTTTGCCAGCAGTAAGACTTATGCACTGCAGAGGAAAAAGAGCCAAAATAGCTTTTTCAGCCCTCCAGAAGAAACTGGCTGCAAACCTATTCTGCGTCAACAGAATGGACATCTTTCGATACTAGTTAAGTGTACAGATTGCCTACCTGGAGTGTAACCCCAGGGTTCATAGTATGATGGAAATACACCAAGGTGGCAGCCTCTAACAAATTCCTCATAGTCCAAGGGCAGCAACGGGCTTGTTGAAGAAAGAAACTCTGGATGTACGATCACCTGGATATTCAAAACTTACATTAGAGGTGAAAGAAAACCATCATCAATACATGTAATTATCAAGAAGTTTCACTCTGGTATTTTCCTAAGTATCTGGACAACACCTGCTTTGCCCATGTGCTACCTAATTCACTTCCCACACTAAAAGGTATCCTGCCTGTGTGCAGTCTTGTCCTGGAAATAGTACTGATTTATAGATAGTACTGATAATAAGTATTGATAATAGAACTATTTCTCTGGACAGGTCTTCAGCTTTATCCTTGTTGATCAAGGAAGACCATGTGCATTGAGAATTATGCCTAAGGCTGTGGCATTCAGCAACACTAAATTGGTTCTCTTGGTCTGTTGTACCAAGGTACAGAGCATTGGAATGTCTTGTTTCAGAGGAGGCCTCAGGAGGATGCAGCATTTCTGAGCTTCACAGCATCCAACTGAAATATAGGAATGCTTACTGTATTCAAAAACTGAGAGAATTTTGAAAACAGACATATTATAGACCCATCATCACAGTCCTGTGCCTAGGCTAACTAATCTTGCTGAAAGACAAAGCTTATTAACTTAGGCTAATGTCCCACTTTCAGGACCCAAGCTAATTTATCTGCAGGACTCTACAGGACTTGAAGTCACTGCCCCATATTTCAGTGCTAAGTAGAGAAGTGCCTTGTGTATGCTGTCCAGTCAGCTTTGGGAGGAAGAAGTGTGAAGGAAGGGTTTAAACTTCTATGGGCTTTTTTCCCCACATAAATATATTGCAGCCATTATTCCATGCCAAGGATATGCTTTTATCCTTTCTTAATAATATAGTCATGCTACTCACTTGAATAAATCAATGCATGAATGTATTCAACCAGTAAATGCGCTGTAAATTAATTATGCAAGCTTATTTGATCCCAGTGAATCAAGTAAGATTTTCCATTGGCGTTGCTGAGGCTATTTTTCACATGCCAGATCTGTCTGTGTGGATATATCATACATCTCTCCAAAATGACTTTCCATTTGAAGTTTACAGAATTTCTTGTCCATGGCATTCAGCTCATTAAGTACTAAGCCTGTTCATGCAGCAGGTAATTTTCCAGTGGTAATGACAGTTTTGTACAAACTTGACATAAATTTAGCCAATCAAGTCTGCTAAGAAGCAGGAAGAGGTGTCTATGGTGTTATATGCTATCTGCTTTCTAATGACTTCAAGCAGTTAGTTCTGAGGAATTTTTGCATCCTTCCACGCTACTTTTGTTACATCTAGTCTAGTATATTATTACCATATTATGCTCTCAGGGCTCATTGGAGACACAGGCCTAGCAAAGAATATGTTCTTACGAAGAAGTGACAAGGAAGGTGCAGAAAATGTTTACAGAATCACAGAATCATAGAATGTTAGGGGTTGGAAGGGACCTCTGTGGGTCATCTAGTCCAACCCTCCTGCCAAAGCAGGGTCACCTACAGCAGACTGCACAGGACCTTGTCCAGGCGGGTT
>Ga0181612_117462_pt1 | contig 20047 bp, 12 predicted proteins | sample HoacroProtozoa21_FD_119630 | JGI IMG/M metagenome (GOLD analysis project Ga0181612, IMG submission 119630) | Hoatzin crop microbial communities from Cojedes, Venezuel. Combined Assembly of Gp0051906, Gp0051904, Gp0051908 | reverse complement strand
TCTGGAGATATTCAAGACCCGCCTGGACAAGGTCCTGTGCAGCCTGCTGTAGGTGACCCTGCTTCGGCAGGGGGGTTGGACTAGATGACCCACAGAGGTCCCTTCCAACCCCTACTATTCTGTGATTCTGTGATTCTGTGTAATTTCTCAGTTATGTACGTAAGCTTCATCTCATCATGTAAATGATCAAAGAATAGGGAAAGAAAAAAGTATCTAGCCATGCAAATTCAGGGAGAAACTTTTACCTCATCTTCATTACATTTTAACAACATGCATGAAAGGTTAAACATACCCAGTAGACTTCCTTCAAGTAATGGTCATAAATGTGTTTCTGACGAGGCCGCAACTGCCAATAATTTTAAAGTTCTTCACAAAAATAGAAATCATCTTCAATTTGTACAAAAAGCTAAACTAAAGAAACCTGGGAGGCTGTCACAAGTTTGATAATATAGTAACATATGCTTTGGATGAATCAAAATTATTTAATTAATAAACACAATCCAAAAACTTGGCCACCAGTTTTATCATACAGTTAAGTGTAGCTTTATTATTTTTATTTTGCATTGATACCTACAAACTGAGAATTATTTAGGCAACAGGCCTTTTTTCTCAAATGTAATTTGCTAATGATGAAAAAAATATCTAGCTTCAGAGATGTTCCTAACTATTTTGTCACAAACACCTTTTAGACAATCGGCAGCAATTCTCAAAGAGCTACTTTACATTCAGTATCTACTTGTTCACATTTAGATATCTGCAAGCCATCAAAATTGCGTGAATATTGTTCAAACATAATAGCTTTTGGCAAGAACTACCTGTTCCGCATTTTTTCAAATAGCTGCCTTACCATAATTGAACAGCCATAGTATTATGATCATATTTATTATTTTTCACTAAAACTGCACACGTACAGATGTGAAAAATAAAAAGGTACTCATACAAATGTGGGAAAATAACTGACATCCCTTAATAGCTTGCATTTAGTTCAGGTCACATTTTACCATTATACAAACTAGCCCTGTTTGATTGTATTAATTTGAATTATTCCATAGACATTTTAAAGCTTTTTATCATTCTTAGTGGTAACAGTCTTTTTTTCAAAACTGGTGCCTCATTACTTCACCAACCCTACTCCTGCCTGAACATTCAGCTCCACTCATTAGAACAAACATCTGCTACAAACAGTATTAATGAGATACATATCAAGGGACACAGCAAGCCGCTAACCACCTGGGTTAATCACTTTACAGGACAAAGTTGATAACACAGAGTCATACAGTATGCCTCGAACACAATGCTACAATTAACTTATTCAGACAGCAACTACTGTTTCGGAAACACAGCACTACAAAATTGGATACATGTGCAAAGCTGTGCACACCTCGTAGCTACTGGTAACATACAACGTATATTTCATCTCAACAAAGCCCAAAGGCATGATTTTAGTAGCAGGAAATTTGTCCTTTGGATTTCTGTGTCTTATGAATAGATTAGCATTAAAATTGTTTTTATGACACCAGAGGTTTGACAACTGCTCCAATAAATATACAGGATAGAATTCACACCAAACTAGTCATAACAGCTACAGACTATTTATTTTTTTATAATAATAATCTGAAGCAATACGATTTTAGAGGTGTTTTTCCCCAAAAAGGAGTTGCATATAGTATTTACATACATGCAAATAGCTGGCACAGAGGAAATATTTTTCCAAAGAGCCAATGCTAAGTGAGCTTCAAAGCTCTTTTAAAGTTCATTTGTCTAAGCCTGAGATGCAGATGTATACATCCCTACCACGCAGGCATTTATAAACAAGAGGGACGAAGTATTTGTCCACATGGCATTTCCCTCTGGAGCGAACACGCTCCAGAAGGAAAGCTGGAGTGAGAACAAGGAGGCGTGCCTTGCTGATGCTCACGGGTCAAGGGCTCCGGAAAGCAAGCACTGGACAAGAGCAAGACCACAGCGTAGGCACAAACTCCACGAATCAGGACAGACTAAGCAATGGCAAGTCAAAAGATTTGGAACTCAGGTCTCCAAGAGAATCGAGGAGGATGAGTTTTGACCCAAACCAGACTCAGAACCCACATATTTACAAAAGTGTGTAAGACACTATTCCAATACATTTCCCCAAAATATTTTATAGAATCACTGTCAAATTATTTAACTAATAAATTTCACATTATTTAGTCAACACAAGATGATAAAAAATGCTCTTTCATTTAGGGAAATACTTTCTTTTTTTCCTAAAGTTATGGGTAGAAAAATACAATAATAAGCAAGAAAACACGTGCTGTTCTACCACCGAAAAACAGACAGACTAACAAAAAAACCCCACCAACACCACAGCTCTTAAACCAGAAGGGTGAAAGTTCAGCTTTCAATCTAGGAACAGCAAATGCCTTTGGAGTAAAAGTCCTCAGTGAAATTACTGACATTACATGTCAGTTAAGATAATCTAAAAATAAAGGCTTCAGCCATAAAACCTCTAGAGAAAACTACTGCTGCAGGAATAAAATGCAGGTATTTAACAATGGTGAAATTTAAGAAGTTTGACTAAGTTGAACAAATTGCTATTAACCCAGATGAGAGGGTTTTAAGTAAGAAAGTATAATAGAAAGTTAGTAGTTAAGCATCTGCTTTTCTGTAAGTCCAATCAAGTCAATGAAACGGCAATGTTTTTTTAAGCAGAGAGAGAACAAAAGAAAACAAGAAGTATGTACGCCAAATACTACTGTAATAAGCAAACCTTAGACTGCTGCATCTAAACCATCCTTAACAGAGTAGCTTCAGAGATATTTGATGACAGTAAAGTAAGCAGGGGATCCATAAATGGGTCTCCACTAACTGATGTCTTAATATTAAATTCAGGAAGGTCATGCTTGTCAACACAAGCATTCAGAATAATTAATGAAAATCTGTTTAATTGCATATGGAGTCTGGATCGTTGGAAAACAACAAAATAATTAGAAGCATGTCCAATGTAAAAATCACCATTGTAATTTTTCATTGTTGATTAGGGTAGATGTCACGCAGTGTCTAAACGTCCAAATAATAGCTCAGGTTTTCATCTTTAATCTCTCTTTCACAACATTCCTTCAGCTGAATTTCACTAACAATGGATCTTTGTAGCGCCATTTTCTTCCCTGAATACACCTATCAGTCTGTGTATCTCTATAACCAATTACGAGAAAATGTTATGTTTTGAGAAAATTTAAAAGAACTGTTTAGTTCCTTCAGCTTTATTCTTTATCCTTTCTGTTTTGTCACCATTCTAGAACTCTAAAAACAGAAGATACAAAAGTCCAGAATACTGAAAATTCCTACAAGAAATGACAGGTGCACTTTAATTCCTTTCACAAAATGCAGTCTTCCAGGTGCACTACTATTTTCTATGTATTTATTCTAGCATTCAGAATGTATGCATCCTGTATATTTGAATAAGAAATTAAGAACACTCCATAAGAATTCCATTTTCAAAATGAATAACATATGACAAAGAAAGACACTTCATGTTGAAAATACAAAAAAAAAAAGTGGGAAAAAAGCTATGGAATAGCACTAATTGCAATTTTACACCATCTTAGTATTTATTCTAAGACATATCAATCTGTATCAGCTAATGTTCAGTTTAGAAAAGATTATTCTTCAGTAGTAATGCACACTAGAGACACTGCAGATGAAGCAATTTTTTCCTTTAATATCAAATGGCCTTCTGTAAAGAAATTATTTTAAAATTCGAATTATTTTCTGCCATTACTATTTCTTGAAGCAATAGGCTTAAATTATACAAAAACATTTCCATAAACTATCTTTAATACATACTAAAATACTAGTGTAAACCTACCCTAAAACAAAGGCTTCCTGAAGGACTAAGCTGTGAAAAAAAGGCAAGGATTACCAATATCTGAGCTGGACAGGACACAATACCTTGTAAACACATTTTCATAGTTATACAAGTCCATGAGCAGTGTATCTGGAATGTGAATTAAAAGCATAATAAATGCAAAGACTCCCATCTGGCTCTTCGCATGGTCAGTTTAAGTTGGCTGCGTTTACTTGTTTAGGCTCAGCAGCTTCTGAGTGCACTGCACTGCTCTGAGAATAAGCCTCGCTCTCCCAACACCATGCTTCTGTAACCTCATGCTCTGAGAACGCCTGCATCGTATTACCCAAGTGCCTGTGCATTACAGCCAGCCGATGTTAATAAGCCAAATATTCCCACCCATTTCTTAAGGCTTGGATGCCATAGTGAGTGCAATCTCACCTTGTATTTTCACACCATGCTCTGATCAAGCTAATAAACCCTTGAAGTACAAACTCCACAGATGAGAGACCTGAAGGGTTGTATGTTGTTTTGTTTTCATTTTTTATAGGAGACAGCTTATTTCTGACTAAATTGTGCTGAATCCTGACTGACTCCATGTGGAGCCACTTTGTAATTCTTGTAAGACACCCAATTCCCCATATTTTCCAGGCTTTTCATTATCTAGGATACTCCATTCTATTACTAAAAATAACAAACCCAACAAAATAAAGAACACTGGAAAAAATTTAGAAGATAGCCTACACTGCTTGTTTATTTAGTATCAAAACTTTACTTTGTTGTCTCAGCACACGGAAGATAGAATGGTTTCCACTGCACTGCTAAAACAAAACTTCTTTTGCCCATATCTATACAAAAACCCAGTATTTTAACTTCACCAGTCTGAAAACAAAAATTCTTACCTCCTGTTTTTGAAAGCATATATTTCATCCACACAGCTGATGCCTTCTAACCTGTACACGTGTGAACACTGAACTCTGTTGCTTGTCTAAAGCACCATGCACAAGTAAGCATAACAGTCCTCTTACCATGTCTACATTCATGGAAACTGCACTTTTTCTGATCAAGTCAAAGCAGGTTAAAAGTCTACTCAATTGCTCTAAGCGAATAAAAACTAAAGTCATTCCACTTAGCCCAGCCTACAATTGCTTAAATACTACTGTATATAAAGAACATAATTTAGAAATAAAAATCAAGCTTTTGGAATGAATGTGTCACACAATTTAAAGTCTTCCTGTTATTGAGACACTACTGACTATGATGTAAGAAATTACATTATTAATTACCACAAGATAGTGCCCACAACAGAAAGGAAGATTGTGATCTGAATGCTATGAGTTAAAACCTTTTCCATTAATATCTGGGATTCTTGATTTTAGTTTTGAAACCAGAAACACTGAAGAAAAGCAGGTTAGAGCATCCATCCCCACTGACGATGATTTAAAAATGTCAAGAAAATGGTTGCAATTTCACAAATGTTCCATCCTGTTAAATGTATTCCGTTCTATGAAAATAAGTATGATTCTGGAGATTCGGAATTTTACTCAAGAAAGATTTGTTTGTATGAAGAGCCACAGTACCTCTTTGCAAGAGTACAAGGAAACAGGCCACCTAACATTTGGAATTTTATTTCAGTGTGAGCAGCAAATACTTTCTATACCTCATCCAAGCTGCTGGATGTAGAGGCAAAAGACCCTGTGTGATACAGCTTTTTCATATAAGACAAAGCAATGAAAGGATACCCAACGATACCAGATGCACATGTCCAGGCAATCAAGTTTCACGCAGTCGAGACTGATCTATAACCAGTTACAATCAGAGCAAAAAGCGTTTTGCCATTCTGCATTTGATGACATACAGCGCTTCTCCTACTTAGAAATACTAAGATGAGAATAGTGTGTAGAAATTAAACACAAGGGTGCATTTCAAACCAGAAATAACAACACTAAAGAGGGTCAACACATCAATCCAATCAGGTTGCAGTCTGTTATAAAAAAAAGTTACCCTTACAATGAACGTAAGAGAACTGGTGAGGGAAGATGAAACTATTGACTCTCTGGTTGAGCAGAACTACAAGTTTGAACAAAGCATCACAGTACGGATTCAAAACCCCTGTGAAATTTTTAATACTAGCCAGCTTCTGAAGGATCAACTAGAAGTTTTAATCTAGCTTTTATAAATAAATTCTTTATCTTGAAAAGCTCTTCTTGTTATCTAAGATTATTCTAAGACCTTGGTGGCAAGTCTTGGCTGACAGACAGGCAAGGTTATGGAGAACAATAAAGGTACATACATTTAATAGTCAGTCTGCAGAACAGCTGCTAAAAAGAAAACTTGACTACAGACTTCAGCAAATGTTAGGTACCAAGACAGCAAAAAGAAAAAAATCTCTGGAGTCAGTTTTGTTGTTAGAATACGCTTTGTCCTTTGTACAGGCGAATTCACTTTCCCGAGAAAATACAAACCATCTACCCTACTTACTGGGTTTCTTTTTCATTTAAAATAAACTTACCGAGTGCCGTCTGCTTTCCAGCTAACTTTGTATGGCTTCTGCTCCAAAAATTTAATGTTTTGCTTGTCCATGGAAACAGGCTGTGCTCCAGGGAATCCAGACCTAAAAAAACCAACCATGTTTATTAAAGTTCTGCAATTAATAGTCACACAACGCAATGCATTTTTTACATTTGACTGAAGTCACATCTTGTACCAGACTTGCTGCATGGTTAACTTGGAGTTAGGACATCTTCTCCAATAAGGTATTTTGCAAGAGAAATCAAATGCCTGTCTGATAAGAACAAGGGTATTTGTTTATGACAAAACATTAAATTATGTGGAACTTCAAAGTTTTAACTTTGGAGGAAGAGATATCTGAATTCAAAAGTACAAGCACTAGAAGAACCATAAGCATCAGCAAGTTGGGAAGCAATGCGAGCAAATCCCTGGATCATCATCTTTGGAAAGGAGTTCAGAATCTTAAACATCAAAATCAATGTTCTCACTAACACTGGACACAAATCCAAGTTGGCTATAAAAATAAGTATCATACCTGAATATTGAAGTGAAAAAGCAGTTCTAAGTCCACTGCTTGAGCAAGCACTAAATTCTACACAAATAGCTGGACTAGACTATGTCTGGAATTTGCACAGCCACAATTCATCTGAAAACATTTTGTTATCTCAATGGAAAAGCAGTTCTAGAATCTCATTTCTTAATATCAACACCTGATCATTCCATTTCATAGTACAAATCCAGATTCTCATCTGTTTCATGGCTGAGTGTTTTTGAGGCTTGCTTTATTAAAAAAAACAAAACAATCCATTCAAAAATAGTCACTTTTCTTCATTTTTTACAATGAGCTGTTTCCTTCTGCAAAAATAAAAATGTAACATTATTTCTATACAGTATAAATAAACAAGTTCTAAATGTTCTCATACCCTTCCCATCCACAGAACTGCTGGCATTTTTGCTGTATTCCTCCTAACTTTGGTTGTGTTGTCACCTGCGTCACACATTTAACTGTTATTCCTTCCAAGAAAATTGCACCCTGAAAAAAAAAAAAAGAAATTAGTATTTAAGCCTTCATGAAAGCAGATCAGAACATGTCAATACAAGATTAAGCCTGTTTTTACAACTTCACCCTCACGAGAAATACTAGCTTAAATATTCCTTTAAAATACCAAGATACATCAGCAGAGCTTTGCCAGTAAACTCACTGGTGAACCATATTATGAACCCAGGAACTGAAATGAATTATTTACAGGGGAAAAAATAAAACAATAATTAAAAAGAATTTTTAAAGTAGGTAAACGGTAAGGGATAGGCACTGTTTAGCTAGTAGTCTCAAGAAACTTCCCACTGCAAGCTAGAGCACCAGTCTGACTCATTGTTTTTCATTTGTAACTACAATGTTTTTTATTCAAAAAGAAAGTAAACTAGTATCAAGTATTTAATAGTAAATTGCTCACATATGAAATTTGCAGGGATCAAATTCATCATCTTTAGTACACAAAATATTATATAATAATAAGGTAGTGTAAGACATCTATTTGTGGATAAGAATCCGAATCTAAGCAGTACTGTAAGCCTGGAGCAAATCACTATACATTAAAGGCCATAAAACTCTTTCTGGCAGAAGCCTTTGTGACACTATTTTTAAGTGTGTCAATAAGTATGTCCTCAAAATAAGTAAACTGGAAACTAAGGACAAAATTGACCAATTAAATGTTAAACAAAATCTCTTAATATATAAATGGTATTTCTACACCAACAATTCTGTGCTTTCCTTCATCCATGGAAAGTAAGAGCTGCTCCCTAACCACAGAGATGTAACTTGTGAGATAAACATAAGTAGCTTCGTAATTAGCAAACAAAGTGACTTGGAAACATCTTCAGACATGAGATTTTTGATGTTTTTTTAAAAAAAAAATCTCAGCAGATGAAGACATTAAGTCCTACTTTTGTCCTTCAAAAATCTTTGAGATGTATGTTTTCAATTAAATATGTCAATTTTATCAGACCTAGATGATAATAATCCAGTACAAGAAGTTCAACTACACGAACTTCACCTCCACCCAGGTGAGCTACTAGGTTATACGTCTCAAAACTTAAACTTACACTGTAGGGAAAAAAATTTAAAGGATGAATAAACTTATATAGCAGCAAACTTACAGGGTTCTCAGATGATGTAGGACAAACTTCTTAACAAAATAGAAAACATAAACAGTTGGTTTGTAACAAAATATTTGTGTAAAAACATACTTGCACAATTTTATTCTCAATCTAAACAAGGTCACTGAAATGGAGCTGCTATCCTGAACGCCACAGAAAGGTCTAAGTAGAGATCAATAAAAGAATCCTGAAAATAAAAATAACTTCTATATTCCAGAAAACGTTTGATGCTGAGTGAAATAAAAACAAATTCTGCACAAAAGAACACATTAAAGCCATGAGGTCTACAAAGCTACACAATTAAAGATTTCTACAGAGATTCCAAACTGACCAGACTTCTTTCAACAGCATCTGAAATAAATTCTCAGTGCAGACAAAGAAGATCAATGCACGAAGTTTCACCTGTTGAGCTATGAATCCTGCAAATGAAGATACAAGTTTTTCATATCTGTTCTCTAAAATACTTGAAACTTGCCTTAACAAATCTAGCTGCACACTACTGATGAAAGGAGCCTTTCTGCTCCCTTTCCCCACTCCGTGCCACTCATCTGTTCTACTCTTCAGCAAGTCTAGGAACTAAGCTGGCAAAAATAACACCATGAATTAGTAATATTCTGCCAAATCAGCATCCTAAACTAGTTCACTACAGGATGAGTCAGCACTAGTGCCAGCACAAGGGAAGAGGAACAACACAAGGAGCGCAGGGAAAGCAGGACCGCAGTTTTCAGTACAGCCTGCACTTAGGCAAGATTGGCTCAGTTGCACCACCAAATCGTGTTCCGAGAACAGTACATCCTGACGAAATATCCTAGTTCATAACCTTAACTAACTTGAGCTTGGCAGGCTTTCGGCACAGCACTTACCCCCTATTATTTATGTGGGCACGAGCAGGTGCAACAGCACACAGGTGACTGGGCGAGCGAGGCAGGCAGCTACACACGCCAAGCCAGTATGTTGGCTGAATTCCGGATAAGGGGTTCAGAAAACCACGAAATAAAGGAAGCTGGTTGTGCTTTGCTTCTCAGAATACAAGTAGTATGACTGCTAAGATTCAAGCAGGAGGCAGGCAACAGGAAAGATTTTCCAGAGAAGAAAAAGTCATAAACATGAAATCGGTGCCTGCCATTTGAAGGTGTCTCTTGCAGATGATCCGCCTCAAGTATACTCGCTAGCTAAGGCACAGCACTATGAAAACAAGGTGAGTCACTTGGGCATCCGTGCTTGGCTAACTCGGCACTCCAGGTTTCATAAGGACATTTCCTTGGATAAGGTGCTAAAACTGAGCCAGATCCACGCACTGTCTGCACCACTGTTGAGCTAACAAGCCCCCTGTGGAAAAGGATACTGGAGAACACAGTGCAGAGATGCCAGATCACTCAGCTCAGCAGGAGCACCTCAGGTCCTCAGCGCTGCTACTAAGCCCAGAGTTATAAGCCCTAATGGACCCCAGGTAACTACGTGCACCTAGTATCTACGCTCTGCACACCATCTGTATTAAGAAAGCTCTCCCCACTTGCCACCGTATCCCTCCACCCATCACTTCAGCTGAAGGAGAAGTGGAAATGCGTATCATCTCCTGTTGGTTCAGATCCTAAACAACATCTGGAGGAGTGGGTGAGCGGGACCTCCCTGACCCTAGTGGCTATCATCAGGCCTGGGGGACGGCCATCTTCAGCTACTCAGACTTGACCGAGTACCAAAGAGCTCAGAGACTGCCTTCCAGAGGACAAGACACATTCAAACACATGTCCAGAAGAGAGAGAGTTCACATCTAAAAGAGAAGAAGGGAGAGCCAGGGAGTTACAATGATCAGCTTAGGTTTAATACCTAGATATACAGGATCAAACCACAAAAACTGCCTCCAGGTACGCACAAGCAAAAAAGATACAACAAAACCACACTGACTGTCAGTAACAACGGTGTTCAACTAAGCATTTGGTTTTGGTGATCAAATAGGCTTCACAGAACTGGGAGAAGCAGGAAATACCACATCTTTTGATGCTGGCTTTTGTCATGGCTTGTCTTGTTCTCATAGAGGAACTCAAAAAACATGGGGAAGGTCTAACTTCTACAAAACCAAGGAGCAACCTGTTTCAAAACCAGCTTCAGAGGAGTTAAGTGTTTCACTAACAAAATGGAAGAATATATTGAGAAGGTTCTGTGGAGTCTGGTTTAGGTGTAACAGAATTAATTTATCTTCCCTAAATTTCCTGTCAGCATATTCTTATTTTTGTGACATCTGCAAATTTAGTAACAGGGATACAGACTGCGCTGGTAGCTTAAGAATTCAGTGTTATCCTTAATTGTAAGAATGGGCTAGAAAAAACACTGTGCAATTCAGTATAAACAAAATTCTACACTTAATAAAGAATAAGCAATTACACAAACACGCACTGGTAGATAATTAGAGTAAACAATACGGAGGCAGCAAGAGACTAAAAGCTGAATTAGTATTATTCTGTCTTGGAAAAGGCAATTATATTGAGATACATAAACAGAAGTATTAGCCTTAAGACATGTGAAATTAATTCCTCCCTATTAAGCACTAGGATGGCCTCAGCTAGAGGCTTGTGTTCAATTATAGGCACAACAGTCTCAAAAACGTGAGTCAACATGACAGAATACAAAGAATGACAAGAATCGATAGAAGTATAACAAATACGGACTATAGGGAAAAAGTGAATAAATTGGCATTTAATGTGGAGAAAGAGAAGGCTAAAAGGAAATGACACTTGTATTCAAGTTCATAAAATGCTACTGCAAAATCAGAAAATAAACTTTTTCCCATATCCATCTAGACACCCATGGGCAGAACAGTAAGTACAGGGGTTAAACTTTGGCAAAAAAAAGTAGGTTAGGCAGAAAAAGCCAAAGTCACTAATATTTAGAATCAACATACTTTGACAATTAAATAATAAATATTAGCCTCACTAACTGTGTCAGCCATGAGGTTTAATGGTTTCCCTCTGTCTTGCAGATGATCACAAGACACCTGCACTCAAAATCATGAAGAAAATCATTAACATCTACCACCTCTTCCAGACTGTCCGAGACGTAACCATCCATTTTAGAAGCAGTACATATTACACCCTGTAACGCCTGTGAAATATACAGCTTACATGGGACTAGAACAAATGGCATTCCTTAACAAACAGTAAAAGATCTGGCTGACACATTAAAAGTTTGAAGGTTCCAACTCAGAATTATAACTTTTTGTCCTATTTGCAAAGTCCGGTATTAGTATTTTTTTCCTGAAGTAAGATTCTATGTGTCAGTTAATAATGTTGCTTTGATGCTACAATCACCATGGCATGCACTGACAAAGCCAAAACATGTTTGGATTTCCTGCGTAGCATCTGAGACTACAGCAAACAGATTTGCTGTTACCTGTCAGCTACACTTGGGTGACGACAAAGGAAACTGTAATGGTAGTATGTTCTAACAGTTCCCATAGTTTATGTAGCAGAGAACGGAAAGGCTGTCCAGGCTTTTTGACATCAAAACATTGAAGTTCTAGTGAAAGATGTTGCAGTAAGCTTCCTCATGTCCAGGATGGAATTTCTGAAATGGACAGCATCGTAACTTCACTTTGCGGGCTAGCTGGGCAGTTGCTTCTGACTATTCATTATGCTAGCAAGAGGCCTCAGAGGTGTATCCTCCTCTGTCCCTAAACTTTTCTTCTGTCCCCACAAAGACCTGGATCAAAATGAAAACATTTGAGAACATGCCACTATCACCACAGCCACCTCTAGTTTGACACTGTCTACCCCAAAATGTTTACAAAAAGTCAGATTAGAAGGCTGAAAATATCTGCTGCAGGATATCAACAAAACGCTGAAAATTTAGCCCTTTCGACAGTCAAATAAGAAAATCTGAGCAAGAGGTATTTACCTGATAATCATTCCCCTTGTAGATCGCATATTTACAAGGAATCACAAACAGATTGTATCCATCTCTACTGAGTTAAGAAGCAGTCCAATCTGCCAGCCAAGAACCATGGTAAAGAATTCTCCCCGTTCCTCCTCTTCATGTCAGAATGTTCCTCCAGAGCTGCAAAACTGAATTATACGAATATGCATATTAACTAGATGATTCTTTCTTTCATAAATTCTCTAACTCGTAATTAACTTTTAGTTATTAATATGCTTATTCGTATAATTTAGCTTCCAGCTTTCAAAAAAACTACGGTGGCAGATAAGAAGCAGCCTGGGAAGCCAGTATCACGATTCCTGTTAATCATACCAGTTTAGTTTTGTACTTGCTGAAAAGAGGCTGTCATTGGACCCCACCATCACACCTCATTTGTCAAAATGCAAAATGCAAGTCAAAAAAACAGTTTTGAGGTTCCAGCCCAAATAAATTTTTTTTGATATCTATGTTTTACCACAAGGCTAATAGAGGTAGTGGCCATATCCCTGAGTATATTTTTACTATGGATTTTTGCAGTGTGGGCAATTTTTTATTCCAGCTGTTTGACTATTTGAAAGCTTTCAAAGTTCATATTGCTTCTTTGGACTATGTTTTGTATTCCTTTCATGCTAATTTCTTCCACACTCCATCTGTAAACCATGTTGAGCAGCTGCAGTAACAACAAAACGCATTTTTGCAGCATATTTCATATGAGGATTTCCAAGTGTTTGCAAACAAACACACCTCAGCACACAAGTAAAAATTCAGTATTTTGCAAAAAGAATCTGAATCTATTTTTGCACTACGCAACATTCTCTCCTGTTTTATCTGAAAATAAAAAAAAAAATGCAGCAATTTGGAGGGAACTGAGCCATTAGTCTTCAGATGATACAATTATATTCTTTGTACTTGACTATTAATTTCGTACTATGGTAAGTACAGCAACTTCTTTCATCAGAATTATGCAGATGTATGTCAAAACTATCACAGTAAGTGATCAACCATATTTCTTATCATTATGCAATTAAAACAGCTTTGAACAAAATATAATTTTAAAGCTGCCTTGGGGGTTTTAAGCTCATATTGCTTTTTGCTAATCCAATACTCAGTCCTTCAAAATTTCCAAAAGTAAGAATATTTGCCAAAATGAGCACTGAATTTAAAAAATTCTGGATTTCACCCACATCTACAAAAAATCAGTTAAAACTGGTTATACACATCCCCCATAACATTTCACCTCTAAAGACAGAGTGAATAATTAAAAAGTGCTTTACTATCTCATCTGAAACTTTTTAAAAAAAAAAACGTGTTATATTAGAAAAATTTTAAGTCATTCTTACAACTGGAACAGTTGAGGTGTTCAATATTAAAGTTCAAGGTTCATACAGGAAAGATAAGAAAGCTTGCAACGAATCTACCAGTTTTTTCTGGTTAGAGATGACACTAACAGTCCTCATTTACAAGACACTGACACTTGTATAGCATGTGCTACGTAGTAACTGATGACTATGAGTTTATTATATTAAGTTTAGCAATTAGAATATTAAGTTCTTAATCAAAAATACCAGTTTTAGACGTTCTTTTCTCCTCTTGCCAAAGGAAGAGCTTGATGATCCAGGTTCTGATTCTTGGCCTCCTGTTTTACCATTATCATCATCCTCCTCTTCATCTTCATCAAAGCACCACTCTGGTAGCTCAGGTGGTGATGGTGCATCATCTTCATCTCCATAACGACGAAATAATTCCTTCAAATAGTCACCTTTATAAATACCCGGTGGTCTAGCCTGCGCAAAAGTAGCCACAGCAGCCTCAATACTGTCAAATAAAAATTGAAAATTACTCTGGATGCTTAATTTACGTGTTTTAGTCATATCTTACCAAGTGTAAGATTTATTAGGACTGAGAATTAAAGCAAATTGCAAACCGGTAATTGCAAAAATATTCATTATATTTGAAACATCATGCTTAGATCAGCCTGGCAACAGTTGCTCCTGCACAAGATTGTGCATAATTATGTAGGCACTGCGTATGTTCTCAGAAGTAACTGCAGCTTGTACTGCTTTGTGTCCTTATTGTAGCTAATAGTGGTTTGCTGGTCACCTAGGTAAAACTTCTACTATTGCTACAGAAAAGGAATGAGTGACACGTAGGTATGTGCTTAATGATGGTATGAAGACAAAAAAGGCCAAAGAAAAAGACGAACAAACTTAACGAAGAAAAAGGCAAGCATTGAAATTCAAGTATGGCTACATTTTTCCCGCCCCTAAGAATTTTTCCTCACATTAGAGGTTCTTCCATCACACTGGGAAAAAGCATCTAATTTTATGAGATTACTTCTCTTTGCAGAAGTTGGTCACAAAAAAACTATTCAGAAACCTTTTACTATGCAGCTAACACTTAATCTTAAGTGCTTAAATAAACTGGAGACCGCATCACAAAAAAATCAGAAACCAAAACTAACAGTCATGCATCTTTACTAGCTATGTGGAAAACACTCCAACATATACAACAGCAAGCACAGCATAAGGGTTTTGTTGTTGCTATTTTCATGTATCTTTTAAAAATGTTTAACAGAAAACATGGACTTATTTCTGTCTTCAGTTTATCCTGGCTGTGTGGACCAATAATGCTCCATCGATCAACATTTAGAAATCTTGCTAAATTGAGGAGAAATCACAAAAAGCCCCTGTTAGGCTTCTTAATAAGCACATATCTTAAAGCTGGAACGAAAGGACATATTAAATTCTATGAAAAGAATTTTTTTTTCAGATAAGAAAATAGCCTGCCACTGGAACGAGGAAAATATGTAGCTAAAATGGAAAAATGGATTTAAATACAAAATGCATTTTTTTTTGTCTCATCTGTACAGTACAGGAAGGAGCCTGGAGAACTTCAAGGCAGATTTCCCAGAAGAGACAGAAACACTTCCTAACAACCAGTAAGTTTGGTTCTCTCTTCTGATCTTTACTATGAGTAGAAAATAAAACATTTTCCAGAGTGAGACTATCAGATGGTCGGTCACCAGATCTCAGAAATGACAGTTTAAGAATCAGAGTTATTTAGAAGGAGCTTTCTTCCCCATTCTGTTTTCCAAGACTCCTAATTTCCTCCTTACAAGACATTTTTTATTTTGGTATCTTTATTAAATTGATTCACATCTTCTGTAACCAATGTCACTGAAAGGACAAAACAAACCAAAAGGGATGGAGCCTGAAAGACACTCAAATTTGTCCATGATGATATTAGAAGAACTCTATACGATTCGGGAATAGATGGCAATGAAAGCCAAAAGAGGCAGCACAGATTTCAAGTCCAGACACCCAGCTGAAAGAAAACACATTTTGCAAGCTCTAGAAACATAGCAGTCTTTGCAAAAAATGAGTTGTGAAAAAGAGAATCAAGTAAGGTTTCTGATCACTAACTGGAGTGCTTTCCGTCTGGATGAGCTTTCTTTAACTAAAAAGTACATCTCAGTATTCACAATACATCAGCACCACTCCTATATCACGTGTTTAAGGAATGAACAGGGATGGATTTTTCCATCTGGAAAATCTTATTTCTTCATCAGCAAATAACACTGCTTTATTTTAAAGAATGATATAGCAAATCGGATTTATCTTGATACAATGCTTAGCATTAACTACACCTTGCCGAAATTCATCCTTTTGCTGTGGACATTTTCCCCCTACTAGGTGATATATATCTGATATATCTGGGTGTTCTGTTAAAAAAAACTGAGACAAATGAATAAACTTGGTACTATTAAGTACCTGAATGAAGGAGAAAAAAAAAAAAAAAAAAAGAGAAAAAGAGACACGGCTGTTAAGTTTTAAGGCTTTTCCCACAGCGGTTTGGAAATAAAGAGAGGCTGCATAAAAGCAGGAGATTCAAACAGATTCAAGTGCATTTCCTCTTCAGAACAAAGGACCAATTCTGAGTCTAATTACTGCATGCTGCTTTTAAATTATTAGATTAAAAGCATATAAATTTGCTAGTTCACAGGAACAACCAGAATCATACCATAAAGATATTTGTATCTGTGTCTACTTCCTATACTCAGCTAAGGTTCTGCCAAGACTCAGCCACCCACTGCTAATGGCGTTCTGTCTCCATTACTCCAATGTCTTTATTCCAAGTTTACTAACAGACAACAGTGACCTAGTTCTTCGCAAACAGCTTGCACATACATGCCAGGCACCAAATAACTGTATGTACGGTCATAAGAAAATGCTGCAACAGGAGTAGAATTTTCTTCACTTAAAGGACCCTGCAAGATACATGATCCAAATGCTTAAGGGGCTTGTTAAGAAACACGCCTTGCATGGTACCCCATCAGCAAGGAAACAGTGACTCGCGAATACTAGCAAACATGCAGAAGTCATGCCCACCAGCATGGTACAAGCCATTTTTTTTAATACTCATGTTATTTAAGAAGATCACTACTCTTTATGAAGGCACCAACATTTTTAAATGACAAAAACCACAGGTGAGTCTGTGTAGAAGCATGCTGTAGACTTCAGTCAAACAAGAAGCTGGAAACAAGGACTTTGTCTCCCCTCAACCCTTCAGCAGCAGGTATATCACACTGCTCTTGCTCTAGCTCATGACCTCTCTTCAGAACTTGAAAAACGTAAAAAGCCTACGTGGAAACCTACATGAAAAAGACAAAAAAGTAAGAGAAATAATCTTTCAGGCATCTCTGAACTCTACATTCTTACTCAAAATGTAGGACATGTCACGGGGAGGAGACTCAATACACACACTCCTAAAAGCCTACACACAGCAAGTACAGCTGACTTTTGACCTACCAGACCTATAAAGCTCGACTGAAACAGGATAAGCTACCAAGGAACAACATGAACAATGTTAATATAGGTTGTTTGCTCAAGATTAGTAGGCAGTTATTTATTTAAATAACAGTGAACACATTACGACAGCTGTCCGGACAATGAGTGAAACATACTAAAGATGCCTTTGGTCACCTTCCACAAATCCCTTGGAATTAACATTCTAAGTTACCTCCAGTCCATCTTCTCTACCAAAAAGGCACAGATCAGAAATCCAGTTCTATTGAAACCATGTGTACAGTGGACACCTAGACAAGACAAGAAAAGGGCATAATCAATTGCAAGTAATTTAACAAACATGCTTCAGTTTCACAGGTGTGTTTTTGGATCCTTCTGCCTTCATCAGTTACCTCGCTGTCCATCAAGGCAGCCCAGATCACATAGGGCACATAAGCCTAAAAAGCAATTGATTACATTCTTTCTGCAAATTATTAGCAACAAGAATATAGTATAGTTCAGTTTATCCCAGAGCACTAACAATGCAACTGAAATATGGCTAATACAGATAAGATTCAAAGTATTTTTTTTATGACTGGTCAAATGCTTATCAGAAGACAATAAAATCCAATTCAGTAATTGTGATTTTAGTAGATGCAACATGCATTACATTCATTTCACACCATCAGGCATAAAAATCACATCCAAATTTCCCTACCTCAAACTTGAAAGTGGTGTCAATAGACCACAACTCTATTTCAACTTTGCTATTACCACGCTAAGACCATACTACTTAATTTTGAAAAAAAGAAAAAGTATGAAAACTATACAAGAGTATAATCAACTTCAGTTACTTATCTTTTTTAATGTAAGAAAAAAAGAATTAAGTCTTCAGCCTCTATTTTACTGAATTCATCCCCAGTGAAAGAAGGGGAAGAGTCAAATGCATTGGAACTTTTTTTCCTCTAAAGGCAACAGCACCATCTACCGATAAACAAACCAGCCTGAAAATCTTTGCTATTACAAATGTCGCGAAGGATTCAGGCAAGTTGTAGCCTCTTGCTCATGCTGCATTTTAAATTATAAATATCAGAGTATTAAAGTTACCACTAACACCAAACACAATTATTCTTAATATTAACATATTTTTCAGTTGTGACCACGAAGCAAGCCACTTAAGCTTTTACTGATTTCCTTATTTCTCTACCATAACTAGTGAAGTAACTTTAGCAACAATTCACTTGATGCTTATTCAGACAAAATGTGAATATCTTTTTTTCTATATGCTCCCCTATATTGCAAGTATTTATTTTTTTTTACTAGAGATCCAAAACTTGCCTACAAAGAGTAGACTGATAAAAACAAGAAACTTCATATGGGTAAACAGAAATATATAACAACTGTATCAGGGTTGGGTTTTGTGCCTGCCCCACCAAGTCTTCCTTCTTAATAAAGCAACACGAAAACTATTACAAATTTCTTGGATTCATCCATTCTAACCATTTAATAATTTCAAAAACTGTGTAACTTCAATCAAGTTAAATGAATTTTAGCTTCCTTATAGAATTTGTTCCCAGCAATAATTTCTCCTGTGTTTTCTGCTCAAACAAAATTTTTGCATTTTGTTTCCTTAAGGTTGGTACGCAAAAAAAAAGTTTCCATCCTATATTGTTCTAGCTGAATAGAAAATTTTGTTCACTTATCATTCACATTTCAGTCGCTTTTCATATCTAAGCTTCACACTGGAAATGAAACCGTACACAATTGCTATCAATAAGCCCTACAGCTGTTACTGCTACCAAGAAGGTTAAGTCAATAATTTCATGTACATGGCAAAGATAAGAAGCATCTCAGCACTGAGACCAATGGCTTGGAAGGGAAAGATCACATGGGGTACAGTGCTGTCACTGCTGCACACTGCTTTCACTTCTGATAAAAACATCCCCTGCACCAGTCCCTATGACATCCTGTCAGAGGAAACAAATGTCCAGAACCAGAAACAACTTTTCAGTAACTCATGGAAGGGAAATGGAAAATCCCAACAACCTTTTTTTACTATGAAAAGGCTAATCACAGGTTATGTAAAAGCCTAGTCAGCACATTATTTTCTTCTTGACTATAATGGACTTTTTTTTTTTCCATAAAGTTGAAATAATCTAAATAATGCAAGAACATTCCGAAATTCATAGAAGTCAAAGTTAGTGACTCAACAGCAAAAATGGCATTTCCAGTGTTGAAATACCAGTTAAATGGGTCTGCAATTTACAGGACATGCAATCCCTGTTCCATATAATTTGCTGACCATAACAATATTTCAAGTTCTGAAATACTGTTGGAGGACCAAGTGGAGCAACTGCAAAGGGAGAGTGAAAAATGAGGAACTGCTAAATGAGAGTGAGTGGGATCAGTCATCAACAATATTTCAAGTTCTGGTGCAAGTTCTGTAATATTGTTGATGACTGATCCCACTCACTCTCATTTAGCAGTTCCTCATTTTCCACATGACACTTGCTTTACAGTTCAGAGAAGAAAACGCAAGTCTCAAATTTAAATTGCATTCTATGTGAAATAAAGAAATAAGAAAGTACCTAAAAGAAAACTATGTGAAAAAGCATGTGCCCAAATTAAATCTTTCAAGCACACAAAAAAAAAAAAAAAAAGACTCTCAGTGGCACCCTGTAACAGGACAAGAAGCAATCTGTAAAAATTTAAATACATTAAATTCCGTTTAAACGCAAGAAAAAAAAAAAAAAAAAAACCACTGTGTTTTGAAAGGGGGGGAAAAAACTGGAAGGGGTTGCCCAAAAAAGCTGGGGGGCCCCCCAGCTTGGGGAAGGCCAAAACGAAAACGGCCCAAGTC
>Ga0181612_104877_pt1 | contig 20047 bp, 12 predicted proteins | sample HoacroProtozoa21_FD_119630 | JGI IMG/M metagenome (GOLD analysis project Ga0181612, IMG submission 119630) | Hoatzin crop microbial communities from Cojedes, Venezuel. Combined Assembly of Gp0051906, Gp0051904, Gp0051908 | reverse complement strand
CATTAAATACCACTTCATTCTGCTACCAAAGCACTTTGTGGGAGACACAGAGGTGCGAATGAGTTCATTCTTCTGTGCTACAGTAGCTTAGGCCCCAAACGAAATCAGGGTTCTGTTGCCCTAGGCAAGATATAAATGCTTAGAAATACTTAATGGCCTCCAGCACACACTGTCCAAGCAAATGGAGAAAAGGTGGAAGGGAAAGCAGAAATCCCGAAGAAGGAAGTGACTCCCCTCAGGCTGCAGAGAAGGTCAGTAGCAGAGGCAGAGCCCAAGGAGCTTTCTAAATGCTATTCCTGCTAGCAGGGATCTTGACCTAAGAGATAATCAAGAATGAAGAATAAGCAGTCTCAAGCCTGTATCTCTGGGCTAGGACAAATTCCTTACTTTGATGTGACATTTTAAATTGCGCAAAACTCCTGGTCTTCGCACCGTGCCTCAGTGACCCTTAGGGAACAAGAGGGGATATGCAGTAAAGGGCAGCTCAAGCAAGAGATGCAGACTAGAAAAAAGCATCATGGTTTCCTACCATCAGCAAAAAAACCAAATTCCAGCCTAGCCACACTCAAGACATTCAGTCACAGACGATAAATAGTGACGCGGACCATTGCATAATGCTGTCATGCAACGGGACAGGTACATAACACAGAGAGGGCTAATCTCAGGTAGAAAGCTTCTGTTGGAATAGAATGACTGGCTTGTAACACACTCCTGCTACATGAACATTTCCCATTTCTGGGGCCGTTTGGAAGCACACCCTTCACATCTTGTCCTGCCATCATAGGATGTCGTGCTTAAAAAGACATCATGCAGCCAGGGATGGGACTGCTGCTCAACTTCGCACAAGGAAAGCTTGTTCTCACAAGATTTCCAGTCAAATTGAATAAACACAAGGTTCAGAGAACTCACGTAGAATCAGACTCCTTGTACGTAAGGACAAGGCACATCCTACATCCCACCTGAAGCCGATTCAGAGGTAGTGTCTTCTTGTGACCCTGCTGTGCTGGGCTGCCATGCCCTAGTTCTGCCCTAAGAAGATGAACAGATCTTCACCAGCAGCTAAATTAGAGTAATTAAAAACAGTTATGGACCTTCTCAGGTGAGGTGTTATATCTGACTGTACAAGCATTCTGTCTTTGTGTCCCTGTGTTGCACTGGTGAAGAATCCTGTAGACAACCACTACCCTGCCAATCAGTCAGTGGCAGCATCCAGCTATGGAGACAGTAACACCTTCAACACATTCAGTGCCAATGCCTTGGGATAGTCTGGCTGCACCGTAATTTCCAGAGTGCTCCTTTAAAGCAATATTTTTGTCTCTACTTCCTATTACTCAACTTTTCCTCCTGCCATAGTACCACTTGTAAACCCAAACCTCCTCCCTGCCTGCGGTGGGAAGACACATTGCCGAGCCCCCATGGGCTAGGCGCACAGCCCTGCAGGCAGTACAAGGGCCCGAGGCAGCTGTCACGACAAGACTCCTGAGTGACAGCGAGATCAACAACACGGAAGCTGTTTGCCATTTGGAGACACCACCTGTACTTTCCCCCCTCCGATTATTCCCACTCCTTGTGCCTGACCCAGCTGCAAGGTAAGCCAAGTGTGCTGTCCTCCGACTTGAAAAAAAATTGGCAGCAAATGACTGCAAGTGCAGTTGAGTTATGGTGCGGCTTGCTATTCCTGCTCAACCAATGTGTAACTTTACTGGGGAAAGATACAGGTGAACCCCCGGCTGTCAATTCCTATAAGGAAATCCACCCACCCATTCTGATTTTATTCTCATCAAAATACAGTTGCTTCACCTCATTTCCACCTGGTTGCAGTGAACCAAAGACCTGTTTCTGCTTCTACATCTCCTAGGAGCTTGCTGAGTGGCACTGTGTAAGTTTAGTGTAATTTTGCCTCTCTCTTTCCCCCTCTGTAAAGACAGTGCTGGTGATGCCAGAATGTGTAATGCCATGGTATGGTCTACAAATGAAATACAGTCGAAATGGTGTTTAGCAAATGAAACAAGGAGAGAAGATGCATGCTGGGGAGAAGCACTGAGAGAAACACCTTAGAACAAATTAATGAAGGTCTGACATGGCAAGGAGATGCCAAGAGTTTGTTACCAGATAGGAGGTTGCAATGTGGTTCCAGTTAGCGGTGAGGTAATTCTGTTCTCTTTCGGTTTTTGAGGTCTCTATTATCTTTGTCAGAGAAATCACAGTCATAGCTGCTTCCCTTGTGGATAGTGGTAATAAGAAAACCAAGTCCCAAGAAATAGCAGAGCAAATTCTTTCTGAAACATTGCTAGCCCAGGACAACACAAAACCACAAAGGTGGATGAGTATCAAAGGAGAAGCTGTGCGGCATATCTTTATTTGATTGAAATTCCTTACAGTAAGGAATGGCCAACTCATATCCTTTTGTTAGCCCAAAATTCAGTTAATAAACAAATAAATGGGAGGAGGTTGTGCAATAGGAGTTAATATCTTGATTTAGCTACTGTGTATAACTGCTTCTCACACTTAATGGGTTTAAAATGCAATATCCAAAATACATATTGTGAAGAGATATTACAGAATATGAGCAGTGCTTCCAGGCACAAGCAAAAAATGCACTCAAACATGCAGTAGCTTCCTTCTGCTTCATCATGACCCTGAATTAATTTTTACATTAACTTTGCTCTTCTTTATAACTAGTCTAGGCTCTTAAAAAATTTGCACCTAGTTCATTGGGACTTATTATGTACTTCCTAAGCTTTCTCCACGCTTGAAATTACCATCTGGGTCTGTCCATCACTCTGCCCAGAGAATTGCAAATACCCAGAACGCCTCTTGCCTGGCTCTTTTTCAGCACAAATTGGGGTTAGACATGATACAAACCAAACAAGAATGGTGCAGAGGTCACTGGTTGTGATGGTACAGAGAGGTTAGCTTTGGAAAACAGTTGATGCTGCAAAGCTATCCAAAAGCTAAGGTCCCTTTCAACTTAATTTGTAGGTTTGTAGCAGTAGAGATGAGTTGTTAATTCACCCTTGACAGCTTTATTCAACAATCGATGGATAGTCTTTGAAAATTAAATAATGAGGATCAGTGATATCTCCTATTTATTTTTAAGGGTATGAAAGGACATAGCCATCATTTAGTAGACAAGCAGAATGATTTCTATAATCAGAGACACGGGTAGAAACAACTTGAACCAGTAACAAGGTAGGAAACCCCAGAGCTCGACAGGGATAACATCTCTTGTCTAATAAAGAAAACTGGCAGTTCTGCAGGACAGCTGTGATAGGCATCTCCGAGATGAACTTTGCTGGAAAGAAGCTGCACAATACAACACCACAGCGGTGATCAAAAATGTAGTATTAACGCATTGGCCAGTGAAAAGGCCTGGGTCTCCTCCCGTGGAGGGCCTAGATCAATATAGTATCGTTAGACTGATACAAAAACTGGTGTCCCTGAATAGAAAGTGAGGCAGAGGGTTGTGAGGTCTCCGTGTGATCTGATCTCTGGCATGAAATAATCTTCTCCGAGCCCAGCACAGCTCCTCTAACCCCCTTAACAACAAGTCAAATGAATATGATAGCATCTTCTGACAAGACCATTTCCCTCTCCTGTATGATGTGGTTCTGGGAGAAATTTTATCTTGCCACCAATTAACCATCCGTATCTGGAGAATAAAAATGTAGTGAAATTTTTTTTCTGTCTGTGAGGCTTTGTTCTGCCACTGTGCACTATACATATCTCTGATATCCTCAAGAGAAATAGCAGGCTCATGCTCTTTATTTTAACATTCATGACATTATGGCATTTTAGATGAAATATCCACATACGCCAGTGAGTTTGTGAGGTGGGGAAGCAAGGCTGATACACTCCACTGAAGAGAACTAATATTAAACAAAATATTAAAAAAGGGAGATTCATTAGTGAAAGTTAGACTGACCCTTTCATACTGTCACAAGCTGTTCTTAGCATTGTACTACCTTACACAGTGCACATCAACTAGACTCGATCTCACGAGCAAGCGAGACATGGGTTAAAGCGGAGCTATTTCCATTAAAAATAAAAATAAATAAAACTTGAAAGAAAAAAGGATATGACTACTGGGGGGACTGGACAGCTCAGGGGTCTGTTAATAGGATAGAGCGTTGTTTGGATTTCAAGGTCTTAGGCTGATTGCAGACCAAGTCAATAGGGAGAAGAAAAGCCATTGCGTTTAATGGCTGGTTAGTGATGGATGTGAACTGAATTGATGGTCTCAATCCAGTTCAGAGCAAAGTTCACAAAAATACCTTAACGTGCCGATTTTTTTTTTTTATAGAAATGCAGCAAACAAAGGAAGGAAGAAGCTGAGATTAAAGTACTTAGCTGGGGCATCTTTTGTCCGTTCCCACCCCTGCTCTGCAATTTCTCCAGCTGCAGCAAATCAGCTGGTTCCTCACAGTCTCAGTTCTCCTTATGTAAAGCAGAGGTGACATTTGACTGCCTTTTATTAAGGCATAAAGCTAAACACCAAAGCGTGGGGGCCCACAAGCAGCAGGCTTGGGTACCCCTTGCATCCCAAGGAGATCCATGTCTCACATGTCCCTCTGCCTTCAGACATCTCCCCTTTGCCTGGAGGTCAGGCAGCAGAACAGTCTTCCTAGATGCTGCTTCAGAAAGTCTCAGTCCTCAAGGCCATCAATCAGTCACCTTTCTCAAGCACTAAATTCATTTAAAGGAGGCAAAAATAAAAAGTAGAGCAAAGAAAGACCCAGATTTCATAATACGGGAAGACTGTGAGTGGGAGTCTGCCTTTGAAGCGCCTACAAGAGAATCTAATCAAGGCATTTACTATAAACAGAGAAAATCGATCACAGAACATTTTTAACATTTAAAACATGTCTCTGTTTGGACAGCTGAGACATCCCATTACTGTGAATGACACGGCCAGATCAAGGGTCTACACAATTTGAGAGAGCTGTAAATCATCCCCAGACCTTCGGGTACACAAACATTTACAGAATTGCTTTAAATTATTTGTAAATAATGGGCCAAATTCATCCCTGGGCACAGAGTGGCTGCCTGCCATTGGCTTCGATGGGAACTGCACTGCCTTACTCCAAGGCCGAGAGGAGCAGGTGAACGCATGGGGCCCGGTGCTGGGGTGGTGCAGGGGCAGTTTGAAGCTGACACCTGCCTTGGAGCCTGCATCGCCACTCAGCAGAATGCAGACATGGCCAGGGGGAGTTGTACAAATACGTGTTCAAAAGATACAGGTGTAAACGTAGGGGCAGGGAGCAGCTTTTGTGCATTTTTACAACCTTATGAGACACTTACTTTGTCCAAAGCTTTGATGAGCTGAATGCAAAGATAATGGAGCACAGAACTATTTACATGCTGATGGGTAAGGACACAGAAGAGTTGGATTACACCAACATGGGCGGCCTCTCTATCCACTGAATGCCAACCTACAGTCATGCTGGAAGCGGCTGGTGCCCCTTATGCTCACTAGTAGCTGGTTGACAACTACTGGGTTGACATGGTTTAAATGATCACCACCATAAAAAAAAACAACAAACCCTGCTAGGTCTTCGACAGTGCTGGCAAGAAGCTCTCACAGCACCTTCTCTATGAGGTCACTGTCATTAAGTTTCACAAGTGTGGTACGGCAAGCTGATGTCCCTGCAGCAATATCAATCCAGCAGGACATATGGGGAGTGAACCCAGGTCTTCTGAGAACTCTGCTGGCTGGGCCACCCACCCTGGTGGTGTCCTGGAATAAAAGCATTAATTGGAGGCTAAATTACCTTCTCCTGCAGGTGGAAGGGTCGGGATCTCAGAAGCTACATACTACCGCTCAGCTCATTCAGAACAGAGTCAATGGCAGCGCACTCTGCAAGCAGGGCTGCACCAGCACTGAGGACCTTGGTCTCAGATCTCCAGAGGAAGGAAAAAAACAGTCTGCAGCTTGGAAAGAGCTGGGACCTGAGGCAAAACCTGTACTTACTGAAGACAGTCTGTGTGACATCTAAATACACTTAACAGGAGCCAATGGTGAGACCCCATAGCCTGGCCCTTGCATCCTTGACCATATCTTGATGTCTCAAATTAGAGCGTTTAATAAGAGTATGTTATAATGTGAGCCAAGACAGGATCAATGGGTTTATTGTACGTTAAAATACATTATAGAGCGGTATTAGAGAAGGAGCCCTCCTGCTTGGCTCATTACTGCTAGTGGAAGTTAGTCTCTCCAGACTCGATGAGAGTCACATACGCAGTAAGTTAGTGGGCTGCCTCATGTCCAGGTCTGTTAATCTCAACAGGAGCTGTGCTAAGCAAAGCCCTATTAAAGAGAATTTTAATAAAGGGCTGATTTGTAAACACATATGACCCCAGCCTCATTTGTAATGTAAGGAATACGCGTTCTCTCACCTCTTGCCTGTCTACTAAACTTTAAAAAGGCCATTTGCTGTGATACATTACTCTCAGAAGTCTCAATGGATTTTCCTAGAACGTTTCCTACAGACTTTCTATTGAAACTAAATGGAACTACCCATGTTGGATTACTTTGAAATCTCCCTAGAATTTCCTACTGATGCTGTATAGGCAATTCTTGCAAGCAGAAAGGAGAATAAAGCATTCCTGTTCCCCCTCTGCTTTCCTATGGTTGCTGCCAAAGATGGAGGCAGTTATCCCTCTGTGGGGAGCCCGTGGAGTTTCTCTGACTCAGAGAAATCTCAGAATATCTGTAAAGAGCATTTATTGATTTGTATTTGCACATTTGGAAAAGCAAACTCCAGAAAGGATATTAAATATAAAAAGATTTTTTTCTTTTTTATTTCGTACAAATGTTAAAGGGCCATATTCTAACTTGAGTGACATCCCAGGCAACCCTATTGGACCTTCAGGAGACTGCACTGAGGAGGTACAAACCAGCAGAGAATCTGGCCCACTCTACTCACCTTCTGGCTGAAATCCATACAAAATATCAAATTTCTGTTTTTTGTTCAAGTGCAGAGTCTAAACCCCACATGATAAACTAAACACGTGGACTTGGCACTAAAAAATACAGAACATGAAAGGTTGATAAGTGGTCCCATTCCAGTGTCCAAAAGCCCTTTCCACACCAAAATATTAGCTTAGCATAATATCCTAAGCTGAAAAACTCAGGATTACACAGACCAGAGAAGAGAGGCCTAAGAACCAGTCTCTTCAGTGACAGCAAGCAGAGGGATAACCTGCACTGTCACTATATGGGCTGCTCCCGTCTGTTGGGCAGGTAGAGAATTCTTCTTCATAGCAACACTGACCATTTGTTATTTAAAGACTATCTTGGCAATAGCCTGTCTGAACACTAACACGCCACATGCAATCCACAGTATCTCAGCTTTTAGTCCAAAGAAAGTCTGGTGGACACTTTTAAAGTTATGTTCATTTGGGAATTTACAAAGAAAGCAGAAAGGATGTGTCTTTCCATAATTTCAAAAGAGAAATACAGCATCATGACTGAGTGGATAAAACTTTGGGAGGCCGCAGCAATGTTGCTTTTTCTGCATTCACTAGAGTCAGTTATGGCTAAAAGCCTAAAAGCTGAGGAGGGAAGTTTCATATGTCCAGATGTTTCACTGGTGGGTGCCTGGCTGCATGGGTCTGGGAGATGCTCCCAATGGCACCCGTGTTGCTCACAGGGTGGACAAACCACTCTGCTGATGCAGTTTTGCAGTGCTTTCTCCCCAAGCCCTTCCATTTTCACTGCACCTGTGGCTAGCACAAATAGTGATGGAGGAGGAAGACAGCAGCCTGTCAGGACAGCTCACCTCTCCTTGAATTCATTCCCTTTCTTCCCTAGCAGGGTACCAGCACCTTCCCTACCAGGCTGTTAATGTGCACCCACCACCGGCCAGACCAGGAGCCTCTGGGGGAGGTGGCAAGCAGCGCTGCTGCTGGAGCTGGGCATGGAGCGAGGCACACAGCGTGGCTCCCCTAGCCAGGCACGGAATCTTACAGCGATGGCAGCCTGCTTCCAGCCATGCCCCTTCGCGGCAGGGGTTCCACTGAGCGAAGAGCTATGTGCCTGCAAATTGCTGGATGTACATGCAAGGTCAGAGTTAATATGCTCTGCGTGCTCAATAAATCTAGAGCTCTCTGGCAGAGCTGGGCAGGCACCATATATGTGGTTTTTAGGGAGAAATTCCCCTTTTCTGACTCTGTCTGGAAGCAAATGTTTCACCCTGCAAGAAAAATGCTGGGCTCCTCTGATTTATGGTAAACACCCATCTTAGTTATAAAGCGCCAGCTCAGAGTTCTCCTAACAATCAGAGAACACTGCAGTTATTTTTAATTTGTGCCTAGAGAAATGTTTTGTGGGGAGAAAAAAAGAAAATAGAAAATAAGTATTTTTTTAAAGAAATCCTCCCGTTGCAGTAATGGTGAAAACCAAACATGGCTCAGTCCCGTCCAGGGAAACTGTGCCATGTGTTTCTTGCCACAGGGGATCAGACTGTCAATGAACAGTTTGGGAAATTTGTTAGCATTAGTGCAACACACATTTACGCTGATGGAAAATCTCACCTGCCCTCGTGCAATAGTCTATGCTGCAGATGACCTTACTGAACTTCCAGACATTTGGGAAACAGCCATTCCTGCGGGCTGCTGGTTTCAGCCTGGTGGAGGAAGAGCCGTCAGAGCTAGATCCCTGTACACGAACTAGCACAGCTCAGTTGAAATCAAGAGAGTGACGCTACTGCAAACAAGCATCTGACTTCATTTACAAAGCCAGCAAGCTGGTCCTTTCTATTCACACAATCTGAACGGCATATGTTTCAAGAAATGATGAACTGTAGATTAGTCTAACTACTTCCCTTTAAGAACACCAGCACAGACAACATTAGGTATGTGCAATCCTCACGACAGACCCGTGGAAGCACTGCACGATTGGTGGAAGTGAGGGTCAGTCAGGGGTGATGCTTCTTTGATGGGTGATGTAGGAAAAGGCACCGTTTACTGTGAAGCCTCCGAACAGATGGTTGGCAATACAGTATAAAGTGACTTGGAGTGTTCGCAAAGGGGAGTGGGATCATATGGCAAAGCTGTAATTGTTATTAATTATCTATTACCAGATTAGAGGTACATTAGTGACCTGCACCACTTATCCAGTGCACTAAACCACGCAGAGGTTCTTATAACATAATAAGGTTAAAACAATAATGAAACAGTACAAGAACACGACACACCATAGCACAGCACCATGGCGTTAGTGGGGCTCCAGGAAAAGCACTGTAGCCGAATAACGCGGGTTCCCGTGGAAGTGAGTGGTGTCACATTATGGAGATGGGAGGGGGAGTGGATGCCATACAAATAATTGCTCGCAAACATACCTAGCATTTTCCTTGGTGATACTCAGGGTTATGTGAATAAAACTGGAGCTAATCAAAATCCTCTGAATGATCCCATTAATTTCTGTGGCTGAACTCAAGCTGCAGAACTTGCTAAAGCAGGAGATCATTAAAACAGATAGAGAGCTAGGATAAAATGAGGGGGGCTGGCCCTTGACCAAACCTTGATCACTACAGTGGCTTAAGAAGGTTTTTGTCTCCGTGTCCCTTGATAAGGAATTGCTGAAAAGGTGATGGAGAAAAATAGCAGTCTAACTATTAACATGAAGTTACATAGCACAGGTTTGCAGCTGCAGGATGCAAGCCTGGCCATCAGCCCCATGTCTCAGCAAAGTCTGTACCTGGGCTTGCCTTTTTCCTCATTAGGAAGTGCCCCGTTCCCCTTCCTCTGCATCACTCGGAAGGAAGATTTCAAGCAACTGCCTAAGCGTTTTGTAATTAGCATTGTTGGGCTCCTGCCCAGAGATCCCTGTCATCCCCCAGAAACCTGTTTTGTGGTGTTCTACACACAGAAAAGCTCAGTTCTTCCTCTGCAGAGCTGACGTTCAGTGGCTCATCCCCACTGGGATGTCCTTGTGCTCCTGAATGGCCTCCCTGGTGCTGTCCTTACGTTGGAGGAGGAGGAGGGTGGACTGGAAAGCCCCAGATCTGTTTGAAAACAGCACAGACTACAACCCCTGACACATACATGAACCTATCTAATGAGGTCTCTTAGTGACCGAAAGGAATAACTCACTGCCCACGGCCTCTATTCCTGACATACACAGATATGATGTGCACAGTCATAGGTGTCCAGGGGAGAAAGCATTTCCAAAAAGATCATTTATAACCCCAGACAGCTGGCACCAGCTTTATGTCAAAAGGCAGTTTTGCCTTAGCCAAAGATTATGATGCCATTGGAGGAAAAAAAAAATTTTCTTTTAAAGTCCTAACCTTGTCTCAAGCCAAAATTAAAAAAAAAAAAAAGAAAATCAATAAATCTTAAATTGTATTCAGCTGGGACAGATGGAAAAGATATTAAATGTTTTGGCATTTGGCCAAGTGCACATTTAATGCAAAAATTGATGTCAGTGAAATAACCTTTTCTCCTTTTAAAAGCCCTCTCCAAGTTGATTATTATCCACCAAAATAAAAGAAAAAAGAGGGAAGAAAGGAAATAAAGGAAATGTAGCCGAGCCATGCATTAACAGATCACTCTGAGTAACAACCCAGCAGAGTTTATGGCACAAAACATGAACCTTATTTCAAAAGATTTTGGTTGGGGTTGATAATACTCCGTATCACCAGAGACCCGTGCAGCCTGCTCTGCTGCCCGTGGCTGAACTGTCTTCCACCTAGTGCTGATTTAGTGTACAATTAAGACAATGTCTATGAGATCTAAAGCAAGTACCTACTTCCAGGGGGATACTCCTAGATCTAGTTATTATCATGCCAGCACACGAAGTATCTCTTTCCAAATAAGCACCTAAGTCCTGTTGATAGTCTCCTGACAAAAGGCACAATCCTGCAAAGTGCTGAGGATGCTCAGCTCCCCCTGAATTCACTAGAGGATGGAGGTGATTATTGCATTGCGGAAGGTGTCCAAAGGCTAACACTCAGAGCTCAGCATCTTTCAGGATCTGGTCCAAAGCATATTTCCATTCAGAATTAAGAGCAAATAAATTTTTTTCCTCTTTTTCTTATGAGCGAATCAAATAAATGGACTGAGAGTTATTTCTCCCCTGAATATTATTTGTGCTTTTGAAAGATTCTGCTGGCAGACTGATTGCTCTGGAATATTTATTTAATTTACTCATTGTTTTAAATTTATGCTGCATGTTCATTCACTATTCTCTAGGTACACACATAAGTATATACATATCTTTTTTGAAATATACCATCTCACTGATGTAGACAAACAAGAATAACAGGAAGGTGGAAAGTACGCTTAAAGTAGAGGCTGAGATGTAAGCACAACAATGCTGGGGTCTTCTCATTGCTTGGCAAATAGGGTCAATATAAAAATACCTGCCATTACATATGGGGAAAACAGAGGCACAGAGCACGGCTGCAGCCTACTCAACATCTCTGAGCATCTGGAGCAGCGGTAAGAGTATAGCCAAGTGGTCCCCGGTCCAAAGGGATGTCCTAGTAGCAAGACCTCGTTCCCCACGCTGTTAAAGCCTACGATTTGGCCCTCTGAAACTTCCCTATGGCCAGCCTAGGAACTGCCTACCTTTTTCCAGGAGTCCATTGACAAATTGCTCTAGAAAACCAAGCTATCTTTTCATTTTCCATCTGTTATAAAAGGTAGGTACAAATCAAAGTAGTTGCAAAAATACAGGCTCTGTAGCATAACTAAGTACATAGATGTTTAAAATCCATGCCTGTGCCAATCATTGATTGCCAAAAAAACAAGCAAGCAAGCGTCTATATCTAAACCCTCCTTCCCACAAACAAAAAAGAACCCTCAAAAAACAGCCTTCAAAAAACCAGCTGCGTTTAATTCTCCAGTAAATTTTCTTTTTTTTTCCAGATAAAATTAGCAACGCACTTATTGATTTCTGTGTAGCTGGAAATGCACAGGTAGAGCTAAAAGAAGGGTAAATAAAACATGATGGACTCTCAGGGTTAGATAAAAGAAAGTGCTTATAAATGCAGAAGTCCATGAGCAGAACAGAAACCGTGAAAGGTTCAGGCAAGAGGCCAGGAAGCCGATTGCATTCTGTAAGCTATTATTTGTGTTAAAAATCTCCAGGAATTGACCGAGTATGAGCTTTCTTAAGCAAGACCTTTTGCCAAGATCTATATGGTTCTAATCGTCCCGTATTCTTCATATTGCAGGAATTTCCGTAAGTGTTATCCTGTCTTGTCTTTGCAAACAGAGGAACTGGTGCAGGTGCACACGGACAGTTTAAACAAATTGGTTAATAGGGGCAACATGATGCAATGCTGTTGGTTTAAGTGAGCTTTGATCAATAGCATTCATGACAACAGCTGAGTTTTTTTGTCCTTAATGCCAGGAGGTATGTTTACCACTTCACTGGTTTTAAAAGTAGGGGACTGAGTCTGGGAAAATCAATATGAAAGTGAAACTCTCCTAAGTTACAATGGAACTTACAGAAGATGGGATGCAAAATGGTCGAAAACTCAACAAGAGTTGGGACTCCTTGGATCCAGTGCACCATCCCCTGTTCCTCCTCCACATGGTAGGGGACAGGCCACCTCTCCTACTATTCTCAGTTTATCCACTTTCAAAATTGGTTTAAGAAATTAGATGACCTGCACCAGTGGAGTTGCATCAAGATGATCATACCTGGTGTGAGATTCAATAGCTGAAGTAGTTGGACCCAAATCATGTAGGGATTTAAAGATCCGCATCACCAATGTAAACCAAAGCAACAACTACAATATGCAATAAATCAAGCCTTAAAACTATACAGATATTTAAGTACGCGTGTGTATGTATATTTAAAAATATAAAGTGTCTTCATCAAAACTGGCATAAGGAGAGAGCTGACTGTAACAGATAGTTCTCATGGATCAATGTTGCCTTGACCTTTCCGTGTTATGTTTTTGATGCTGCTACATTTTTTCGCAGAATCTAACAAGCGCGTACTTCTGCAGAAGAATTTACTGTATCTCAGTGATACAGACTTCATAGCATTTAACCTTCCCAGCCTAAGTTTAAATGAGGTTGTGCGTGCACGTATGTTTCTGTGTTGCTGGGCTATGGATAATTTCTACTTCTCCAACTAGTCTGATAGGTACAGGGCAGATATTGTATGAAAAGTGACTGCAGAGTCAGCATGCAAAAGACAACACAAACAATAACGCATAGAAATTTGGTAAATGAACAGCTGAAAATGTAACTTCATTTTGTTATATGAATCTAATGTTAAGTTAAACACACTATTCTTACACTAAACAAGAAGGCCTCCAGCTGGAATGCCTGGTCTATTGGCTTGGTATTGTCGCAGGATATAAGAACACATGACCACATACCCAGCTCTTGAGAGACAAAGCGGAGCGAATTATTCCCTGCTTTCCCTTCTCCACCTTTCCTACATCATCAGAAGCCTCCTGGGACACAGACTGTGCCCAGACAGGACTGCATGAAGGACTCTGTGAGATGGGTCCATTTTGGGGCCTTTAGTGGCTACTGCCATACAAGTAATTATTAAGACTGTGAATAAAGCAACAAACTCAAGCAGCAAGCTGAAATGGGAAATGGCCCCATCCTGCATTTATGCTCTCACTCTGCTTCAGATCCAGTGAGCGATGCTGTGCACAACGTATGTCCAGGTGCCTCAGTTTCCACATTTGCAAAGAGGAGATAACTGTACCAACCAGCGTGCCTTAAATACTTCGAAATGTAAGTATTAAGAGCGTAGAGATGTAAAATTTGTACAGTAGACTGCAGTATTATTCACCAACTAGACATAATCAGCAAGAAAGATGACTCAGATATGGCTCTCATTGCTCCAGAGCAATAAAAAATATCTTCTACAGTAAATTTTAAAAATTAGTTTGTGTCACTTCTGAGTTACTGGAAAAGTAACATTGCTTGTTCTGTTCTTATAAATAAAATACCATCAAATTATCATGGACAGCATGAAACATAATGTTCAGCAGAGACAATCCATAGTGAGGGGTCGTTTTGCGTTCACGGACTTGGTTATGTGGTCCTACTGCAATTCACCTGTGAATTGAACCATCTGCAATTAACTTCATCCTGCTAGTAACCAATAGCTATTAAACTCACCTATCAGAAGCATTTCCTTATGTAGAACATCAAGTGTTTAATCTCAGACCTGAACAACAGCACCAGAAGGTTTTATTTATCAAATCAAGTCACACGGTGTAAGTGTCAAAAGAAAGATTTAAAAATAAGGTTTTAAGACTACCGGGAGAAACTGGAGCGTTCCAGGTACAAATAGAGAAACACAGCCTGTCTGTCACATGGCTAGCAGCAGAGAGAAATGTAATCTACAGTAACAGCACTGCTTTCTCTTTATTTTCACTTTGCTCAAAGGGCACTTTTCATCCACAGTTCCCAGCCTGGTGGGTGGCAGCTGTAGCATCGGCTCAGAATTCAGACCCAAAAACAATCCATGCCAGCCCAGTCTCACCCTGCAGGACATGGGCTCACTGAAGAGGTGGCAAGGGACTCCACCTGGCCCAAAGCAGTTTACAGCTGTGTATGGAAGAATAATGAAAAAATACACCATCCCTGTAATGAGATCTGCATATGCCAGGGCTGGGCTGCTACAGCCTGGGCTGTCCCATGAGACCTACAAGCTGTTGTGTGGCTACAGAGGAGGGACTGTCCCCAGGGTCCACATGGCCCGTGGCATTGCCCCAGAGCTGGCACCCTGCCTACGGCATTGAAAATGCTGATCAGTTCTGGTCCTGGGAGTTTAAATATGTTTTTATTGCTTTTATTTATTTATTCTTTCATCTCTTCTCATAGGAAAGAGGACAGAGTTATGTCCACAAAGGTCACCCTAGGGTGCTGGGACTGATTTTCTTACCAGGTCAGATTTTAAAGCAACCATCCTCCACCACGCAGTGCAACCCTACCAGTCCTTAGTCCAAAAAGCGATGGGAGCAGCTGTTGCTTGCCCTGCAGTCTGGAGGCTCACACCAGCTCTTCCCATTGCTCGACAGCAGAGGTTGTTGCAGGTTCAGCTCCCTCCAAAGCCAGAATGGCTTGCATTTTGTCCTGCAAGTTAAGCGTGACTCTCAAGCTGAAGCTGCTATTTGGTTTGTAAGGACAGAAATAGGACTGTGGATATTAACTGCTAGCAAATAATTGTCTGATACAATAAAGCAGAACATCACCTGCTCCCTCAGAAAATTTTTCTTTTTTCCTGGTGCCATTGAAAATAGTCTTTCCTCCCCCATTTCTGAGAATGCAGCAGAGAAGACTAAAGATTTGCTGTCGTAGGGTGGATACCAGGATCCATTTACACCTTTTGTGGGGAACAGGGTGCTAGAGGCCGCAGATCAGTTTGAATTAGCAGACCCTTTAATTCTGAATTTCCAATTTATTTGCTGTGCAATCAGGACAAGAACATAAGGGGAATGAAATAAAAATCGAGGTCTCTACTCAACAGTGTTTGCTAGTAGATTACCTATGGTAATGTGCATAATTTTCACTTCCTTATCTGTCTTCCCCAGACAGGTGACCCTGAGTTATTAGCACTGTTTGTATCATTAAATACTGGGCTGAGATTATAGTCCAAGTGACTGCACAACACCGTGTGTGAAATTCAGATCTCCTGAGCACCTGCTAATCAAGTTCACTTGGGCTGATCTTCCATCTCCAATTCTGGCTAATCTAGGATTTAAAAAAAAAAAAAAAAAAAAAAGCAGGTAGCCTCCTCCAATTCCTTCACAGCTTAATCCGCGTATGCAAAGACCGTCAAAAGCAAGCACACACTGCGAGGGAAGGGAAAAGATCACCCCGAGACAGCCAGGGCAGGCAGCGAGACAGCACAAACTCACTTCACCACTGCCGTGTAAAACGTTTTTGGTGACATGGAACTAAACCAGGGGAGGAAAAACATGCAAATGCACCGGAGTGGAGGAAAAAATGTTCACTTCAAGCAGAGCAGAGCAGCAAGACCTGTCAGCATGCGCCATTTTGTGTGTCTGCTTTATCTGTTGGAGGTCAGGCAAACCAGGTAAATAGGGCTTATCAGCACAGATTCATTAATGTCTTTTCACTGCTGCCACAAATGCTCTCCAGCACTCAGGATTGTTCCCATGTCTTGCAGGAGGCAAATATTTGCAGTGCAGGATGAGGGTGGTTTGCTTTTTGGCAGAGCGTGCTGTGGCATCGGTACTGCTAGAAGACATGTCCCTGACTCTGAGGGGTCCCGCTTGCCCCTGGGGACAGGGGAGAGGGGGATGGAAAGAGCCATTGTATCTGCTTTGTCCCGCTGAGCGAGGGATGTGCCTAAATATCTGCAAAGGGTCTAAGGTCAAGAGAGCAAGGAGCAGACTGGAGCACTCCTGGCTCCTAATTTAGCAGCTAAATGCAGTCCTTTTTCTGCTTTTACAGCAAAAAGCATTGCCTTTGGACAATAAACAGCCCAAATTATTTATAACCCCCTTGAGCAATGACGTGGCTGGCAGATAGCTTTGTTTTTGGGATCACAAAAAGAAGGGTGAAGATCTCCAGGCGTTGTGTCCCTGATCACTCGGTGGTGGAGAGTCTGCAACCATCCAGCCTGCCTTACCGATAGCACCGTGTTCCTTGTACAGGGTAGCCAGCTCTGGTTTTGTTAAGGATAAATTCCCCAATTAACATCTATCATCCCTCTATTTGATACATAGATTAGTTTAAAATAGAATAAACATAATACTACTGTTACTACAGTAATATAGAAGCATATAAAATATAACAATAGGGCAGTGATATGTTTATTTCTGAAAAGTTAATTCCGTATTTACTAATCAATGAAATGTCAACGAATGTACTATGCTTCCAGAAAGTCTGGGTTATTCCGGCTCAGGCCTGTTGCTGATGGCTGAACTCTGGTGTCCTCCACCCACATTTGGAGGTCTCTTTCAGAAATCCAACTGAACCCAACGAAGCTACTCAAGATATCAGGTGCTTCTCAGAGCAACAATACCAGAATATTAACAGCTAGCTACCTGGAACCACTGATATCAGCAGGTGTACTTAAAGGGAAGTGTTTAATCAAAGATATAATGAAATGAGGTATGAGAGTCTGACCCCTTGGTATGGAAAATAAGTTGATTTGAATGCAGGAAATCTGAAGAACAGAGCAGTCTCAAACCCAGCTGGGAAACAGAGCTGCAGAATGCCATGAGCCGGTATCACATTTGGTCCCTCGAGGTGTTGGGACACTGCTCTGGGACATAGCAAAAATCCCGGGATCTGCAGCTTGGCAGACTGTGCACCTCCTGCACTCTGTGTAGAGCCCTTCAGCATTGGGTGATGCTGGGTGCAGACATGGCTAATATCCTCAGTGCTAATAGGGGAGCTCCTGTCGCCTCCTGCACGAGCCCTATCCCTGGTAAAGGATAATGTTGAGGAGAGAGATCTGCATCCTGAACAGGCTTTTGTCCTGGCCATGGGATAATGAGGCTCCTTTTGCAGCCCTTGAGGGGCCACCGTGGACTCAATGCTGAGCCCAAGACATGGCTGAGGAAAGAAGCTATTGGAGTTGTTTCTGTGTAGATATCAGTTCATTGCAGATGTAACTAGTAAAGTACCCACAACTGTCACAGATGGTTTCTTAGCAATATAAAGAGTCCTTGCCTCAATGGAGATAGCTGCAGTTTTACTAAGGATGGCTGCACTCCAGGTGCTTTGGTCTTAACTAGTCAAAATGAGTCATCTACCACACTGCATACACAAACTCCTTCACGGCGATATGGAAAAGAAAATAGAAATAAGAAAGATTTCCTGTGCCATTTCCTCTAGAGCAGCCACTGCCTGAACAGCCTAACATCTCTTCCCTGGTCTGAGCTCTCTTTTCCACACACGAGGACAAGGAAATCAGGAGGGGATTTGCCTGTGCCTCTGCCCAGCAACGTGTGTAGCACAGCACAGAGCTGGGTGGGAGCTGCAGCTGCCTTAGAGCTCAGTTATTTCTTTGACAGCAGTTCGTAAAAAAAAAAAAAACAACAAACCAGGAACCCCTAATATAAAGTATTCCTGAAGTGCAGTCCTACATTTCCTCCCTTCCCCTGCTTGATCACCCTCTCCAACATAGGCAGAAATGCCAGCGCTGCCTGGGAAACTGACCCCTCCATCAGCACTGGGAAGGGATGCCCCAGTCACGGAGCAGAGCTCGCAGAGGCGGTGGGGGTGGCTCTGAAAGCAAGGGGTCAAGGATGGGGGCTGCGAGCACTCGGCTCTTTGTAGCAGAGCGGAGGGGCTGGGGTGCACATGCTCACTGCTCTCCTCCGGACCAAGCAGCTCCTCTCCCCGCACCGGGGAGATGTGAGCTGTGCTGCTCCCTCAGCACGGCCTGATGCATTCTGCCAGAAGCCCCTCATCCCCAGGTGCACAAGGCAGGAGGGCAGAGGATCTTGTGGAGGGTAGATGAGACAGGCACAGATGTGCCAAGGGAATGGATGTTAGCTAAATAAACAGATGTGCAAGGCTTAGCTGAAGATGGACACGTACAAGAGAGATTCCCCTCCTCCTTTCCTTGTTTCTGAAGTTAAATAAATAAAACCCTGTTCTTGCCCTAGGCATGTTTCTGCTGGATGTTCAGCTGAAACCTTCTCAGCAATTCACTTAACAGTTGTGAGTATGATAATAGCAATAATAAAAAACCCAAACAAACAACACACAAGAAAACCACAGGGTTTTGCAAGACCTCATAGCTGGTTGCTCCAAATATCTGCAATGCCATCACACTATCTTGCTTGGTTTATAGGGATGGGTGAGTTGGAAAGAAGTGGCTTATTTCATTTCTATTCTCTTACTTATTTGACATTGTTTTGATTAGAAAAGAGAAGCTATTGGCACTGGGTGTAATAGCTTTTATACCTCTCCTCAGTGTCAATATTAGATGCAGAATTCTGCTCGCCTACCAGCACAAGTTACTCTCACTCACTGAAAAGAAAAAAAAACCATTTTAGTAGAAATATTGCTCACTTGGAAGTTATTTTTTATGAGTATTGAAAAAGTCTTCATCTATGCTGCAATCCACCAACCTACAAAGACTTCTAGTTTGAAACAGCTAGAAAACAGCTAGTCTATGGTCAATGTGGTATATCTAGTTTCTCCCTGAAGAATCCAGATGTTCACACTTCTCAAAAAAGAAATTATAGGTCTAAGTGTTGTGGTTCCAAAAGAAGTCACAAAAACGTGACTGGGGAGCCTGCGGAAAGCCCTGAGACTGTGCTACAGGCTGTGATACCTCTTGCTTTTATTTTGGGGAATAGTGTAGGTTATGAAGGTGAATGTTGAGGTCCCTGTTCTCTGTCCCCTCTCCAGCCCTGCCACATACCACTCCCACAGCTCTGCAACACTGCTGTGGTTGTTGAGCCGTGTGTGTCCCAGAAACTGGTAGGGGGCCTGGGAAGATGAGGAATTGTTGTATGGACTTGGTCAGTAGGTAAATGTGAGGAACAACACATTTCACAGAGCATCCGCTAAGAAAATCCAAGATGTTGATCTGAATGCTACCTTTAACTATTCCCATGAAGTGGAAGGTGGCCTCAGGAGGAACTCTGGCTAGCTCAACAGAAACACAGTCCACTGATCCATCCCCACTCTGAGCAGAAGCAAATCTGGTACCACAGCAGACAAAGTCTGCAGTACTGTGGTTGGTGCCAACACCATGTCTGTGGCACAAAAAGCCAAGGACAACTCGCACCCCACATCTGAATATGTTTCAGCATTATCCTGAGAGACATCTCTGTGCTTCCGCAGCACATGCTTGTTATCTATCACATCGCACTCAAACACGCTACCTGTTGCCCCATGTACGCCGATTCTAATGGGCTGTGTGTTTCGTCTGCTCCAGCGCTCATTTTGAGCTTACCGGGGCTGACATTTTCATAGCTGCATTGGAAACACCAGATCTGGCAGGATACATTTCATTCTTCAGAAAGTGTAAATGCTGGCACCTTCCCAGTCTCGTCTTTGAGCGATGCTGTTGCAGGTGCAGAGCAGATGAAGGAAGTCTGCATATTCACTGAGGTGTGCGCTTGTT
>Ga0181612_151092_pt1 | contig 20048 bp, 9 predicted proteins | sample HoacroProtozoa21_FD_119630 | JGI IMG/M metagenome (GOLD analysis project Ga0181612, IMG submission 119630) | Hoatzin crop microbial communities from Cojedes, Venezuel. Combined Assembly of Gp0051906, Gp0051904, Gp0051908 | reverse complement strand
TGCTTTGCCAGGTACTTCTCATGTTGTAATTGTACATTTGACCATTATTATTATTATCATCATCATCGTTAAGGTGGTAGGGTTTTACTCGTTTGTCGTTGACCCTTGCATGTATCCATGTTCCAACTTGTTGAATGCTGCATCTCGTGCTCCAAAGGGGTGTATCTGTGGTGTGAGGGCGTGCCTGAGGTTTAAATGCATCTTTACTCCTCCTAGCAGTAAATTGTGAGCTACCGCAACAGGCTGGATAGAACGGATCCAGAAGCAGATGATGACCGAGTGGACTTTTTAAACCAGGTGTGTACTTGGTTTAGGGTGATTCATACAGACCTGGTTTTCTTACTGACATGCCCCGTGTAGCCTCTCAGTGTGGGTTGCTGTTTTGGGTTTTTTTTAATAAAACTTGAGTAAAATAAAAACTTTCTTTGCCAGTTTGCCAGCCAGACATACTGACAGAGAAACAAATCGTTTGCCTGCCTTGAACTTCACCTGGAGGCAGCCATCTTACTTGTCCTGTTACCTGATTTTTTTGTTCTGCTGCTTGAAATGATCCTGTCTTTCAGGAAATCAATTCCGAATCAACAGTGCTGATTTTCTGCACCTCTTTCTCCTGCCTTTCTCTCCCGCCTTTCTGAACATTTTACTGCTGTGACCCTGTAGGACTCTTCCTCTACTCTGGGTGTCCTTTAAAGATCATTGTTGGTGGTTCATCACTTTACTGGAGGAGTTCAAGCAGGCCAGGGTGCTTTGCTTCAGGTCAATAGATCTGAATACAAGGAAAACTCTTTAAATAACCTCTTTGTTCCAAGTTCTGCCCTGCATTTTTAAACTCAGCAGAGTTAATTACAGTAAGGCTGCTTACAGTTTTCTTCAAGAACTCACTGAATGCTTAAATGTTCTGGTTTTGTTTGTGATTTTTTTTTTTTTTTTTGAGGTTATAGAGCTGTACTTCCCTGTCCTAGTCTCTTTTGGTTTTGCCTTGGATACTGTTGTTTGTTTTGCTGCTTCATCTTTACTGAGAGTTTTTATCTGTGCGTGTGTCTGTCTTATTCTGGAGTGTACTGTAGCCAGTTTTACCATTTTCAACACGTTTAAATCCTGCAAACCCAGCTACTTCCAAACCTGTCCTGGCTATATTTTGAAAGTAACTGAAATGACTCTTTGGAACAGAGTAGGATGAAAATAAAGTGTTCAAGTTCCCATCAATGAATAATGGCTTAATCTTATTAATTAATGAGTAGAAGTACCCGTCTGGAAATTAAGCTACGCTAAATGTTCTCTAACTCCAACCATAAATCAGCCAGGCTGGTGTCTGCCTCCTCTCAGGCTCGATTGGCAGTGCAGTTTGTCTTTCCCTAGTGAACACTGTGGACTGGATGGTCTGCAGGCATCGGTTCATCACTGGCTGCCATCAGCCCTGGGATTCATGTGCCCAGTTCAGCCTCCCTCGTGCAGCTGGGACAACTCACCCCTGTGCTTTTCTGGTATTTTTTTGTGAAATCATTAGAATGATTCATACAGAACCAATTCAAGAGGGCATTTTCTTGACAATTATTTTTAGTAGCTTAGGAAAAATTTGGCTAGTAGAGAGGTTGAAAATATTTTGCAGGTAATCTGGTTTATCTAAGTACTATTCCAACCAGGGTTTGTGGCTTGTAAGAGTCAAATTGTAGTTGCATGGTTTGACCTCTTTGCGCTTTCTTTGCCTACTCACGGCACTAAGACAAACTGCTTCCCATCCCTGTCTGCTCCTTGGGGACTGCAGAAGCTCCCCTGGGATCCCTTCCAGGCAGAAGCTCCCCCTGATCCCTTCCAGGCAGTAACGGGAATGAAACTGTAGAACTGTGTGTAGTACAGGTAGTTTTAGTGTCTTCTGAGTTTCTGTTTTTGGTGGTGGTTTTTTTTTTTTTTTTAATTTTGTAATTACTAAAGCTTTCTCTGTAATGTTTGAGCATGGAAAGGATTGGAGCCAAATACTTTGTAAAGGTCGGAGGAGGGGGCAAAACGTTTTTGTAGTGGAAAGTGGTTGTATTCATTTTGCATTCGCTGACCGCTCTTTATTGCAGTGCTTGCTAAGTGTTGGCATAAACCACTGTGCTTTTCCCTTGTCTCGCAAAGGTCAGTCACACACAGATTGATTTGGGAGAGAGTCTCCAGTAACGGTGGTAAGGAGAAAACCCGGTGCAGCAGAAGCAGAAAACACCCTTTTCTTGAGGCTTAGATCCCCCCAGGTCACCACTTTATCTTGATGTGGTGGTACAACAGGATCTGTGAAGCTGTGTGGTTGAATATGCAAAACAGAGAGATTATTATTTTTCTCTTTTAAAGTTATGTGGAGCATGTAATCACAGCTTAGGACTCCAAACCACTCCACCTTTCACTGGTCACTTCTCAGGGTTTGGGGTTTGTTTTTTTTTTTGTTTGTTTGTTTGTGGTTTTTTTTGTTGTTGTTGTTTTTGTTTGTTGCTTTTTAACAGATATTTCTTTAAAAGTTTGACATCAGTTTAGCTCTTCTGTTTGAGAGGAGGAATCAATCAAAGCAAGTGCATTTGTGGGCAGCAGTATGGCTGGGCAGTACTGGTGTGTATGGATTTTAGTACTTGATCAAAATTTGATGTATCACATCAAATGATTGTGAAGCCTTCCTTCCACTGCTCCGTTCGGAAGGTTTGAGCTTTTGGTCAGTTTGGGGTTTTTTTTGGTCAGCGTTGTGTTGGCAGCAGATGTGATGCTTCATTAAATGCGGTGGTATTTTAACTCCTGACAAACTGATCATGTAGCTGCTTGAAATGAAAGGATTTCTTTGCTTCTTGTGGTATCTTTAGCTTGTTGTAGGAAGCTGAGGAGACAACAGCAATGTTTAACTGCTTCAAGAGGTGAGGTATTGTATTCTGGGGTTTTTTGCTTTGCTTTGGGGCTCAAAAGCCAAGCTAAGTCTGCACATGCAACAGAGTTTTGAGTCAAAGATGCTCAGTTTTTCGTCCTGTGAAGCTCACTGGTGGTATGAATTATTGCAGCTTTGAGTAATACAGATACTGTGCAACCACCGCAATCAGAGCAAAAGAAGATTTCGCATCCTGAGTAGCTGACCTGAAGTAGGACTGTGATTTTTGGGGAATCTCCTGCAGTACCCTGATAGAAAGTGGTGTCTGAAATCAGATAGGCTCTGCCTGCATTTGTGGAGGTGGCTGGAGTAAGAGTTTTTGACTTTGGCCTATGACTGTTGGAAAAGGACAAAACCTGAGATCTGGCTTAGAAAGTCTGGTTACAGAGCATAGGCTTCTCTTAAATACGTGCCGCTTCTATGTGAAATGAGCTTGAAATATCTCTGAGGTCCTGGCTTTCTCACTGCTGCTCGTGTTTTGTAGTAACAGAAAAGGTGTGCGTATGGGGAGCGGGAGAGCAGAACGTGTGTTTGCAGCTACTTCAATTAAAAACAAAAACAAAACACCCCAAACCAGAAAGCGAGTAAATGGAAATGTCTTCAGCGTTGTTTGCTGCTCAGCATTCTGTTAGCTGTGGAGATGCCAGGGCTGCTTGTTCCCACTGCGGGGCTGCAGCCTGCAGCCACAGCACGGGGATGCCCTGGTGCCACAGCCATGGGTGCTGGGTGCCTCAGCCTCTGCACATCAACCCATGGAGAGGCGGAGGTGCGTTTGAGGGAGCGAATGCAGACACCCAGGGCACGTCCCAGGTCATCTGAGGGGGCCGAAGGGGCCTGCCTGGACGTGCAGGCTCCTCTCCTGCAGACGGAGGTGATGCACCTTGCGGTACCCGTCTGCAAGTCGCGCGGGAGAGGAGGACGCAGAGGGCTGGGAGGGAAGGTGGTGGGTTACCAGGGGCAAGCGGGGTGAATGATTATGGTCTGCACATACCCACCCAAGGGTCTCACAAACAAAAAGCAGTAACCGACTCGTGCAGGCAGCGTTTGCTGTGCTGTGATTGCTGGGTGCGTGCATTTAGTGTGCTTGGGGTGCGAGGGAGCTCACCCCCCAGCAGAAGGCAAGCGACGTGCCGGCTTGCGTGTTTACATCTTCTTCTAACCTTTTTTATCCATATTACTAGCTTAGGAGAAGAGGTGCCTTATATGAATATCTCCTGATAAATTACCCCTCGCCTCTTTTTTTAACAAATAGAGATTCATTTCTATAGTTACTCAATACAGCAAATGCAGAACCTCTGTCTTGCATAGTTTTTGGTTTCACTTCCAGTGTTTAAAGCGTAAGTGCTTTAAAAGATGTTCTTAAGCGTTCTTCTCCGTTTAGTCTATTACTCATTTTGAAACAAAGGTTGAAGAGTGTTGGTTTGTGTTTTTCTTTTTTTTTTTTTCAATTAGTTGAAAAATATAGGTGCTTTTTTTCTTAGAATTAAAAAATAAATAAATCTTAAAAATCCCCACTAACCCAACGCTTTCAACAGTGATCTCTGATGCGCTGTTGAGATTGAAAATTCACAACAGTGGGGGAGGAACTCCGCCGACAACGAAACCGAAAGCCTGTCGTTTGGTTGGCGTCGAAGCGGCTTACCTGCTTCCTGCGGGTGCCCGCCCGGGGTCTCTGCCCAGCCGGGTGAGCCCACCGAAGTACCTGGTGCTGCGGACTCGCGCCAGGATTAGGTGGGCTCTTGTCAGTTGATCTCTGCCAGCAGCTTTGTACCTCTGGAGGTATGGGTTTAACACGTCGCTTCTTCAAAACTGCCGGGCTGAGCGTGGGAAGGGGCACGTTCGCTCCGGCGGCCTCGCTGCGAATGGGGGGTTTCGTCAAGATTGACCCGGATTTGTCTCGTGGAGCACCTGGGCTGCTGGCCCATGGCTCTGGTTTGTAGACGGGACCTACTCTGAGGGCACATCTTCATCTGAAACAGCTCGGCGGAGAAGCTCCCTGGGGAAGCTCCGGGGGCTGGTTTCACCTCTCCCTGCTGCAGGCTCCCTTTCCCCATGCTCTCCGGCACGGGTACGCCTGGCGTGCCGGCTGGCTGCTGGGTGGCTGCAGCTTTATTGCTAGGAGAGCCCACCACAGCGAGTTTTTAAGTTTTCTTCTTTTTTTTTTAAGCCACTGGAAGGCTGAAGACATGAGTTTTCAGAGCTGCTCGTGCTCCCTGAGCGATGCTGGTGTGTTCAGGGCAGAAACATAGCAAAGGCTTCAGCAGCAAATAGGGCTGTAGTTTGCCAATGAATTAAAAAATTAGTAATGAGGGCTGAGATAGCAAATGCCTGTCTTATAGAAAAAACAAGGCTGTAAAACCTGACATTTTAGTAACCAGGGAGTATTGTATATTTTGCTATGTATTTCTGCTCTTTGATCTTTGGTGACCACTGTGTTCTTAATGTGGAGAGGCTGATGGCAGAATGTTTCTGTTAAAAATAGGGAAGTTTCACTCTATCCCTTCAATCCAGTTGCCTCCTCGTTTATTGCCATTCGCTCCTGCTCGAGGCGGTGAAGCTCGGCTGGCTGAGTGTCATCCCACCAATGCTGTAGGTTGGCCACTCCGGTACAGCAAGCCCAGCCACTCTTTTGGCTCTAGGAGTAACAAACCAAAAGCCAAAAAAATTATAATGTGAATAATCTATGTTACTTGTTCGAGAAGGAGAACTCAGCATGGTTATAGTTTAATTTATTACCTGAGGCTGCACTTATCCTTGGGTACAGTCACTGGAGGCAAGCCCATGCAAGTGATGGAGAAGACCCAATGGTGCTTTCTCTCCAGAAACCTGGAATGGAGAAAATAGGGAGAAGAAAATGAAGTGTGTTTTTTAAAATTTTTTTTAAATTTTTTTAGTTTTGTGTGCTTTTTAATGTTCCACTGACATAATATTTTTATAATACTGTCCTTTGCTCTGAGAGAAATGGGGTCGCTTCTTTGATGTCTCCAGACGGGGTTTGGCTTGATTGTATCTCTGCTACAGCACAGAGCGCGAAGGCATTAGAGGAGAACAAGTGAGACAGAACTGGCAAAGGTGGAAATGTTTACAGTGGAACAAATGGGTTTGAGATAAATTTTCTGTATTCAAGTATTCATAATCTAAGTACTGAAAGCATAATTTACTGTTTCTGCTTCAACTTTTTTTTGGGGGAGGGTGCAGATGGCAGGGGAATGGGTGACTAGAAAATCTGGTCTGGCAGTCTGCAGCAGTAGGTATTGTGTTCTTCTGTTTTAACTCTACCTGAATGCAAGATACAATCTTTGAAATGTTTTAAATAGAGAACTGCTTCAGCGAGATGGATTTCTGCATATCATTTACAAAGTATGTTTTTAATGTCTTTCTGAAATCCAAACTTATGCAAAATGGGGCTTGTTATGCATGTCTATGCATTTTAATCTGCAGTGATTTGTCAGTTTTCCTTAACATCTTCCTGGCGTATTACAGCCATTCTTCAACTTCGCTTCACGGGGCTGCGTTTCTGTCTGAACTCACTCGGTTCTCCGAGCAAAGAAGGACTTGCAGTTTAGTTATTGTATGGTAAGGTTTATAAGCTGGCGTGCCTGTTTCCTTGGATTGGGATCGGTACCAGTTGTGGATTTAAAGGCTGGGAAGACCTGAATGCGTTTTGGGCGACAGTGTCTTTTATGCTTTAGCGTAAGCAGTTGTTGTGCAGCTCTGCTGTTCATATTCTTACTTCTGTCGATTTGTGCTACTTGAGTGTTTCTGTTTTACATTGATAATTGTTTAGTAATTTTTTTTTAAATTTCTACTTGGAATGTCTAAAATAGCTCAGCTAACCGAACAGTTCATGTGATTTTTTTTTTTAATTTTCTTTTTCCCCCTCTCTTTCCAGATGGACTTTCTGGCAGAGACCAGCCAGTAGAGCTGTTGAATCCACCTAGAGTGAACCACATGCCTAGCTCTGGTAAGAAGAAACTTTTAGTAAATGTTGTTCCTGTCATGGGAATGCAGTAAAATATTCTGGAGCTCTATCTTGCAAGTGGGAGAGCAAAATGCAAATGTAAAATGCTGGAACAAAGTGTGTTAGAACTTGCACATCTCTACTTTCCCAGGCTGGGCGAGTGGGATTTGGGAGTGGAGGGAGGACGGAGCACGGCAGCCTGCGGAGTCTGAAATAGCTCAGCCCTCACCCTTGGCAGGGGGCTGAGGAGAGCCTGCCCTGGTTGGAGCTGCTTGTTTTCCCTTAGAGAGGAGAAGACAGCAGAAGCAAGCAGCACCTTACAAGTCTTTTCACAGCCTAAAAGCAGTACTGCGAAGCAAAGTAGGTTTTTGAGTTGCTGCTCCCATTAAGGAGAAGTCTCCTTGCGTTGGAATGAGGAGCCAAACACAGGCTGATCAAAGCGTATCACGCTGGGCTCTGGGCTGTTTGCCTTTCTTCCCTCTCCTCATGATCCTGCTACGGCATCTCTTGGGTCTTGTCCTTCTGGTATGAAACAAGCACAGCAGCCACAGTGTTCATCCTGGAGACTGTCTGCTGCTTGTGGAGCCGAGAAAGATCTTATGGCTCAAAACTGCAGCACTTCAGATGATGGAAACCAAAGTTTTGGTCTCAATGCATGAAATGCTGTGGAAAGCAATCTGCTGCCGTCTTCTGTGTTCTCCCCTTCTCTCTTCCAAAAGTGTTTTGTTTCCAGGTGCAAACAGATAGAGGTGTTTATACTAGGGATGATAGGATGTATAAAGCATTATCTGCTTTCCAGGTAGGAGCTCGGGTTTTCCAAAAACCCAACTTTCCCTTCTCTGCTGCCTTCCAAAATGCCTTTAGGTCCTTTTATATTAAGGAAGAGATCTCGCGGAAGATCTAAGCGCTTCTGGTAGTGCAAGTTGGAAAAATGTAAACGAGGTTTATTCAAAACAACTTCAGTAGATTGGGGGGTGGAAAAATGGGCTGTGACCTAACCTAGATTTTTGTGGACTTAAATGCGTGTCTGGGGAAGGAAACTTTTAAGGAGGCAGAGCTATTATGTTGGAAAAAAAGGAAGAGATCCTTGTCTACCAGGTATGAGTCTTTGGCTTTGGATTTGGAGAAATCTCTCTTCCCTCCGTGTGCTCCAAAACTTGTCCGTCAGGTAAAGGAGGTTGTACTTTCCTAACCCTGAAAGAGATTCTCATTTTAAGACTACTGTAGTAACACAGGTCAACTTAAAGGTTTTACTCCCCGTTTTGTATCTGTGTGCTAGATTGAATTTTGTGGCTCTGCACAAGAGGAATCACAGTGCTCTTTTCTGTCAGTACTGTGAGTGTGATGGGTTTTAGTCTTTTTACTCTTTTTTTTTGAATTGGTTTCGTTGTTGCTTGTTACTTTCCTTTTGAGGTATCTGAGGACAAAGGCTGATGCTGGTTAACAGCTTGGGTAACCTGATGGTAGAGTTTGGTGTGCTCAGAGTATTTTTCCCCAGATGAAAGGAGGTTTTTTTTAAGGTGTTATGGACTCCTGCAGGATTTCTGGAATTCTTAACTTTTGGACTCCATTTTGAGTATTTTTAATAGCTCAGCTGTATGCCTACTGAAAAAACAAACAGCTAGCCATCAGCAGGGAGCTGTGCTCACGGTAAGTGGGTGGGATGTGAGATAGGCAGCGATATCTCTTTGTCAAAAGACTTCTGCCAGCGTTGGAGCCGTGGGAATTCCTGTTTCATGCTGGAAAGCTCAGACTGGTTGTGCATGTGGTGAGTGAAGGGTAGGGCTGACTGGCAATGAAGATGTGACCTTATGCAAGAAGCAGCGTTGGCTCTGGCCAGTGGTCACCCTGGTGCTTTCCACTCAAGACTCTACGCTTACTCAGTTTCTGCTAAATTTTGGAGAAGTCTTTTCAGCCCTGCAGTGCATACACGTGCTGAAAGTGTCTATCTTATATTTTGATTTGCAGAATGGTAATTAAAACACAGTGTTTGGCAAAAAACAGAAAGATATTTCGGCATGTTTGTAAATGCCAGCAAATGTCATTGATCTTGGAAGTGACTCATCAGCTGGCTTTCAGGTGTGGTGCCTGCCTATACATATGCATCCTGATGGGCTTTTAAAATGGCTGTTAAAAGTTGCTGTCGGGTTGAGGGAGTTACCCACTTGGGCAAACCATTGTCGTGTCTGGTTTTTGTTGTTATTACCTTTAGGAGTTTGGTGCAGATCCTTCTGGGAGAAGAAAGGAGAAGTAATACCAAGCATGGCTCTGGAGAAACAAGTTATGCGTGGGTTTGTGGGGTGCTGTCTGTTCCAAGTCTCAGGCACGGCTGAAATAATGGTGTTGAAAAACAGCTTAAGGAAAAAAAAAAAAATTGCTTAATCATGTCCTGGGATATTCCATTTCAAACCTTATCCTGTCCTGGTTATGGTAAAGCGACTGATTTGTAGTCCTCATGGTGAATAAACTTGAATGGATGACGAGCCTTTAGCCCCAGAACTACATTTGTAGTTGAGATGAAATCATTGCAGTGTGCTTGTAGGAAACCAAAATGTCTTCTCTTTGCCACAAACGAAGGAGAAGTTTGATCCTTGTTGCTTGTTTTTCTCTGATGTAAAAGGGTGAGAAAGGGATTTGCAATACCCAGGTCCTAAATGTGATCTGTTCTGCGGAAGCATCTCAAGCACAACATCAAAATGTTTAGAGCATTATTATGAAACCATTTTAGGAGAGAATTGGGTTGAGTTGAATGGAGTTCAGTCATCGGCAAGGTGTGTTTTTAGGAAAATGATTTCTCTCTCTGCTTTTTTTGCATAAATTAAGGATTAATTAGAGGAGGGGAAATGTTTTCTCTTTTCGAAAAATGTATCACCCGTAATTGGTGCTTAGGAATTTTAGTTGCTTGTAAAAGTAAAACAAGGCAAAACCCCTACAGCCCACATCTTGCACAGGAATATAAAATCGGTTTGGTAGTGCTGCTTTCTCTTTTTCTGGCTTCAGAATATTGCTACATCTTTGGCCTGGGGAAGGAGGGGGAATAAATTGTTGAGATTGTTGTGCAAAGTTGCTTTTCCTTAACTCTTACTTGCTGAATTCGGACATCTTCAGAGCGAGGACTACACAGACTATTTTTAGTTGGTGTTACATGGAAAATCTCATGATAATTGAGGGGCTGTGGTTAGCAGGAGAGAGAGCTTTTCAGATACATGGGCACAACAGGAATGGCCATTGCCTGGTTTTGAGGGTGTCAGCGGGCTGCTTGCAGAAAGGTGAAGGAATTGTCCTGCAAGGTACCGTGCTGGTTTGAAGTATTTTTGTGTGTGTGTTTTTACAGTATTTTTCTTTGTTTTAGCAGTGAACTTGGCTGCAGTCTGCGTAAGGGGACTGATGCATATGTGAGTTGGGAGGGACAGAGCTCTCTTGTCCTCTTACTTTTTCTCCCTGTGGTTTTAAACTGAGCGATGCTATGCCCTTTGCATAGCGCGAAGCTGGGGTCCCGTCTTAAGAGACCTCAATTGTGTAAATAAACCTCTAGATATGCTGTAGATAGTCCTCGTAAAAACATCACTTGTGTACTGTTCATACCGTCCTTGAGATTTATCAAATAGATCTTCGTTAAGCATACTTTGTAGCATGAGTTTGCTTTCTTTAGAAGGCTGTGCTTGCAGTACTTCAGATAACTACCTCCCGTAAGTCTGTTTAGTTTTCCTTGTTGATATAAACTTTACAGTCTCTCATTTTGTCACAGCACAATCTTAAGCAATTTTTTTCGTATTAGAAATGTAAAACCAGCTTGATATCTGTCGTATAGAAGTAAAATGCTAGAATTAAAGAAGATGGAAACTAGTCCTTTTTAAACTTAAAGCTTTACTTTAAGTAATGAAACTGAGAATTGGGATGAACACTCTCAGCTGACCAGCTGTGTTTCCCCAGTATGCTGGCCGTGGCCTAGCGTGAAGTTCTGGGGATATCTGTGTACAGTTACTGAATTAGGAAAGACATTCACCTTCCCACAGCATTTCCATTGGCTTTTCTGGGATGCATTCCCAAGTTCTGATAACAGTAATAGTGAAATGATATAACTTATTGCTGCGATTGAGTGCAGCTGATGAATAGTTTGCGTTGGGACATATCCATTGCAAACTACAGCTGTCTGGAGAGGTTGAGGAAAAGGCGCTGGGCTTCTTGCCCCTAAGGTGAAGACCTCTCTCTGGCCCGTGTTGCGGCTCAGATGGAGAGCTGCCGCTTCTTGAGGTGGTTCTCCATCTGTCATCTGCAAACCACTGGTGGTCTGTGAGGCCGTTGGGCACGTTACCGAAGTCATCAGCGGTGTTTTTCTGACGAGTTTTTGAGGGTTGATAGTAGTCTCCTGCAAAACGTTAGGAACTGCTGGGTTAAAAAAAGCATAGGGGTGGCTGCTGCTGAGCAGTTTCTGTGAGAGCAATGGGGGCTTGGCTGGGGATGTCCTAACGGTGGTGATGGGCAAACCGTATCTTCTACACGAGGCTGCTCAAAATGGCTCTCCCACACGTGGCTGCGTCCCTGCTCGCCATCCAGGCCACTGCCGCTGGCCACGTCGGCCTCCTGCCGCTGCCTTTGCTGCGATGCTGCTGCTCAGCCCTCGGGACGGCTCTGCCAGCTCGGTGCTGGGCCTCGGCTGGATCTGATGCTGGCAGGAGCAGGGGCAGCCAGGGGGTTACGCAGGAGATATCAGCTCCCTGCTTTCCTTCTTCCTGGATCTCATTGTCTGGTCTCAATTCATTTGAAAAAAAATGTGCTGATGTGTATATGAAGAAGTGGTTTGCGAGAGCCTCTGGACTAATATTGTTACATGATTTTACGGGCTTTTGAAATCAGAGATTAATCCCCGTGTCTAAGAGGAAGGAGTGGTAGTCCAGTTGGTCTAACAGAGCCGAATAACTCGCCTTTGTTAATTTATCCCTTCAAAGGAAGGGGGATGCCCTCTTACCGCACCGGATTTTCAGATGCTTGCTTGCTTTCTGTAGTGGGTCTGCTTCAAAAGCTCCTTCAGAAAGGCACCGAATCAGCGTGGCGCAGCGGGGCTTTGAAGCAGGTTCAGATTGCTGGCCGGTCAGCTGGGATGCGGGGCTCCCGACAGGCTCGCGCCTCTGCAGACAAGAGCTTCTTCAGCCCTGTTCACGCTGGGATGTGTTGGTACAGGGATCACATATGGTTTTGTTGTGCTCCAGAAGTGTAACTCGCATGCAGAAAGGCTAGCCCTTTAATGTTAAAAATATCCTCGTCTATTCTCCATGGAGTCAGGGGGGAGAATCCTTGCCCAAAACCCCTCAAATTATCATTAAAAGTGAGTTCTTGAGAAATCGTTTTAATGTCACAACCATACACTAAGCAGATTAAACCGTTGTTTGCTTATTGTCCTATTGTTAGCATATTTAAAAGCTGCAGCTATTTTTGTCAGGCTTAGTGTGTTATTTTTGCCACCATTTAGATGCTCTGGCATAAGACAGCGGAGAAACTGCAGGTTAGTGTAGCTTAGAGCCCTGATAGCTGAAATCAAGTTAACCTTGTATTTACTGCAACCGGTATTATTTCTAACCCTAAGCTAGACGTACAAAAAGTAGCCCATGCAATGACGATAAAAGAAGTGTCTTACTAGCTAGCGGTGCTACTACAGCTCACCGTTGTAACCCGCTGCTTGGCGAGGAGAGCCTTGCAGAACGCTTCAGCCAGCTCCCAGATTTCCACAAAGGATTTTCTGCGTTGTCGTGCTTTTGTAAAAAGCCCTCTGCAGCACGCCCTGCATGCGGTCTGCACATTTGGGGTTGTTTATGAAGGACAGGGGAGGGAATTGCCACGTCTAGAGACTCTGGGCAGCTCCTTGCGGAGTAGCAGGGAAGTTCAAGCTTGAGGACCTCTTTGCTGGGCTGAGATTGCACCCAAACTCATGTTTTGCTGGTCGTAGTAGTAGGATAACGTAACGACTCTGACTCTCTGCCGGCACGTGCCTGTCGCAGGGTTGTGTGCGTGTCTAGGGGTGGCTGCAAGAGGGATGAGCTCTTTGGGCAGCCTGGTGAGGCACCGTCTCTTGCCTGAGCTTCAGCACCCGCCTGCTGCAAGGAATCAAACCACCTCTCGTGCAAAGTTGGGTCTGCTGGGGCAGGGGACGCTTCGACATCTGCCCAGAACGTGGTCTGCGGATGTCCTGATGCTGTGGGGTGGGAAGAGCAGGAGCCCGCAGCTCCAGAACTCGAGTTTGTGGTGTTTTGTCGCCAAAAAAGTATTTAGCTGTCACCTCCTTTCTTACCCACAAGGAAATGGTTATTAAACGGAGTAGGTGGGGTGAATTATTAACAACTTGTTCCTCTTTTAAAAGCTGAAAGTGGCACTTAAGCACTTGAATACAGAGCCGTTTTCTTAGATGAAAGGTAACTGTCAGGAAAGTTCGCTTTATGGCAAGACCCGACTTGCTATTTTTTTTTATTCTTCGCTCACCTTGTTTAGTTTATTAATTCACACTGATCAACGATAGATTTCACTGGATTTGCTTAGTTCTGGCTGTTCGCAAAGTGTTGTTTTCAGAAATAATAATTCTCACTGATTCCCTACTGAAGGAAAGCTTGTTTTGTGCTTTTGCTTTTATATAAGAGCAGGTGATGGAGGAAAGAGGCTTTGAATGCACAACGGTATTTACATTAAACTTTCTGACTTCTTGGGGAAGGAGGAGATGGCACGATACGAGCAGACATTTAAAGGCTTCCTTGAGTTGTTAATCAGTAATCTGTTCCCCTTGCCTCTGGCTTTTCTAAAAATAACAGTACCGTGCGATGAATGAGAAGCGATAAATACTTCATGGAAGGTTGGTCGCGAATTGAGGCGTTTCTCGGTGAAAAAATCCTGCGTGTCTCAGACGCAATCTGTCGGTGACTGTGCCGCGTCTTGTTTGCCCTGTGTGTTGCCACTCTGGGCCTTTTACCTGGACCTGCAACCCGAAACAGGTACTCAAGAGGAAATCCTTGTTTCATTTTTTTATTTTTATTTTAATTCCCTCAACCTTTCTAGATAACACTTTTCCTCTGGCTGGAGTGGTCTGACACACCCTGTACTCATCTTCTCTTTTCCATCAGCTTCTCCTGATGCCTGCCAGATGGACGTGAGCGTTAGCTGGAGGACGAGGGTGGGAGACTTGCTGGGGACTGTTCGTTAGCAGCCTGTTTGCGTTGGTCCACGTTCCCCTTTTATTGCTGTGCTCTGTACTACGGAGGTCCCCAGAGTGCCTTATGCCAAAATTAACTGAGGGTTGTTTATCTCTGGAGGGGAAATAGATGCCGTAGGTTCATGCTTGGCAGCCACCTGCATTCCCAGGTTTTTAGGAATTCCTCTTCTGACACAAGATGCATTTATCAAAATCCTAGAGGCTCTTCCCCAGTGTATATTGATTTTTCAGCGCTATATTTGGCCCTGCTTTGGCTTTGGGCAGTGGAAGGAATATCAGGTGAATGGCTTGTGCAACGATGCCTGAACTACTGTAGCAGTCTCCAGATAGTGACCTGGAGAATTGCTGTTGGTTGATTAAACAGACCCTTCTTCTCCCTTTTTGTTGCCTTTTCTCCCCTGCTCCCCTTCACTGACCCAAAAAAACCTCCTCCAAACCCAAATATGACTTAGGCTGAAACATAATTCACCAAGTGTACAAATAAAAATCATAACCAAGCTACTTTAAGCCAAAAAGCCCTAGCAACACTGACGTGCCGAGTTAATGCGAGGGTGCTGCCGAAGTGGAATGGTTTCACTTTGTTTTGACTTCTTAAGTGCGTAGGCCTTGAAAGATGGGACGTTGCCTTCAACAAATAGGGTCTTTTGGGAGCTGGATTGCAATGTGAGCACTTCAGCTTTACCAGCATGGTTTCCTTCTGTGTGGCCGTACTTTCTGAATCACGGTGTCTCCGGGCTGCTGAAAGAGGACCGTGCAGGGATGTCTTCCTCCCTCCTCGCCTAGTTCCTCTCATCACCAAGCAAATGCGAAATCAGTGTTTTCTGTGCCTCGGATGCAGTAGTAAGCTCATTCATACGAAAGAGGTCTCGTTTACATTTGTGGTTGGTGCTGGCTCGGCATTTGCCTGTTGAACAGCTTGATTTGAGGTCTACCTTAAGCTGGTGTTTCCTCTAACTTGAAACAAGTGCTTATGATTAAATGTCTGCTCTTTTGGTTGTACTAATATCGTGTGATTTAAAGCACTCAATCATTACTACTTTTCCATCTGTTTTTCATTCAAGAAATTCTGTCATATCGGATGATTCATTCATATTTGATTAGAGATTTCATTGTAAGCTGGTCTTAAGTTTTTATGATCTAATAAAAGGCTTTGGAATCGTTGACTCGGAACTGTAATTGTAATATACAGAATAAACGTACTGCACGCTTTAATGATACTTTACTAGGTATTTTTTAAGCTGTTACAGTTCTTGCTAGTGAATAGTGTAAGGTGAATTTGCTTAAAAGTTTCTAACGAGATTCGATGGCTGACCTTTTCCATGGGAGAGAGGAACTCTTCACAAGCTGTTGTAGCAGTTCTCCAGGTTGCACCGAAGACCAAACCGTGGGTGAAATTTAGGTTGAAACTTGCCTTCCTTAATCTGTTTGTCATCCTGCTCGTAAACCATCATGCTGTGATGATATTAATGAAGGTCTTAAAGATCCTGAGTTGTCAGGGCATCAGGTGCATTGGTTAAGTGACATAGGGAAGGAAGGCTTTTATTTTCGGTAAGGAGAATGATCTGCCACCTGTATGCAAATTGTTTCTCAAATTTAATAAATGAATACAAATTTTTTAATATTTCTTCTAAAAATAAATTAACCTGTTACAATAAGGTGTTTTTTATAAAAAAGGTATCTATGGGGGACTACCTTTATCCTCTATGTTTTTTGCTATTTCAAAACTGTCTTAAGCTCTTAAATACTTTTTCGGTTATATGTAATGAGAGCTTGGTTTTGTGCTTTAAATATTTTGGGAAATTGTTTTGTTAGAAAAATATCAGACCAAGTTATTTTCTGCTGTGCTTTTCTTAACGTTTGATGCCCGTATAGTGTTTGAGAAAAGGAGTATATAATGTAAAACTAGTCAAAACAAGCCCATCTAGTTAATAATGTGCCTGTGAAGGAAGCATATCCATGTTCTGATTGAATGATTCCATTAAGTTTTGCTGGGTAGACGGAATTCTTCCAGTCGGGGAAAGAGAAATCTGCCGTGAATGAAATTGTTATTTTTCGTTTGTTCATCCGTTCTGGGGGGAGGATGGGGACGGGAGAGGGATGGACAGACTCAAAAAAAGTTTTGAGGTGGCGGTTTTCGAGTTCATTTTGCACTTGAAAAGTAATTGCACCTCATCAGTAGCATTTTTGATAAGCCAGATCCTGTCGTAAATGTTGCCAAAAGCTTTCGTTGAACTCCCGTACTGGAGGATTAGTTTAATTGGCTGTATTATGGTAAGGAGACCACCTTGTGGTGGTCATCATCTGATGACCATGTGGTCATCACCTGTTCAGTGATGGTGCTTTGGCATGACTGTTGGAGCGGGGCTGTGACTTTGCGGCGAGTGTGTCACGAGGATCCTGAGATGGCTGCTGCAGGAAGAGTCAATTGAACAGAGCAGGAACTAAGGAAGGTGTAGCTGTTTCATCATGAAGGTAAATGAACGTTGAGAGAAATCGGATGGTCTGTGTCTGACAGAAGCTCCTTATCAGGGAGCACACAAATGACGTGCAGAAGACTTTCCTTGCACATGTAGCTGGAGATCAGGCCTAGTCTCCAGACATGGCAGTGGTCACAAGGGACGAAGAAGGGTTTCCAGCTGATGCACAGATGTTCAGGAGGTAGCATGGTGTGGTTCGCACCTGTAAAGAAGAGTTTGGAGATGTAGCTCCATAAGCTGGGAAATGGGAGAGTTCTTTGCAGCTGTCTAGGGTTTTGTGTTGCTTTGTACTAAAAGGTCAGTCCAGGGCCGCAGACAAGCACATATTGCTATCCACAGGGAAAATAAATGCCCAGGTGATTGCAAATGCCAGCCTAACCCTTGCAAACCCCGCTTTGGGAACGGGTGGGTTTAGTGAGGCTCTCCTGCAGAACAGCAACCTCGAGGCTCGGCCCCTGATCTCCATGTTGGAGCTGGGCTTGTTGGAATAGTGCTTTGCAGCCCGGGCCTTGGAAAAGGTATCCAGGTCTTCTGCTGAAGGAACGTGGCGTTTCCTCACCTGACTTAGAAGATACCTGTGATTCATCCCTGCGACTCGTTGCTGGGGAACGAGGAGGCTCTGTGTCTGCTGCCAACTTGCTCTCTGACCTTTGGCAAATTGGTTGGCTTTTCTTCTCTGCCTTCCTCTGAAATCAGGTAATAACTGTGCTTGCCCGTCCTAGCAGTGATGTGTTGCGGTGGTCACCTGCCTGCATGACATCTGCAGCAGACAGTGGGAAATTGAAATGAATTTGGGAAAAATCAGGTCCTAGTCATGTCCAAGTGATTGCCTGACCCCTTGATGACCCCAGGTTAGAGGAGATGTTAGCAGATGTCACTCTGCTTTCCATCCTTGAAAACTCAGTATTTGGGTTATAAATCCGAAGCTTAAATTGTTGGTTGTCTGAGAAAATCAATTATTCTGTATTAAGCCTCATATTAGCATCAGGGTTTCTGTGCAGTAAATGTGAGGGCATTTCCCTTGCTTTTTTTGCAGGCTTTTGCTTTAATATAATGCAGATTCTGGTGAACTTACATTTTGATTAATTCCTTGCATAGTTGTATGCACCTATGGAGTGAGTTCCTGCTGAGCTGATAGCATATTGTGAGAGTGAATGGGTTGGACAGAGGAAAAAAGAGTTTACAGAAAATAATCAGGCTTCTGAAGTATTGGAAATACTGGAAAGTGGGAGAATGACAAGAACTGGAAAAAACTCACCCGCTTGTGTGGGGATGAAAGCCACAAGAGTGTTTGGATGACGTGTGGAAGAACCTCAATGCAAAATCAGCACCATGGGAGTTTAGGAAGGGGTAAAGTTGAAATGGTGGAGGCGAAGCAGAATTGTCAGTGGTTTCCAGCGTTTCAGTGTGGTGGTGGGGTGTGGTGTGTCCCTGTTTCCCCCCCCTTTTTAAAACAGGCTGTCTGAATTCTTTGTTCTTGCACTTTCTTTGAACTTGGAACATTTTGGCCAGGCTTCTCCTGATAGTCGCAGTCCTTAATTGAAACAGCCATAACCTTGCTGCCATTCTCATGGCGTCCCTTGGGAGACCTGAAGAAAATTTGGTGCTCGTACCTTATTTTGGCGACTCGGAGGCTAAAGCTTTGTGTCTCACAACCAATTAATTGTTACTAAACGCAGCTGGTGCCATCCAGGTTTTATTTGAGTGGCCCAGGTCAAACCGCGGGAGCTGGCATTTGCTTTTTATTGAGTTTCCAATAAGCTGTGCTGTTTATGGCTTGCTGCAAGGAGCACGCAGCGTCACTTGGCTCGAGATGAGGGTCAGGGCCGGAGAACCCTGACCTTGTCCTTGTGCAGTGTCAGCAGGGCAGGCTGTGGGCTTTCCCCCTCTCACGATGAAGGGGGGGGGGGAGGGGCATCCGTGTCTTGCGCTACCAACGAGGACCTGGGTTCTCCAGGTGAGGGAACATCCGGATCATACAGGTGCCTAGGGGTGTGGGGGGGAGCACTGTGTGGCGACGCGTGAGCAGAGACGGCTCTGCTATGGCCGAGCAGCTCTGGGTCGGCGTGTTTCAGCCTGTCCTGACCTGGCTGCATGTGCCCAGGGATAGCCATGACCTGGCCACCGCCGAGGACCCAGTTGGGATCGAGAGCCAGCTCCACAGTCTGACCCCAGACCGTCACTCGTCCCAGCATAAGCCCCATCTGGAGCTGCTTGTGCTCCGTCTGTCCTGGTGTACCCTGTCCTGGTTCCCCACCGCGCAGGTCCAAGGCGCTGATGTTGCCCTGCCACAAGCGTGGGTGTATGTGCTTGTGGTGGTCCCAGGCCCGCAGCAGCAACACTTGGTCACCTCCTCCTGTGCAGGCAATGACTGTTAGGTCCCTAGTGCTTAGTCTTGGGCATGGGGTGTTAGAGGAGTGGACATCCCTCGTGCATGCTGCTCTTCAAGAAAACACATGAAAGCCAAGTGTCCCAAGTCCTGTGTGCTTGATCATCCTTTGCTTTCTGTATTGATGATAAATGTTTATAATACAGAGCTGCTTTTTTTGTTTATTTTGGTGTGCAGTTGCAAAGAAAACATTCCTTAATCTGTGTGGTCACCAATGATCTTGTTCCCTTTTGACCTTGCTAAGCCACAACACCTGAAAGTGAAGGCACTGGATTTTATTAAGCTCTGTGTGCTGTTGTCATAATTGTTAAAGCTCATAATTTTTAAAGTGATGCTTTTCTCCCCCTCCTTAGGACCACGGAGAAGAATGACTGAATTGTAATAGAAACGCTCAGAAATTTAGATGCAAAATCATTAGCGCGGGTATCGTTATGACCCTGTTTAATTTGCAAGATGTCTTTTACTGGCAGGAAAGAGGATGGGGGCAGAGCAGGACCCTTGCAGTTGTCACGCCGGTATTGCAGGGCTTGCAGGACGGGGAAGCGTGGAAGCAGTGTGCTGCTGTAGTCTTGTTCTGAGCAGAGATCTCCTTTTAGGAGGAGGCAGTATATTGTCAGCACGTAAGACAACTGTGTCTCGCCAGGTCTGGCATCACAGTGAACAAATTATTGCTTCTGCCAACCTCGGAGTGGCAGGCAGAGTTGAAGGCGTTTGCCCAGAGAGAGCTGGAACTCCGATGCCAGAGCTACAGATCTGGCCAGCCGGCAGGTGGGGTTTGATTCCTCCGTTTCTGAAATTGTTCTCTGATGAGCAGTGGGTTTTTCTGTTTGTTTTCCGTTGGTGAAAGGTAGTGATTTGAGGTCTCGGGATCAGCAGTAGTTTTGTGGAGTAGTTTGTGATGCACCGAGAGGGAAAAGACAGCAAAACTAATTCTTGCTCTTCCGACAGTAAGCCGGAGAGCTGGCATGCTTTTTGTTAAAATTGGAAGTTTCTTAAGATGGTATTAGACCTGCCCCATCTCTCTCAGCCTGGGTTAAATGACGAGGGATTTTGCTTAAGCGAGCAGTAAGGTTCTGCTGATAGAACGCAGCTCGGAGAGCGACAGTAATTCCTTTCACATAATATGCTGTAGCACTCAAACG
>Ga0181612_116667_pt1 | contig 20048 bp, 10 predicted proteins | sample HoacroProtozoa21_FD_119630 | JGI IMG/M metagenome (GOLD analysis project Ga0181612, IMG submission 119630) | Hoatzin crop microbial communities from Cojedes, Venezuel. Combined Assembly of Gp0051906, Gp0051904, Gp0051908 | reverse complement strand
ACATCTGACTAGCCTGAGAGAGTGGAGATGAGACACAACATCTCTAGGTTCATCACCACAATTTACACTATGATTCCACTTGTTGTAATGGGTGAAGCTTGAATAAACTAGAGTAATATCAGTCTCTCATATCTGAATTGTCTCTCTAAATCCACAGTATGACTTGATGTGGCTCAAAGCATGAGCCAATGGGTATGTTTGGGCAGTGATTTTCAGGTTTCATATGTTTGTCTACATCATCACCCACACATGTGGTGCTGTTTACGGCAAGAGATTTTGATGAATGAGTTTAAGCAATTTTCATGAGCTTTGGAAAACCAGAAAGGGCTCCTGAAACCAGGCATAAAGTCTTGCAATTATTTATGTATGGTCTTCTAATACTATATATACTCAAATTACTTAGAAACCTAAAAATATCTTTATATCCCTTTTCTTTTTTCTGAATCATTCCGATTATAAGGAAAGAAATGTCTCCATCCCATTGACCTATTATAACAGACACAGTGTAAGTTATGTTAAAGACTTCTGTAAGGCATTGCTGTTCTTTTTGATTCCTCACAGGCACCAGGAAGAAAGGGAGCAAATGATGAATCTGGTATTCACAAAGCTATAAACGTGCTATTTTGTATAAAAACAGTTTCAGTCATGACTCAATGCAACTAGAAGGTAGATTGCAACAGCACTGCCAAAACAGGTCACCACCAGATATAGCAGCCAAATTCTAGGGGTCTTTACGAATGGGGAAGGATGGCCAAGCTGGTCAGAGGACAGGCTATTTCAGCACACGTCTTCTGTAGCCTCAAGGCTGTGCTGATATCAACCCCTCAGTGGTTATCTGCGCCAATCTCTCCTAGCTGGATCTCTCCTGGCAAATCCACAGGAGACACCACTGCTCCCCACATCCTGAGTTGATTTAGATAACCTGAACAGGTTTAAGTAGAGCCACCTCCACAGGTTGCAGGGATGTACGTGTTGCAGTCCCCAGCCCTGGGCTTGCAGTGATGTTTCAGAGCTTCTGAGAATTCACTGATGCATGCAAACACTTTGGTAGTTGCACAGTTTAGCCTTGCCTGCTCTTCTTGTAGCTTTTGGTGCCTGGCATTCTGTGCATGTGCAGGATGTTGCAGAGTAGGAACCTGATAGTGTTTATGAGACAGAAGAAGATCATCATCTTATGGCTATGTATTTATCATTATTTTGAATATGATATTCATATGTAGTAACATATTGAAAACAAATCATCACCCATCACCACTTTCTGCAACAGGACACATGTGTAGTTCTCAGTATGTGGGTTTTAGGTGCTTTATGGACCTGCAGCTGCCTGGGCAGTGTGCGAAGACAGCAGCTGACTCACACCTGCCAGACTCATTCAAATCTTGGCTTAAATATTCTGTTGTTGCAGATTAATCCCTGATTTCCTTCTGGCTGGCCAGAAAGGAAAAAAAAACAACAATATTTGGAAGCTGGGAGTCACCTTCTATGTCCTGGAAGTAGCATGCAGGAGTGTTGTGGTCATGTATGGCCATGTAACATTCTTGTATTGAAAACCAGAAAAAAGGCAGCTACTTCCACAACAATTTTTTTTTTTCTTAAATTGGGAACTGTACTAAGTCCTCCTTCTGCAAACAGCAAGAGAAAGCACAGTCCCAGAACTGCTGAAAACTCATGGTAAGAACGGTCACAAGAGGCAGCGAACACCCCTACTCCCATCCACATTCTCTCTGAGAGTGATGTGAACCTGCATGCTGGGGGAGTGCTGCAGGCAGTATTCTCTGCCTTACTGGTCTGCCATCTTACGTCAGTATTTCAACATTCACTGAGGCCAACAGGAAAGCCATTGACTCTACAACCTTGTAAATTGCATCACTCAACTGGAATGAGAGAGACAGGCGTTGAATCCTTGCTTTTCAGATACTAACTGGAGCAGTCCTTGCAGAAGACCCCAAATCTTGGCTGCAGCATTCATCTGATAACACGTAGTTAAGTTTGCTCCTGTCATCCCAGTCTACCTGCTGTGGTACTTACATCCAGTTAACTTAGTAAATGAAAAAGGGAGATACATACCCAAAAGCATTATGCTTCTAGCACTTAGCGTACTAGTATATCTTCTATTTTGCAATTGTAGATCTTGATGTTCAAGATACCACAAGTTTTTGGAGCACTTTACACTTACAGCATTGTTACTAAATAGAGCAAAAAGGAAGAAAAAGTAGGCAGTCATAACCCCAGTACTGTCCACTATATCTTATGATTGCATAGTCTCATGTCTCACCTACAGCCCCAATATACATTCCTCAGAGTGGGAGGGCAGCCTGTGAAAGGTACCTTGGGGGTATGATTAGAGTTAAGTATATACACGTAACATACACATGCTTTGGGTTCCTAAGAAAACTCAGTAAGATCCCAGTCTTATCACACATGTCATCATTTGAAATTGACAGGCACACCACTCCTTTTATAATTAGAAGCTTTGAATGTTAATTTCCCGAATTCCCACATCATCAGGAGGATGAAATTTAATCTCCATATGTGTCACAGTGGACTGAGCTGGTGATTTGATATGCTAGGAGAATCCTGGACCTGGTGTATTTTTAGGGAGAAGAAATGGCAACATTTCAGTGTAACACTGTACTGTGCTTGCCCTTCAGGGGAGGGTTTATATAAAGAGTGTTTCAGTAGCGTAGGGTCATTTTTGAAGCTGACGGGACATTGCTTTCTTTAAGGTCACAGCATCTAGCAAGACCCCATAGATAGCAGTGGGTCAGTCTCTAACACTCAGGAGCAAAAGATCGCTAGAACAAGTCAAGTAGATGGTGGCTGGTGGATACTGCAAAACCAGAGATGGGAAGACAACGAGTCAGTGGAATACCAAACTGGGTAAAAACCTATTCCCTGAGAAAAACTATCAAACTCGCAGTTGTCTATGTGAAACTGAGGACTGCAGACTTAAGCAGAAGAAACAATGAGGGAATGACTACAAAGTAAGACATTTTTTGGGTCCATAATAGGGAAGCACTGTCACATTGAAAAGTAAAAATCCTGAAAAATGTGAGCTTATTAACAACTTTTAACAAGTTCTAATAAGGTGAACTTTTTGCAGTTTATCAGGGGGAAAAAAAAAAAAGTATTCATTTTCATGAAATTGCCAGGGGAAAGCTAGTATGGGTATTTAACCTGTGCTTTGTCAACTCTCCCTACAGAAATTCTTTTTTCTTTGGGGAGTGAGCACTCTGCAGTGGTAAATGACCATGCTATCTTTTTCCACAGTCCCATATGTGAAATAGATACATTTTTGACCGTGATTAATGAGATAAGTTCAAATAAAGGTTATGTGTTTAACTAAACCTCAGCAGCAGAGTTATGAGACACACATTTAATAGTTTTTTTCATCAGAAGCTACATGCTGTTCTAATTTGCTGATTGCCAAATTATGTCATCCAGCTAAAGAGTTTTTTTGTTGATATTCAGGACTTCAGAGATGTCTTATTTAAATGGCAAGATAGAGAGAAACTATTAATATGAAGGAAAAACAATGATCTAAACTACAAAATATGGTTATCAGACATTGCCAATAAATCCCCCTGTTAAATGAATATATGATCTGAGACTACCCATATCATTCTTATACGCAAGACCACAGTTAAATTAATAAATCTCCTACTGGTATAGATTTACTGCATAAACAGGCAGTAGGCTAGAGAGGTTATACAATCTTCACCTTCTTGCTTTATTTGGGAGGAAAGTGCATGGGAAGAAACTGTTTTTACTTTTCAGTCTCCTTTTTTCCTCTCTCACACCAACAGATAGAACCCAGTCACTTCAATCTTTTGAAAGGGTTGTCAACTCATGTCATTTGTTCAGACATCTTGCTACCAGCTGTAGAATGGATACAATTCAAATACAAGGGAAGTTATAAAACTTTCCCTATAGAGACTAGAGTGCAGCACAAAGGAATCAACTGAGGGGTTTATTATAATAATTTTGACTTATGCCTGCACTGCAGTCTGCAAGGCCGTGCAGAGCTACTAGAGTAAGATTTATATGAAGCTATTGAGCCATGGCACTATCAAGCCTGGTGGAGGTAAGGTGATTGTAGCTCTCCCATCTGGGTCCTTTCTCAATCCATGTCTTGTCTCTGACTACTGGGATACTTCTGGAGGGACTTCAGTAGGGTTTTCAAGGTTTGTCTTTGTACCAGAACACAGGAAAAATGTATTTGGGGTGCTGACTGCCCCATGCAATCCAGAATCAGAGCTTGGGAATGCGGAAGAAGGATTGCTAAAGAGCATCCTGGTGTCACTCTGACAAAATGTAATGAGAGCTGAAGTGACTAGCGACAGCAGGAAGACCTGATTGCAGCCTTTCAATATGTAAACGGGGCTTATAAGAAAGACACAGAGAAATGTCTGTAGTGATATGATAAGGAGGAAACAGTTTTCAACTGAAAGAATGTAGATTTAGATAGGAAGATAAGGAAGAAATTTTTTATGGTGTGGGTGGTGAGACACTGGAACAAGTTGCCCAGAGAAGCTGGAAGTATTCAAGGTCCAGTTGGATGGGACTCTGAGCAACCTGGTCTAGTGAAAGATGTCCCTGCCCGTGGCAGGGGGATTGACCTAGATGATTAAGGGAGGGGCATTTGGCACTTAACAATTCTAGCTATTCAGCATGAAGCCTGAGCCATAAAAATCAGAAAGTTAAGGTCTTTGAAATACTGTGTTGTGCACTATCTTATATCCTTCACGCAATGTGCTAAGCAACTCAATGTGCTGATTTTTTTTTTAACTACTGCCTTTACTATGTGTGAAGTTAAGTTGCATTACAAATCATTCTTTCTTTGCAAGTCAATATACTTAAACTCAAATCTCAACTGGAATTGGGAAATTTGAACTGTTTGCAAGATGATTGTTACAGAAACTTCATGGAATAATAACCTGAAGACAAAAATGTAGTAGAATTCAAAATTACGTTATCCGAGTAGCTTATCATTCCCGAGAATATTTTCAAAAAGACATGCTTACTCCTCTAACATACCAGGCAGCTTCATACAAACTATTCTGTAAACCTACAGATGGCATACTGAGTTGACCAGTGCTAGAAATATCCAGCTCAGCATCTTTGCAAAAGCAGGAAAATTAACAACTTAGGCAAAGGCAAAGAGTGAGATATATGATTGTTAACTCATATCTTTAATTCAAAAACTTCAGCAGATAGAAGAATTAAGAACACAATTCCATATATATATTAAATCTTAAATATTGATTTCATTGTTCATTCAACATTGTTAATTCTTAAATGCTTTGTCTAGCTTCCCCTGTCAGTTCCTGGTCTCTACTCATTAAATATGAAATCAGAAGAAAAACAGAAAAAACAGATGATACACAAGAGCTTAACTTGACAACTGGACTACTCCTATGCATAAAATTATTATAACTTCTATAAAACACTAGAATTATTACAGAAACACAGGACTATGGATTAACTCAGGGCATGTGTGAAAATAATCATGCACTGATCTGTAATTTTCAAAATAAAAGAAAGCTAAATTAGATTATTTTCTATATAAAATGCTTTATACATTAAAAAAAAGAGATGGACTTGAAAAATGTCACATTATGTAATGTAGTAATGAAATTAATTGGGTTTCAAACAACTTCCCCATAAATTTAAAGAATCGTTCACACTGCTATCTATTTCAAGTGCACTTACTAAGGAAACATCATAAAGAACTAATCCTGTATGATTACTGCAGTAAACATGGCTGAAGCTCACTGTGGGTGCAGATTTTTAATTTTATACAACAAAATGTTGAAAAACTAAGTTCTTCATGTGATGAATGAAAGAAGAAAATGGAAAAAATCCAAGATTAATCTTACTTTTCCAACTCCAACATCGTAAATAAAAATACAAGTATTGCTAAGGGATTCTGTGCTTGGTGTTACAGAACGGAAAGAACTTGCTATGATCCATGTGTTAATTTACCCTTTTAAACTTCTCTACATTTTTAATAAAAAATTACAAATTTCTCTTGTTATACACAGGCAAATTTTAAGAGATAAATGTTCAAGCAATTTCACTTGAACTTGATTGAGACATTTTGAAGGAAAGGAGAGAGGTTTAAACTGCTAGGTTGGATTAATGTAAATTGATTTGTCCAAGGTTATTTGTTTAGACAATAGAGGTAATAGAAGGAAGACCCTGGGTCTCACAGAAGTGATGCTCTGAGACGTCCCATCCCGTCATCATGCTCAAAGCAGGTTCACAATAGGGCATACTCCATTTAGGCAGGGAAAATTAAATTAGGATCATTCTGTGGACTCAGGGATCCCAGTGGGGATCAGGATAGGCAATATTCAGATTTCATTGTTTCACAACAATATATGCCAATGAAAGATATTTTTGCCCTGCCTTGTTCTCCCCCTTGTGTTTTTCTAAAGTCTGTTAATAGGGTTTTGATATCAGAAAAAATGAGATGCTAATTGTTTATGGTATATTATATTTTATACTTAAAATAAGAAAAACTAACCATAATTACCTCCTATCAACCGTAAAAACACCTATCCAAAATTATGATTTTGGCACTGCATAATGACTAGAACTACAAATAAGAAAGGAAGAAATGTTAAAAAAAAACCCCAACATTTAAATACTTCTGGGGTGAGATATAATCTTTCCTGCAGTGTAGGAGTATGTATGCCAGCTAAGTATGTATGTCAGCACTGGTCTGAAAGTTATAGCAAAAACTTAGGAAAACTGAGAAACACTGTAAGAAGACTTTGTCATTTTAAACATGCAAACACCAGAGTTGCGAACCCTAAAATTTCAAAATCATGAGCAAGACATCTAAAGTCATAAAGCTGACTAAAGCACTGACTAAATGTGAGACTGTGTTAGATCTGTCCTTTTGATTTTTAATGCCTTCTTACCCTTCACACTGTGGATGTGTCACAGTTATAGAGGTGCCACTTGTGCAAAACAGCAAGAGCAGTTGTAACCCGAAGATCAACTTCATCCAACTTTTCCTCAGTATAAAAATGCTGATTAATCAGTCATTACATCTCAGCCACACAAACGCCAGTTTCTTACCCATAATTCTTTCCTACCACTGAATTATTAGTGGGGGAAAGTCTACCCTTTTCTTGCAGCAGTTTTCGTCAACTCCTTTTCCACAGCAGCAGCAAAGGTATGTATTCAGGACGTCCATCCTTGAGGTAGAACTAAAATTCATGTGAATCCTATTAGCTGGATAGTAGGCTTCTGTGGAGACTAAAGACACCATACTGAACACAACAGATGAAAATTAAACACACAAAGGCAGAGAAGAAAGAGCTTGAAGGACAACATCCAAAAGGCATAAAAGTAATAAAACCTATTTTAAACACATCAGGAGCAGGAAAGTTGCCAAAGCACCTGTAGGGCCAGTAAGTAACCAAGGCATAGAAGGAATGTTCAGAGAAGATAAAGTTATAGTAGGAAAATTCAGCAAATGTTTTCCATCTGTTTTCCCTGTGGAGAAGCATAGGAAGGATACTTCAAAAGCCCCCTTCTCTATACAGGACTTATCAGAGGGTCTTGCTTGTGCTGAACTGCTGGAAGTGGAACAAAAAAGACCAAATGAAAAATTTCTAATAAGGATGATCTGATACATGCTGCAGAGATTAAGGAACTCAGGTCTGAAGTCTTGCTTCACAGAGCTATTGGAGTCCTTTACAAGAATAAGGATGATCACATAAGGATAAGGAAATCTGGAGAGTATAATCTATCCAGATATCCAAATGGTCTAAAAGATGCCAAAGAAATGAAACTGCTACGGGGCAATGTGAAGATCCTAATCTGCATAAGTAATACATTAAATAATAGAATAAAGTAGTAGTAGGAAGTAGATAGCATAAGAGAAATAACTCTGGACTTTTTTCATATGCATAGTTAGCAAATAGTTAGCAAAACTCGGTTATAAATAAGATGATTATTAAGATTAATCTCTAATATGCTCTGTCTGCCTCGCCACTAGCGCATCACATATTGTTTTTCAAAAAGTCATTGGTCTTTACCTTAGACTTGCTTAGCTCTGTTGATTTACCCCTGAGAAGGACTTCCAAAACACACAAACATACATTCTGCTCTGTAATTTAAATGCTGTCAAGCTTTAGTAAGCCACCTTAGCTTCTCTGGTAGGAGTCTGCACTTGTAATAAATTTAGGAGCCTTTACTATATAGGTTTCACTCCTGGATGTTGGGTCAATATCTAAAAAAGAACAGAGATGTAGCAGACAGATAACATTTTGTTTCTGCCGGTCTGTTGGACTAGCTGCCTGCATAGCAGACTTCAGCAGATAAAGAAAACAATTCTTGTCTATTGCATTTTAATTATCTGGGAACTGAGAACTGGTCAATATCTTCACTCTGCAACTTTCCATCCCTCCATCTATACTTGCTCAATTCAGAAGTTGCTGCTTACCTGTTTTCTTGTCCTCCGCTGTCATTTTGGAATTTCATTCTAAATTTTTTATAAATATCTCTTGCTGTAGCACTGCCAGCATTTGCAATGATGGATAATTATATGGAAAGACCTTAATTTTGGTATTCAGTACACAGTTAACTGAAGATCTTTATTTTTTCTTTGAAATATGTGCTGTTTGAATCTTGGGTCAGTCAGACTATCAGGGCTGGAAGCAAAGATGATCACAAAATCCTAGGCTTGTTCTTTATACGTTGAAGACACATGCAAAAACATAGAGAGAGATACAATTGCTTCCAAATGTTTGCAAGGAAAATTGTATGTATGTATAGATGCACGTACATGTATCTGACATGTACCAATGGTGGTATGTGCATATTAGCAATTCTATGTCCTATATAGGCATTTGGAATACGTTTTTATTTGTCCCAGCAAAAACCAGTGGCTTTGAGAGTTCCGCAGATGTGAATTTTGTGTGCATAGCAGTGCATCATCCTGATTGCATGGGCAAATGTTTGCATCTGCTGAAAGGGGAAGGAACTTGTGTGACACTACAATATGGAGCTCCAAGAGGGTGGATCACTGAAAATAAGCAGTTCCACAGACAATCAATGTAAGTCATTAGAAATATGGTCATTTCAGTAGGAAGTCAGTAGGAAGAGTGCATGAGATGACTGAAACTATTTAATTCACAGTGAAAATGAATAAAATGGGACAAAATAATAAACAGATTAAAAGAGACATACAGGACACCTCTGTGCAGCCTTTTTAATAATACAATAGCAAGGAGATAGTAAATTATCTGATGAAGATAACTTTGAGTGTGACAAATACAAAGTGAGAAATGGTATTATGTTTCCATGCAACACCATTAACTCATGAAATGCACCCATGTGTCAGAAGCTTCACAGGAAAGCACAAAAAATTTACATGAATAAGAGAATAATAATAAAATTATTTAAGCCTCCATTCTCACACACACAAAAATCCCAATTGCTAAGTCATTATGGTTTTTGTGGGCATTTCTCTTTAGAACATTTAAAATTGTTCATGCCTTGACAAGCCAATCCTGTGGTTTTGCATATTATTCTGAGGAAATTCTGGAGCTCAGCAGGCTAGATGGGGTAACAAATGAAGTAGGTAGACCTGGTTTTGGATCAGTTGTGGCAGTTCCTGTGTTGCCTTGTTTCAGAACTCAGGAAGATGGTCTTGAGAGTTATCTGCAGCGTTTTTCAGTTTGTCCAATGATGTCTAGGTGGGACAGCACTTGTTCCTCTATTTTTCCTCTAAGAACACAATTATGTTTTTAAACCCCCAAATGTTTTGTTCCCACACATTTATGGTTGAAGACTATCCCTTGTTAATTCATAAGACCTGCTTCCAACCTATCCCTGTCAGAGATCTAGGAGATAAAACTGCCAAAGGAAAGAATGAAAACAACAGATGGGACACTATTGCAATCTGGTTAAAAGGAGGAAACAAACTGCCTACTACATGTACGGGATCACTTTGCTCAACGAGTACAGCATAAGATGGGGATATATTTATTGGTTTACCTCGCTGTGGAAGCCAGTGATGCTTTTTTTCCCCTTCCCTTTAAGGGTTTTGATAAAGAATAAGGAAAAGAAGGTGTGGTGTTCACCTGTTTCTGTGTTTTGAAGTTGTTTCACAGCTACATTGACTGTAGCATAGCAAATAGGAAAAGCTCACAGTTCATAATACTACTAATACTTTTTCACTTTATGTCACACAAACTGAACATGTATGTCTTATGTGGGAAAAAAAAAGGAGTCAGAAAGAGTAGACATGACACAAACCAACAACTTAATTCAAGAACTAGTAAATATTTTTTATGTTACGTCTAGAAAATGAACCTGTATGACTGCTTGGCTTGTTTGTACATCTGGCAAACAATTGTCCCTCCCTCTACAATAATTTTTGAACCAATTGACCAATTTCAGTCAAATTCAGCTCAGAGGTCAAGGTCTCAAAGGTTAAATTTCTCCAGATTTTATGAAAAGAGACAGACAGATAAAGCAAAGATGAACATCTAAGGTAGTGTTACCACTAAAGGGACAATTGCCCTCTGAGTTGAAATGTTTTTTTGACACCACAGAATCTATTTCAGAGAGAAATTGAGTGTAAAACATTATCATTCACAAAAAAAAAAGTTTATCTTGAAAGTCAATTTATATATGATCTTGAATATTGTCAACGATATGAGATCCATGATGGTTTTCACCTAATTCAGATTTTCATTCTGGATCATTTCTACAGTGAATATTATAATTTTGTTACATTTTTGCAATGAGAGATTTTTTCATCTCCTAGATGAACCAGTATTATTCATTTTATTAATTACAAATACCAGGATGTGAAATAGAGAATTAAGACATGATGTATGTAGCAGGAGCTCTGGGTTCATTTCCTTTGATGAATAAATAATTGGTGATTTGATTAATAAATAATAATATTTTGTTACCATCTTTCACAAGCACTTAAAAAACCCGCCACCACTCCCTGACATTGTTTAGTTGGATATTACCTAACAGCACTCTTTTGGGTTCGGGAAATATTTTTGCCTGAATTTTTTAGCTGGAGAAAGTGGGGCACGTGGAGATTTAGAAATATCCTTTGCCTGCCAAAGGCCTATGGCGAGTCATAGCTTCTGTGCTGCAAGTTCCTGTGCTTTTTCAGACCCTGTGAACAAAAAAGGGAGTGAAGGGAAGGATGCCCAAAATGCGAGCATTTGTTTTTTTTCCAGAAATGGATTTGTCCAGCCAGAGAAGAAATTGTGTAAATACTCCATTTTGTGATTGCTATTGAATCATGGCAGCAACTCTACAGACACAAATTTTACTTACAAAGAAACACAGAGCTGTAGGTGTTCGAAGGGATCTCTGTGGATCATTTAGTTCAATAGAATATTTATTTTATTCTTTTTTGGTCTGGGTTCCCTTCCCACAGTAACTGAGGCATACAGGGGAGCGTGTAGAGGAACAGTGCAGCCCAGAGTATTTCCTCTGAGGACCCACATGCAACAGTGAGTAAGAAAGAACAGTAAAGTTCCATCAGTGTACAACAGTCTTGTCTTTCGTTTGTTTTATTTATTTTGTTCCTTAGCCACTGGATCACCTTGTCTTTCTTTTTTTTCTTTTAGCTCCTCATTTTCCTAGCATTTTCTTGAGGCACTTCTGAAGAAGGATAAATGTATTTTCCAGCCCTTGCCATTTAGAGGGTCAGCAGAATTTCAGATCATAGAAGACACTGAAGAACTACAAAAAATGTCTAAATTAAGGATGCAATGTAAACATGTAATTTTTTTTTCTCACTTGACAGAATCTCAGCAGACTCAAGAGCAAACTGCTCAGCAGGCCTAATGCTGCCTTACTGCGTGAAGTAAAACCATGAAACTGGTGACAGCTTTCACAGCTCTCAGTCACTAGCCAATTGCACCAGTTTAGCTGTAAGGATACAAAGAGTATTTCCACCAGGTCATTCTAATAAAAGATTTCCTAACTACTTGGAGTTACATCTCCAAGGACAGAGTCTGGAGATCTCTGCTCACCTGTCCACGCCTGGATAGAAGAACGTCTCACATCCCTCTAATGGGGTAAATGACAAACAGTTTTCAGAATTTCTGCTTTAAGTGGAACATCAAATCTCAGATACATTGTGGGACACGTCTAAAGCAAACATTATTTGCCGTTTTGCTGTCACAAACCCGTATCTGCTGTAAGAGGAGATGTTCTGCAACTCAGAGTACAGCTAATTGAAACAGAGAAAAATACATGACATGCTCAAGTTCTGAAAGATTTACTCAGGTCTGATAACGAGCAGCACAAAAAGCTTAGCTTTCAAATAACTGAGGAGAAGCCAGACAGTTAAAAAAACCCCAGTACCTATATTAAAGTTGTTATTCATTTTCCAAATTTACTGGCTTAGGATAAGTAAAACAAAAAAAAAACCTCCACAAGCATTTTCATTAGACACAGGTTCTCCTTGGGTTGATACTTGTAAAATTGATTCACTAGTGAAAATATTTTGATAACCCATCTTTTTGCCAGAAATGTTACTTTGGCAATTTTAGGAAAGGACCTCGAATTAAAGACAAATATAGTAGCTCTTATTTGTGCAAGGAATCATTCTGACAGTGTCTTCTATTAAACAGTACCATAAACAAAACAATGTTTTCATATCCTATTGCTGCTAAACATTTATAGTACATCTCACATTATGAACATCTGAGATACCTTGCTCAAAAAGATAATTACAGCATGCTACAAAAGGCTTTATTAAAGTGCATTAAAAAGCTTTTCTGAACATATTGTTTGCATTCGTCAACCTTGCTGTGACCCCCAGCACCTTTACATAAATGTCCTAAAATCCAGTTGTTGAATAAAACAGAAATTTTACTGAGGGCTTAAACATGATGAACACAACTTATATAGCATAAACAACTTACATTTACACTTAAATTTACTGTAAAAATCGGCACAGAAAGCAGTACTGGATCTTGCTATTAGAGAAAGGAAAATAATAAAGATCTGTAAAAGTACTAGTTTATTTCTAATATTATAAGTGCACTTCAAGCCACAGCAATATCTGACATAATTTTAAGCAAACTATTTCAGCTATTGACTGACATCGATCTCACTGCAACATCATGGAGTTTCATGAAGGCTAATTTACTTTACTTTACTTTTAGTATGTATAGTGTAGATACACTTTTACTTTTCTGAAATTTTGGGTACAAGATTTAAAAGAACATTGTATGCATGTGTATTTACATATGCTACCATATATAAATGTCAGAAAACATGCACAGACTTAGAATTTTGCATGAGAAAGCTTGCATCAAAACTGCGTTTCCACAAAGAGAAATGTGTTACTGAAGGATTTTTTTGTTTTGTGGTGGAGTTTTACAAGCTGCAACAATGAAAGCTCAGTATATGAGGAAATGCAAGAAAACCACTAAAACAGAAACGTGTTTATGTAGTTGCTGCTACTATATGCGTTCTGTTCAATGGAAAGTTCACTTTAGAATGGTGATGTCATGCAATAATATTCTTTAAAGAGTAAATATATTCACCAAGAATATGTCATAACTTGATCTATTTAGGGATATCTGAATGCTAGGTTGTTTGTATAGCACACTTTAAACTTGGATTTTAGAATCACTATGGGCAATAACTAGCTGGAGCAATGTTGCTTTGTGTGTATTTCACAGTGCTGAATTTAGTAATTAATTGATCTAAGAAAGACTGCTGCCTGTTTTTATTAATATTTTCATAGTAGATATTTCAAAAGTGTTGCCTGTACAGGACTGACTCAATGGCAATATTAACTTCTTATTACTATGGAATTTAACTGATATTGTGGTGGAGCTATAGATGGTGACTGTAGAGGAGGTATTGCTACATTTTTTTAAAGAATGTGACTGATATACAAGAAAAAATTTTCTGCGAATAGACCAGAAGGGCTTGGAGGGGCAGGAAGAAAACATATTTATACCATGCTGCTGTGTCGTTTGAATACTTTGCCAATCAGAGAAAAAAATAGGAGAAAACACTGCATCATTCCCAGCGATCCCAACTGTTTACTGGGAGGACGGAAGAATACTGCGTTTGGGAAATTTTGTGATGGACTGAGAAAAACTGGACCTACCAAAATCAAGAAACAACTTACCAAAAAAACTGGTTCTCTCAAACAAATAAAATGATGCCTAGTTATTATGATGGAAACCTTTCCAATCTGAGACATTGGTGGTATTTCATAATACTGTTTACATAGAACAAACACTTTTAATAACTGCTCAACATGCTAATGCAGAGAAAACACCAGCAGCTGCAGCATCCTTCCTCCTGTTCAGTCCCTTTCTTTTGCTTTCAGATGTGCCTACCAAGATTTTAAAAAGCTGAGACATTGCCAGCCATGGTCTTAGCAGCCAGAGACCACAGCACAGAACTGAGACACTAGCAGCTAAAAATAGGGAAAGAAATCATTATTATGTGATTATAGAGCAAAAGCTCACATTACTGCCAGACAAATTATGCCCCTGTATTTGTCCTTCTGCTTTCCTCCAGAGTTCATTAGAGCAGCCACAATACAAGGAAAAAGTAGGTCTAATTAACATAAGCTGTCCTTGTTCTTTATACTTTGTTTATCCTCCCCTCTTTCACCCCTGTTATGTGCTATGTCATTTTTCTGTTTAGATTAGACACTCTGATGGCAGCAGTTTTTCCTTTAGGTTTGCACAATGTCTGGTAAAGGTTGAGGGAGAGGAGAGGTAAATTTTGATGGGATTCTTTAAAACAAAAATGTTAACAAAGTTGATCTCTGCTCACAAGAGGGAGATATCTTCCAAATGAGTGATCCCATTCTTCCAGAAATTGTTGATAACCATACTAGTTTCCAAATACAAAACAAAGCCCATTTCTATTTTTCTGTTAACTCTCTACTTACTACTGCTTGAATTAATAGGGAAATAATACTATAACATTTGTTACTCTATAGCTGTGCTATTGAGAAAGAAAACTGAAGAAAAGGTGTGGATGTTGCCTTAAAAGAAGAAAAAAAAGGAACATTAGGCTTTTTTTGGTTTATTTTACTACCGCTAGTTAGAGGACTGTGGGCTCCAAAATTGTTAGTCTCTGTGTCAGCTGCAGCATCCTCTCAGACTACAGAACAATTTTCTGTGGAACACTTTAGTAAACTTTAATACCCTTTTCTGGGGACTTGTAAAGATTAGTTATTTCCCTAAATCATTGATATCCTCCTTCATTGTCCCTGACTCTGACCAGAATACATTTCCTTTTGAAACAGTAATCTTCCATTTTGCTGGAGAAAATATTTTACTTCAAAACTGAGTTATGGGATGGAGCCATGCAAACTTCAGCCCGAAACAATGCTTTGTATCCCAGCAGAGGGACCAGCAGCGTCTATGCTAACTTAGATCCTCTCAAGGTCATTTATCGTCAGAGATATTATTATGTAATTATAACACATTTGTATCAGTCTTCAGCAGTTACCAACTAAGGCTGAAGAAATACTCACTATTTCATATTCACGCATAGCCTATTGATTTTTTATTGCTTATTTAGTTTTATTTATCAACTAGCATTAGAAAAGATTATTTAACTGGCAGTATTCTATTAAAGAATTTGATAAGTTGGAAGGGACACAGCTCAAAGTTTGATTTTTACATGTTTGCTTCAGCTTGCAAGCCTCATAGTTTGAAACACTCCCTTTTTCTTCCTGACAGACAAACTTGATATGACATTTATTGTAACATGATTAACTCTGGTGCCATTTTCACAATGTCACTTTTAGAGCATATCATTACTTTAAACAAAATAAACTGCAAGCAGGAGGATGGATATCATCAAATTAAAGAAATTAAATTATTAAACAAATTAAAAGCGTAGAAAGCGTAGTTAGAAATATTCTGGGAAAATTTCCACAACAAAGGGAGAAACCTTGTATTAGAGGTTCTGAGCTATGTCGAAGCATAAAGACAGAAGTTATGGAGGCAAAAAAAATGCTACACTTTGCTGTATTATTTTACAGTTTGGAATTCTCTAGTTAATAATAATGGATTTTCTTTCTCCCTCCTCCCTCCCTGCACTCCCTCCTCCCTTTCATCCCCTTCAGCTATATTCAGGCTGCCTGATCAAAACAAATTACAGGACAGCCTTATAAATTAGTTACAGTAGACTAATGTCTAATGGTGACATGTCTCTTTTGCCATGGTGATGCTCATCCTCCAGAGGTAATGTCACCTAGGTTGTCAGACAAGCAATAGCATTTTCATAAATAATCCATGTGATGCTAATACAGGATGATTTGTGATGCCTTATAAAAAGTTTGGTTGGGTTTGATTAAGTTTCCCTCAAGATACTGTATAGTTAACACTGTGACCTGATCTGACTTGGCTGACTGATTTCTGAAAAGGCTACTCTAAAATACTGGTGTGCAACATGAAGGCACTATGTTACCCAGACACGCCTACGTGGTAATACACAGAAGACTGTAATATTCTGCATGTATCTCTGGTTAGATCAAAAATTCACAAATGATTTAGAATACCTGTAGAGCTAAAAAACCTGACGTTTTTCAAGCATGGATTTATTGGGAGAGGAAAGAAAACAAAGGGAGTTGAATCACTTGCCCCAATCACCATGGCCTAATACAGTTTCTGTGCTTCAGTTCACACGACACTGACCTGTCATTCAACTGCACAGCCCTCTCTCACCCCTTCTGCCCAGCCCAGTCGTGGCCAATCTGGACTTGATTTTCCCTTTCAAAAATACAAACATCTATGCTGGTTCTAAACAGCAGCTAAAACTACAGAGGGAAAATGCTTTGTGATTAATCTAATGAGGTTATATACATTATTTGTAGAATATCACCTCCCTTTCAACTAACAAGGGCAAAAGTGCGAACACACAATTGTAATATAAATGAGTCCCTAACTCTGATTTACAAATATGCGCCAGATGGTCATTGTAATACTTTAAAAGTCTCAGGATTTTCCCCTACCAGAAATGTTGAGCTAGAGACCACCATCAGCCTTCACATGTCTCGATGCAACTGGTTTTAGTTCTACTGGTTGATTGGCTACTTCTGATTAAGGACACCCTGAGCTTTCCATATGTGCTGTGGTTACTTCTCCCCATTGTTTAATAGGACATGTTTTGCCGATGTCTTCACATACATCCCAGGAAATGACACTGGCTTCGCTGCTGTCCCGCAGAGCTGGCCAGTCCTGTGAAAACAATGTCGTTCTTATTTTGAAAAAAGTATTAACTATAAATGTGGTGCTTAGTATTTCTGCAGCGCTTTTCAGCGTATGACTGCGGTATGATATGGCTTAATATTTAACGTTGTGTGATGGAAAGAAAGTGACTAGACCTTTAAAAGCCATTAATATTTTCTTGAGGGAGAGAGTGTATGTGTGCATGGGTGTGGGAAGATTCAGACAGTAATTGAGAGGAAAGAAAGAAAACATGCAGGAAGAGAAAGGACAGAAGACGGAGTGCTTAGCTTAGGAGGAAGAATTTATTATGGACTGTCTTTGCCAAAAGATGAGAACCAGGAATGCCTTCTCAGATTTCCTGTATTCTCTGTGGTGTTTACAATGAGGCTGATGATGCAAGCACTCTAATACTCATATATAGAAATCAAAGAGCTTGTTAAAAAAAAACCTGCAAGAGCTCCAGCAAATATGGCATCCGCCTCACACTCTGATCAAAGGCAACAATACAATGCCAAAATAAGACAACAACTCAATACTGAGATAAAGCTATAGAATAACATCCAAAGGTCAGCACAACTCTCTATTTAAGAAGAACAGAAAGGGAGTTTTAATATTGCTGCAATTTGATCTCTTGGACATGCAGTTTTCTGAGTTCGTGAATTGCAGTTGTTTCCCTGAAATCCTTACATTCCACTGTAAGCTGGCAGCTGTAGCATCTGACAGTGTTCCTGGAGAAACAGAGACTCTCTTTGGTAAAGTGTTTGTGACATTTCTTCTCTGAAAAAGTCAATGCTTTTTAGAGTTCACAATTTTTCTCCCAAATGTTCCCCCAAAACTTTGTGGAAACAAACGAAGCCATCTTGGTAAATAAAGACAACTCTAGTTCTCAAAATCTGAACTCTCTCATGCCTCCCCTCTGACATTATTAAGGTGCTCCAAGAGCACTTAGACCTCATAAAGCAATTCATAGGTGAAACCAAAACAGTTCTTCCTCAGTCTTGAAGTGTCATTTCAATTAGACGATATCCACCTCAAAATCAAGACTATTAGACTACTTCTAGTGAATTATCTCAAAGGATGAATGTAGCTCTGTTAAGCATCCTGTGCCTCCAGTCATCAGTGCATATGTTCAAATTTCAGTTAGCTCTTTCACAGCTGTAGACCCCTGCTCCTCCAAGGTGTTTTGAGATACCAACTAGAAGGGACTGTGATTGATTTTTCATTAACTGCACTTTCAAAATAATGACTCCTCTCTTGAACTCACAATTTGTTACAGCCTGTAACAGTTTTCCAAACATCATTTCCAGGTGGATGTTTGTGGTTTAAGATATTTCAACAACCATACTCTTGTAGTCCTTTATTCATAAGAGTTTTATTAACATGAAGACCTTGTGAAACTAAAATTCTAGTTTCAATTGCTTGAAGAGAAGCTTTATACACTAATTAAAGGCATCTTTAAAACCAGATGTGCCTTGCTTGTTCCAATACAGGTATCTAACTATTATAAAGGAAAGCAACAGTCCCATAAACATCCATCCTATGATGTTTTCAGATGATATCCACTGTTAGGACAGTAACCATCAAAATGCTGAGCAACCTGGAAAGGTCTCACTTCCCATACACAGTGTCGGTGCCCTCAGGCACTGCCAGCCCTGACTGTCCCTGCCCGTCTTTCCCAGGACTTTCACCCACCTTGCCTATGGCCCAGAACCCCATTCCATCCGCGACTCCACCAGAGCTGTGCTGTATATCTCCCTCAACTTCCAGAGAACCGGAACCCTAGTTAGACAGGATTTGTGGGATAATGATTGAAATCTCAGGGTAGTCTTATGCCAAGATTTTCCTGACAGCTACATACTACTTAGAAAAAGAGACTGGAAGCTGAAGGCAAGCAATCACTGTTTTGAAAGCAGAAACGAATGTATACCAACATCTGTAACTGAGCAACATAGGAAACAGAGATTCACACAGCCGCCGTTAAGCTAAGCGGGAACATTAGCTGCTGAGTCCTAGTCAATGATCATTGGCAATGCATTTTCTCTTCTCTCACAATTTTTTTTCTTTTTTAGGAAAAGTCAAATATTAATCATATTGCCAAAGAAAGTGTTCTCCTGCCCCTCATTAACACCTGTTAATGAGATGCATATTCACATATCCCAGTATTAGCTTTAACCTGTCAATTGCATTAGGGCTCTGTTCTTCCCTGACATAACTTGGATACATACTAGATGAATACTAAAACCCTGCTAATTTCTTTAAAAATTATCTTCAAAAAAGTGCTTTGTGCCAATTAATGAAGTACGCTAGAAAGAACCAAAATAGTGTTTTTCTGCATGGCACTCGTAGGGCATGTTCACAGACTGTCACAGATCTTCTCTTTTCCATATTTGGATATACTTTGGGTGAGATACTGTTTTCCAAGAGCTACTTTTTTCAGGCCTTCTCAGACTGAATTGAATACAAAGGCTCAAGGCCCACAAATTATCCAAGCAATTCTTGTCTTTGGAGGAAACACAATTAAGGTGCAGTTTACCCGGGAAGAGAATACCGGATGTGTTTCACAGGAAATTCTGCTTCAATAATTTTTATTTCAGTTGCCAAGTTTTCTGTATGCAGCAAGGAATGGAAAGTAGAGATGATACGTCAAAGAGAGTTGTTTATTATGAAACTGCTCGGTTTTGGGACAAATATAGAGAGCATCATATCAGGTCTTTAGCAGACCAATGCTTCGGGAAACACTACAGCTAACATTTCTCAATATTCCCATTCAAATACTGTGATCAGAGACATCCATTCCTGAATTTTATCGATATTTTAGGTGTGCAGATT
>Ga0181612_169387_pt1 | contig 20049 bp, 8 predicted proteins | sample HoacroProtozoa21_FD_119630 | JGI IMG/M metagenome (GOLD analysis project Ga0181612, IMG submission 119630) | Hoatzin crop microbial communities from Cojedes, Venezuel. Combined Assembly of Gp0051906, Gp0051904, Gp0051908 | reverse complement strand
TCCAGTGGTGCCCAGCGACAGGACAAGGGGCAACGGGCACAAACTGAGGCAAACTGTTCCGTCTGAACATGAGGAAAAACTTCTTTCCTCTGAGGGTGACAGAGCCCTGGCCCAGGCTGCCCAGGGAGGCTGTGGAGTCTCCTTCTCTGGAGATATTCCAGACCCACCTGGGCGCGGTGCTGTGCAGCCTGCTGTAGGTGACCCTGCTTGGGCAGGGGTTTGGACTGGATGTCCCACAGAGGTCCCTTCCAACCCCTACCATTCTGTGATTCTGTGAAGTGTCAGAGAACTGCTGCAGCACCAGACCACCAACCATGCCTGAAAATCCTCCCCTAATAACCTAGAGTCGAACATTGGTATTTCGCTCTTTGCAGGTCTTAACGATGCTTGCAGAATGAATGAAAGTGGTTTTTTTTCCGTTAGAAATTCATGCGGGGAAAGCAATTAGTTAGCTGACAAACCTACCATAAACAGATGCTGCAAAGCTTGCGAGAGTCAAGGGCACTCTGACTTCAGACGAAGCCAAAGTATGGCTTAATACAACAAGTGTGAACACTTGATTGCTTTCAAGGGAGTTCAAGACTAATCTGCTCCAAGAAATCACATCAAAACTTTTCCATTCAGGCCGCATGGCCTACCTCCAGCGTTTAAGATTTAAAGCTGAAGTTTCTGCTACGAAATCCAGAGCATATGTCAGTGGGGCAGAGAGAAAAAAACAAGAAAGTGGAATTTAGATCATATATTCATCGAACACAAACTGTTTGTTTCAGTTGCGCTCTTATAGCTGTTTTAGTCCTACAGGGACTCTGCTTGATAGGAAGATGGCTGCAGGATTCCCAGGTTTTCACAGCCCTTAGCAGGGTCTTCCATCTTCACAAAGCAGCAGAAGGCTTGTCTTCCTGGGAGTCCCGAAGGCTTTTTCAGCGGACCTGGAAAGAGGTGCGTACATCCCAGTTCCTTCCCCCGGAGCGTCACAAACAGCAGCGGTAGCCGAGGTCAGGGGATGCACTGTACGCTGAACAGCCTTCGGAACCCTGGAGACTCATGTTCTCACCGCAGCTGACAGCAGACCAGTATCACCCAGTTCTCTGTATGACTATAGCACCAGCAAACCCCAGCACAGGGATTGCTCCGTGGCCCTGGCGAAGTCAAACACTGGTGATCCATTCTGCAACCCTCCTACAAAAGGTTGCTGAGAAGTACCCACCAACAACGTATTTAGGCACAGACAGTCACCACAATGACTTCTTTCGAATCTTTTAGCTGAATTTCACTGGTTTGGTAACTGGGCAGCATGGCTGTTTGAACCAACAAGCAAGCAGCACAACAACAGGTGGAAAGGCATAAATGAAACTTGCTGCACTCCGCATGAAGCCGGGTACGTTTGAGGCAAGGGCAGGGCTTTTACTTAGAGAACTACTTGACAAGATTTCTTTTATGAACAAAACACCAGAAGCCAGGACTGAAAGCAGAAGCCCATCACCTCTTTCAGTTCCAGTAGGCTGTGGCCAAGAACATCGTTCATTCCTGACAGGGCAATCTTGAACGTGTGCTAAAGAAGAAATTTCACAGCCTACACGTTTAAGAGTTATCTTCTTGCTATCGGCTCAGGAAAAGTCAGAGCAGAGGTAGAAGGTCACCCTAGGTACAAAGCGAACAGGAGCACGCAGCAGAGCGACGCAAATACGGAAACAGCAGCAGGAACACATGAAGAACTAATTTACAAACATAAACTTTATTTGGAAGTTCAACAGTTCGGAGAAAATACATTGCAATTGTTTTAGCTTTTAAAAGATCCCAACATAAATTACATCAGAGACTTGCGCAGGTCTAAATATTAAAAAGATCATAAAAATTAATGGCTCTCATGCCAAGATTAATCCTTTTCCATTTCAACTACATGAAAAGTTGCCTGTGCAGGGACTATTTTTACAGCTACGTGGAAAACAATACAGTTTTCAGGTCTTGATGCCTCAGGAAAAGATTTACAGGCATAGGCACTTAAGGGTGAAAAGAGATCAAGAGAGATAACACCCCATGAAAGTCAGACCTCTATATTCACACACAGTCTCTAACTAGACGGTACTGTAAACTGCAAAAGGTTTTGAGCAGGCAACATTATCCCATATCAGCAGAATGGAAAGTGTGCTGTTCGATTACGTAGGTTACAGTAGAGTTTAATTGTAATTCAAGACCTTGACGCCCCCACAAGGTCACCGGTGCTTTCTACAGAAGACTTTCAGAAACTGAGTATGTTTGTATTTGGCCTGTCTCAACAGTTTTGAGCCTGTTTGGGTTTGATTTTTACTGCCCTCAGCTCCGTGTTAAGGAAAACTGCCATTTATTCAAAAATTAACTTTTTCCTCCTTCATTGTTCCACTTTTCTTCCCAGATTTAGAGGTGCTGGCATTCAGACAGGTAACCACAGAGTGAAACCTAGCGTCAGTTACTACACGTTTTAACACATACTGTTAGAGTACACAATGAAACAACATTAAAGGCTACTAATACCGTGGAAGTTTCTCTTTCTTCTGTACCACACCAAACTTTGGATGCGCAGTGAGCGTACAGTTGTCTTCCAAACTAAGACGTGAGGCTCAAGCCCAGCTCAAATTCAGTATGAGATTTTTTGATAGCTAGGAGACAGCAGACCCAAATTTAGGAAGCCCTAGACACATTTTCATTCATGCCAGAAAACATCTGCTCCTTTTCACACCGATTTCTGTCTGTGCCTTTGGGTCACCATAGGACACCATCTCCCCTTTACCCCAGAGCTTGTCTATTGACAGCAGTACCGCTAGTCACACGCTCAGTTAAAATGCAAGTCATTCTGCTCTGTATCCACTTCCTAATGCTTTAATATTGGTTATTACAGGACAGTAAAAGAATGTCATCTTCATTGTATTTGCTGTCCAAGTATTTCTCTACAGGGTAACAGCTAAGTAGGTATTTGATACCGGTCTTGGTCCTGACACACTACATACTCTCCCCTCAATGTGTCCGAGGCCCCAGCTCCAGTTGCTCTCGCTGGAAGTATCCATGACAGTGTCACAGTTACAGACTTGAAATATTATATGAGCCACTCCGTATAGCTCTGCTTCTATTTAGCAATATGACTCTTTTTCATAACATGACCTCCAGAAAAAGAGGGAAACAGGTCTTAGCTTCTGCCAAGAGGATTCTATGCCTTTTATTCATTTATTTTATATAATTTTTTTATCCTTTCTACAGATGAGTCATGTGACCAAAGTACCAACAGGAAAAATTTATCCAACGGGAGTGTAAATGACATTCTTCAGACTGCTTCGGGTATGGAGAGCTCCCAAAACTGCCTTTGGAAATAGCACAGGCAGCATTTCCACTGATGGGATTAAATGAAATCAGCTGCATTGTGCTGTAGCCATCCAGTTTCCTCTCTGGCTGCAAGTACTGGCATGAACTATGATAAGCCTCAGATAGCGCTTCATTGAAATCAAAGAACTGAGAGAGCTCTGACTTATTAGTATTCTGTGAAATGGTAGCAACTGATTTTTAATTTAAAAAAGAAGGAAAAGGTGATAAAAATCTATATTTAAAAGTGTGCTTTCTGTTTACGGCAGTCTTTATTACTTCTTGATGACAAAGAAACCATTAGGGTCTCCATAAAAATTTCACTGTGTGTTTGTAAAATTAATTTCTCTTTCCAGTAAATATCATATAATTTATCTAGTTCACCTTACACCTCCCCCCCCCCATTGTAATGGCTATGAAGGATGGTGGCATGACAGTACGAACTATAAGGTCCTCCTTGCAGTCAAGAAAGGGTACAGTCTGCATCAAGGATCTGGAAAGACCTCTCTGACATCTTCGGTCCTTCCATGGACAACAATATTGTCAAACAGCACTACTTCTGGATGTAGTCTTAATTTGTATTACAATCCAACCTGCTAATTTCTGTTCCTAAACCAAACTGCACGCGTTAGGTTTTGCATATTATGGCTCATGCCAATCCACAGTGCCAGTCAGCCTCGTAGCTCTACTCGGTGAGAGAAGACGGCTGTATATTGTGATCCCTCTCCCAGCCTGTGACTGGATTTACTGCACACTCGCAGTATACATACATACATATACATATATATAATGTGTGCATAGGTAAAGTAGTACCGAGAAAAGAGATCAACAACAGCAAAGCAACATTAAACGCCTTAGTGCTCAGTGTATGAGCAATCTAGTTAGGCGAAAGTTTCAGACAGTCAAGTGACCCAAGCTAAAACAGGACGTAAGGCAACATATCTCCTACGTCAAACGCTTTCACATGTTACAGATGACCCTGCACAGTCCACCCATTTGTGATACGTAAGCAGAAAAAGCATTCACAAGGGCATCCTTCACAGAACACTCCTGCTATTATGCACCTTCTCTGAGAAATACAGAAAATTGATTACGTGATCAGACATTTCAAATACAAGATGGTACTACACATATCATTGCACGCACACTTGGAAAAAGTGATAAATAATAAAACCCTGCTAATACAATAGGCCTCGAATAGCCCTGTGACAAAGAAATGGCTTTCTAAAAGCCTTTACAAGGTCTGCACAGACTGTTCAGTATAAAAACAAGTAAAAAAAAATATTAAAATGTGACACAGTAAAGTTTTTAAACAGAGAGGACCTGATAACAAATACAAGCTGTTCCTCTTCATGTACACAGGCTGAAAATTGGAGCCATGTCATTAATCACTTCCCAATTAAGCGAAGTATTTTAGTCAACCTGAAACAAAACTTCTTCTGACATGAAATAGCTTAAGGCTTTATTGCTTTCATTTAAATTTGGCAATTGAGTTTATAATCCTCATTGCGAGACAAAACATTAAAGTGTTTTGTTTTAGTTTTTAAATCCAGACTCTCTCCCTGTACCAGGAGGAGAAGGTTAACAGGCAGTGGCTTTTAGCCATGAAGTCTGCAGAGATGACGTATCAAACAGTTACTCATTTATAGCCAAAATAATGACAACTGTCATTAAAAAGGGGATGATGTTCCCCCTTTTTTCATCTCTGATATGCTTTATCTTGGTAGAAATAGTTTTGTTTGTGAATTGAATAATTCAAGACCACCAGAGTCTATTACCAAAACTTAAAAGTTGGTGTAGTTTTTCTTCATCTGCAACAACGGAGAGACAATGACAATATCATCCGAATCGTCTGAGTGAGCTTCGTCCACAGACAGAGAGGGAGTAGGCTGCGATTGCTTCTCAGAGGACCTGGCTGAAATAATTACAAGGGAAACGAGGTCATCAATAAACAACATCGACAAAAACAAGCCCTTGTGGGAAGTCTAATATTCCTTGAGCCATTAAGTTTCCAGAATTACCGACAGTTATGAACAACTCTGATCTATATTTTTCTGCATATAACTATTCCCGTTCCTCTTTAATGAAAGAGCATGCATGGTAAGCATTGACATACTGACCATACGTGATTTATCTTATTGTCTTGACATCTTTGCAAGTAGTTACACACCACAAAGTAAAGCAATTCAACACTGAAGCCACCTCAGGTCATAAAAATAAATATTTATTACATGGCCAGAAAATGAAAAAAATTGACCCAAGCAAGCTTAAGCTAAGCAGAAAGGTCATAATGAGAACTCCAGTTAGATACAGATAGAGTAAATGGAAATCAGTAATGAAAAAAAACAGGATGGAAGCTCTCAGTGACTGTCTTTCTCCGTATATCTGTAAAATATAAAAAAAAAAGTGGATTTGCTTTTTTTGCTTTTGCTTCTTTGCTGTTTTTCTGGGTGTGTGGTTCTATGCATCTCATTGATTCCAACAACTGAAGAAATGTTCAGGGCATGGACAGACAGAACCCTAATGATTCCAGTAAATACTGGAAAAATCGGAGGGATAAAATGGATGCACACAAGGTCCCTAACATCTGATGAGCAGAACTAGCAGCTTGCATCCCCTCTGCAAGAGATCTGCGAACCAAAATGAACTAAATGACAGCTATTAATACCTTCTAACATAACATCCTCCCTTCAGCTCCACTTATTTTTCAGTTTAAAATATCAATCCTCTAGAAACACTCTCCCAGACAAGAAAACAAATCAAGACGACCTGTGGTAGAAAGAGGAAACAGACAAGTAAGAAGCCATACACTGAGATTTTGACACTGAAGTGGAAGGGAAAATGGAGGCCACACAGAGGACATTATCCCAGGAGAAGAGCAGACACGCCATGGTCCTCATAGTGAACTAAGAGGTTCCCGACACAGAAAAAAACCTCCTGGTATGGAAGCAGAGGCATACACAGCAACTGGAATGTGGAATAAAAAGGGGACTGCAACCAGGCCAGAAATAGAAAAAGACTGACAGGCAGAGAGCCTGTGAATGGAAAGCAGGAATGCAGGGAGGCCGTCACATTGACCTCAACCTACAGAAGCAAAGAAACACGCATCCTTCTAGTTAAGTGAAATTCTTCTCTGCATCAGTCAACAAATAATGTAAGAGTTTTCCAGGAAGATTTATGAGCCAGTAGTACTGGTGATAAGGATGAGCAAAGAGAACTTCCAGAAGCAGGCATGATAACTAGAAGATGCAACTCCAACAATAAACAGATGTTATATATGAAACAGCTTAATTGTCCAAATCAATCTTGATTCTATCCCACTCTTGATGTCTGAGACTTTCTTGTCCTCATCCTCAGAGTGACAACTTTATCTTTGCGCTTGTGAAGGGGTAAGCACTGATTAGACTTAACGGTTGTATGTGAATTCATTACGATTTTAAAAAAGCCTCAAATTAAGTTAGCAGTTGTATCCAGAGTGGCTAGTGATATGCAGAGAAATACTGCCCTTATTCAAGATTGCTGTGCATGCACAGAACATATTCCTCCTCCCTGCCACTCCCCCGACAAAGAAACAAAATGCTAAGTTTCACGGACTGAATTGTTATTATCTGTTCCTTTTCATGGGAAGCAGCAGAGATGGCTTTACAAATCTCCAAGTACTGTCCATGCTCTGAAGATAAGCAAAGCAGCACTGAATGCTACACCACCTTTTTTTTTTTTTTAGAAAACGCAAAGATACCTAACCTGATGTAAACAATAAATTAGAAGCCTGCAATGCTAGACCAGGATTATATAAATTTATTCTAGCAGATACATAAGGTTCTTTAAAACACATTTTCATCTTTCCCATTCCTCTCAAAATAATGCCAAAAGGCTACTGAAATTAAATGACTTGCTGCAATATATACTTTCACTGAAAGTTTAGGATCATTCACTGCAAGATCTAAAGGTCACAAAATGCAAGTTTGGACTTGGGACAAATGGAGCAAGAGCTTGTTCAACAGCTGCATGATTTAAGGCTAAAGGAATTTGATTGCTTTAAATCACTCAGCTATTAAACAAGCTCCACGTCTCACGTACTTTCCACACTGCAAGATGACCAGTGAAATACACTACATGAAAAACTAATTTTGCTAGTAGATCTTTACATCAGTCATTAGCTAGGAATGACAGATGTTGGACTTTTAGTTAACTTTAGCCTGTTTAAGCTACACAAATTCAAAAGGCAAAGAACCTGCTATAACCAAACAGACTGCCGACAGGTCACATTTCTTCATAGAGGTGGCACTTACACCATAATGCTCTCCTCCTTTCAGTGTTTTTTTTCTCCCAGTTTGTCTTTTGGGAGAATTTGGTCAAACCCTCCAGTGCACCAAGAGCTAATACTTCACTGAGCTACTTAGTGCAAGACAGCCTTCTGGGCAGTTGCACAGTTAGAGAAGCACATACCCAGCAGGCCTCTTCCCAAGCTACCTGGATACATTCTATCCTCATCCCAGATTGTGAAGATGCCTCCCATATTTGTAAGATCAGCAGCAAATATAACCTGCTTTGCTCCCAATCTCTCCTTTTTGATATTCAGCAGAAAAGGACTGCAAGGAAGAAAGTTTGAATGCTTATAGTTTCCTCTTTATCCCTTCCAGTATAAATTCTTCTAGAACGTCTTCACTCCTCCCTTTGTCATCATAATCTGCATTAGCTTTGGAGACTTCATAGCTAGACAATGACTGTGCTCTATTAGTATTCATACTACTGCATTTACCAGACTAGGTTCATCTTCTTCGGGTCTTAGAAGCAATTTTTATTTTTTTTTTTAAAATGATTCTTTCTTTGTGTAGAATTTCACAACTGATTTACTCTGGGTTTGACTACTGCAGTACAGCCCAGGCAAAACAGAGTGCTGTGCAAGTACTACCTACTGCTTCACAAAGTACAATACACTCCTGAATATGGAATACAGTAAAGTTTCTTAAACACATTCTCCTTTACTGAAGGGTAAGCTCTGTATTCACAACCCCTGCAAATCTGGCTTGTTCCCCATCTCATATCTTAGAGAAACAGCCTCAGCTGCTTACAGCATGCTCTGTTTCTGAGCAAGTCCGCAGGGACTATCAGCTTTTCACAGACAAAAAATAAGTCAGTGTTTCTCAGGTCACCCCAAAGTTGCTCTTTTTCCTCCAACTGGTCCATAAAAGCCTAAAATATCCCACTCTGGATAGAACCAACCTTTTTCAATTATTTTTAACTCCTTTGAAGCTGCATGCCTAAGGCTGTCTTACCTGCATCATTGTTTTGCCCTTCCTATTCAGTACTTCTAACATCCTCTTAAAAGCCTCTTTGGCTTCAACTCTACCTTCTCATAAACAGCAATGAAGAATTCAAGAAGGAAACCAAATAGCATAAAAGCCATAAAAAAGACAGACATTTTCCCAGTTTGTGTTATAATAATACTAGTTGGCAAAGTTATCCGGGACTTCATTTTTCCCCTTACTGCAGCAACTGAAGACTGCTGAAAAAAACATGACTAAATACACGTGGCCAACTAGGATGGTTCTTTTTACCAGATGTCTGTCCCCTTCAGAAACAAAGTCAGGATGGTGGAAACATTCTCAGCTTGTCTATGGCTTTGGGCCCAAAATGCAGTGGAAATTACCACACTACAGCCACAGGGCTGAGGGGATTGAAAAGAAGGAGAGAGGGAACACCATGTTCCGTGAATAATTACTGCTCACACCAGAGAGAGACCTTCCAAATCACAGCTGTGACAAAAAGGGAAAGCACTGTGAGGAAGCTGGTACCGATATTGTCAAAGCTTTTATATTTTATATAAGGGACTGCAATTGCCAGTATAAACAACACATCATCAAATTAAGACTCATACACAGAGTAGAAGTATGCATTTGCACATGTGCATGCACATGCAGATGTTCCCTATAAAATTGTGCATGCACCCCCTCAAAACACGCATACTTTTGAACGCAGAGGGAAATGAGATTACCAGGAAGAGACGACATGAAGATTGAAGGAGGTCTCTGGAGTGCTGCGGAGACAGGTTTCTTCTCTGTAATGTAAACTGCAGAATCTGCTCTCTCGCTTCGTGCACTGGACGCAGAGGGCCTGCAAAAAGACATAGTGCATAGCGTGAGGCACAGAACAGGAATTGCAGTCTGTCTTCAGAGGGTATGCTGAAAGATTTCTTGTGTTGCTAGCCTCCAAGAGACAAAAGTTTATCACCTGCAGAAGCGAACTCAGACACTCAAGTGAGGTGACAGCTATGTAACTCTCCTTGTAACCATGGCAGCCAATATTAAACACTTTCAGAGCAGTAAACCCTGGAGAGAAAGGGAGTATTTTTCAAGACAGTGTCAACACAAAGCTAAGCAGTAAGCAAATCACTACGTTCTTCCTGAGCTAAGTCACTAGACTGTATGCAAGATAGTATTTATTTCTTCCTCCATCAAACCCTTAACTTTTACATGTCAGGGCTTCAGATTCACTTACGTTAGGCGAGTGTACTAGCAATCAGTTTGACAGCAACTCTAATTTTTGTGTTTGTTTTGTCCAAAGAGTAATTATTTTACTTTTCCTCATTGCTATGGAAGAGAATATGCAACAGGATACAGGAAGAATACTGCTGCAACAAGAAACACTTTTAATTGCATAGTCTTTGAATTTTCTCATGAGCAAGCTCTCCCTCATTTTTGTTGGAACAATACCCTGTTCTCCTTCTCTGCCAAGGAACCCAAAGACCCCTCTCTCCAGTAATAAAAACAATTTTGCTAGTGCCTGTTGCAGAAATGTCTGTTCCTCACTTACCTCTCCTCAAGCAGTACTGTACGTGCTAAGTGAGCCCTGAAAATGGACTGGATGAGTGTCACAATCTCATCTTTCTCCTTGCAGTCAGAAGACAAGCTCCAGGACTTTGACATGGAAGACATGCAGGAGTTCTGCAATGCAATCACATCAAAGAAAACTGACCTTTTAGAGACTGCACAGAAGTTTGACACAAGCTTTCACAATTCTACTCCTGATTGTGAAAGTGGTAGTAGAGTACATATTCCCTCCCCTCTTTTGGTCTGCAGTCTTAAAAGTTCTGTAAGACTAAATCAGCAGGAAATGCAAATCTGATCATACAAGCTTTGAAGCATCTGTATTCAATTAATGAAACAGTGGACACCTGCAAGGAAAGTTCATTTATCTTCCAGAAAGGAAATCTTTCAAAGTCAAAGGACGTAAGGCAACCTTCACGATGGACATACCTTCTGCTTGTATCAAGCAAAAGTATTCAATCCTACTACATTGGGCCAGTTTACTGAAATAGAAGTGCATGTAAAGTGCAGCCAGATGGACAACCTGGATGGAGAATTACAAATTAACTTTAGCCTGCTAAAGGTCCAAAGGATTGTCATGTAAGTTGGCAAACGATTTACAGAAACTACATGTTTAATTGGTCAGGATATTCTTTTATATTTAGAACTGAGCCATCTGGAGCGAGTCTGACATGACGGAGGACACTACAAGACTTTGGTTGAGCATACCACAAGTACGACTCCTTTACTTTTCAATCCAAACATGCTTTCCCAATTCTTATTTCTGAACTTCAGTCATAAAGGTTTGTCTATTACTACAATGATTCAGTAGTGAACACGTGAGAGCAAGTAGTTTTCAACAGCACTCTGAATTAAAGAGTTAAAGATGTCCCAGCTCACTGCAGGGGAGTTCGGCCAGATGACCTCTAAAAGTCCCTTCCAACTCAAAACATTCTAGGATTCCATGATACGTTATTAGCCAAGAGGAGAACCAGGAAAAAAGAGGAGACCTAGTTACAGTCCATAATGCAGAGAAATACAGCTTTACTTCTAAGAAAAAACTGGGAACTAAAGAAGACGGAAAGGGAAGCTAGGAAATGAGCTCGATATCTTTCCAGAATTACAGTGGTGCTGCCAGCCAGTGTATTAAAACAACATCACCGGATAATTCAGAGAATTAATTCTGGAAGTACAGTACTTTACACAGTAAGCTAAACATAATGGGATGCCTGGATATCCATTTGCCCCAACAATTACCTTGTTGTGAGATTTTACATCATGCGTCCTGTTATTCAGTAACAGTTTCTGTCGAGCTAAATGTCCTCTGAAAGCTGCCTGAAGCGTAACAACTGCCTAGCATGGAAAGAAATAAGTAGATGTTAGCTCCTTTGAAAGATGGCAGCTATAAATTAAAACAAGAGTCCAGAGGGACGAGGCACATGGGGAAAAGAACTTTCCCTGTGCAATGGAAACTATTCAATGTCTTGACATTTTCTTATGTTTAAGGGATCTACAGGCATCCCCATTACTTCACGGGTACTCTGCCACAACCCAGAGAATCCCCAGCCTGTGACAACCCATAGACATACACCTCCGTGGTTTAAATTCAGTCTGGGAGGTGTTCACAATAGATCCTATCAAATACAGTTAAGTTCTAGCTGCCAACACTAGCCTATATTTCACAAATAGAGCAACATGCTCCCATTCTCATATCAGATTCTGGCTACCCAGCAGGGTCTGTGATGCTCTGGTACCATCAGAAATCAAGCCAAGTCTGGCAGGCCATTGTGGTGATTACGCTGAACATAAGGCTTTCCTCTCTACTCCGAGATTTTACTGGATTCTAATCAACAAAAAGCATCTAGATGTAAAACAGCATGTTTGTGTCACACGGTTTCTGAAAGTAGGATCTTTAATGTTCTAGGAGAAACAAGTGTAAGATGCTATGTCGTGCTATTAGAAAAAACAGCTTAATCAAAACCTTTGTGCAAACCATTTATCGAAAAGTGACAAGTTTGTCAAACAAAGCCAGTTTCTTTGTAATACTCAGAGGTGTTTCTTCTTAGCAAAGACTTCAAATTCCTACCTCAAATCTTTCTGAAGATTCATTGTAGTGAAAATGAAAGCATTATTGGAATTGTCTAACATAGAAAAACTTTCCTGTCTGTTGGTATCAAATTTTGTTCAAAATTTTCAGAAGCGTTCATCTTGCAGAACGTACCAAGTACAGAAAATATGAGACCAAAAGGGGAACGTTTTGACAAGATACATCAAAGAAAGCCAGGCTGTCAGAAGAAAGACAATGAGCCAGCCTGAAGAAAAAACATGATCTTGGTACAATAGTTCATATTACAACAATAAAACATCTTCAAAAATAACAAAGTTATTTGTTTGTCCTTTGATACAAATTAAGTCTGTTTTATTGTTTTGTTGGGTGTCAAACCCACTCACCTCATCCAAAGCAATTTCTTTTTTCTGAAATGAAAAATGCCTAAGTTAATGCCACAAGTATGTACAAATTTTATCTAATAAAGATTTTCCCCAACAATTAAAACACACAGAATACCTGTCCCACTTCCCCCTGAAAACTCAAACAAACTTCAGGAAAAAAAAACCACACAACTTTTCATCTTTGAAAGATGTGTGGAAAGTTCTTTTGCCTTTAGTTTCCTGTGAAGCATTTACAAGACCTATGTCACACCATGCCATATACGTCGAAAAAGCAGCATTATATTGTTGCTCGTAGAGCAAAATTTAAGGTTAACGCTTTTTTTTCTAGATAATTTTGTCCTAGTTGAGTGTCACTCACTACATGAAACTTCTTGTATTGTTTGGAGGATTTCAGCAAGGGAAATTTGATTTCTCAGTCATACTCCAAGGAAGCAACAGCAGCAGCGCTGCTTCAAACACTGCTGTGCTTCCTTAGTCCTCGGCCCACCCAGACCACCCATTCTGAAACTGGCTATCTCGCAGCAGAAACAACAGGGCTCTACGGAGCAAAGGCAAAAGCAGCAGCAGGGAGGACTTGAAAAAAAGCAGTGGAAGAGAAGACAGGGGTAAGGAATCGTACTGGGAAGCACTGCTGCAGTTCCTGGAGCCTGGCAGCAGGTTCCTGTAGATGCTAAAACAACAGTAAGATTCAGAGGGGAATGTCCTCACTGTTGCCCAACAGGAGAATTTCACCTTGTTTTGGTACATCTTCCACTGTCGCTGGATGGTTTTGGCTGCTTGTTCCTTCCTGTGATGATCTTTGCCTTTAACTGTGCAGGCTGGCAAAGACTGCAAAGGAGAATCTTTAACTTAGTACACTAAAGACACAAGCTGGAATTCTGTGAGGGAAATCAGTTACAAATGACTTGGAAAAAAAAGCACCAGAGTTGTTAAACGTTCATCCTGCCTGCAGGGTGGAAGGAAGTTAGAGAGGAAACTCTTGGTTCTAAATACTGCTGATGTTCAAACTCATCATCCAGATGATTGTTACAGTGAAACACATTCCTGTCCCCGTTTTAGCTATTAGCAGAGCATGGGAATGGAAAAGTTTTCATTTACACATACTCCTATTTTTCTATGTGTTACTACAGCAACAGGAACTCCAACAGTGGAACTCACTGCTTTGTTGATCAGAAGTGCTTTGTATGTTATTGACAGACTGAGAACAAATGTCAGGATTCCCAATTCTGCAATTCTTCTCTAGGAAAGACTAGTGTTAATTAACTGGGGAGCTCTCATGTCTCATCCTGGCAACTGTGGGCCCATAATCATCTGTTCAAGCTTACTGATGAGTTGGCCATCATATCACACCGACAACACAGAGAGTTTGCATAAACTGGCATAACTCTACTCTTCTATGTTGAAGAAATTAGTTAGAATTAGATTTTGTCCCAGTTCTTTCTTCTGAGGTGTGGCTGCATATTCCCCCTCTCACCATCTGATCCTTTTGATCCCTAGTTATCCCGTGCTAACTGTCATACTTCACTCGCCAAGCAAAAGTTAAATGCAATTTTAAAAGACTAGTTTCATTTATTGGTGTAAAATTCTAAGTAGAGGAACACGAGATTTTATAGACTCTGAAAAAACCTCGATTCTGTGAAAAGGATTTATTTATAACCTAAAAATGCTGAGATACAGGCTTAAGTTTAGCAAATGGATCATGTTATATTAAAAACGACAACCCACTATTAAAATGAAAAATTGGTAGGAACTTAGTGATAATTACAAATAATGGGAACATTTCAATAAATGGATGGTTACTGGCCAAGAATATATATAGTCTGCAGAGGAAAAAAGGAGATGTTTGTTGGCTGTTTTTAAAGACTTAAGTTATTTGGTATTCAAAACAAGCATCCATCAGCCTATAACACACAAAAAAGAATCTGGAGAATTGCACAGTATATCAAAAAACAGCACCCTCTTAAGCTAGTGGACGTTTTTATTCATATTTTTTACTACCTGTATTTCAGGGTCTATTTATTTTCAAGTATAAACGATCAAAATCTCCAGTAATAATTTTCAACTGTCTTTAGTGAAATGAGATTAACATGACCACACTGCCTCTGAAAGCATGTCTGTCAGTGCCCATTCATCTCTACCAGCTAGTTACAACAACGTCTGGCAGAGGGATGGAAGATTGCAGAGGTATCTTAAGTTCAGCCATATTTCATGAGAAAACCCCAACTGATTACAGAGTTCCATTTAAGACTGTCCAGGATTAACAGATGTGCAAATATATTTATTAGATACCATAAAATCCAGAAAGAAGAGGTTATGAATACCTAAGTCTAGAAAAACTTCAGTTCAAAAGAGATACGGGTTTATTTTACTGCATATACATATTCCCTAATTCTTTATTCAAATATTGTGTCCTATCAGCAGTGGAATTGAAAAAAACCCCTCAATTTTAATGATGATTAGTGCTTTACATCCTGTAAACCTTTCCATGAACAGTACTCAGCTTCTATCCAAACAGAAAGGCTAATGAGTGTTTTCTGACTGGACAGCACATGTGCCGTAACTGATCACCCAACCAGCATAAAAATAATTGAAAAAGGGTTTTTTGGCTTTTGCCAGTCTGCCAGTAAGCACACCTACCTGTATCTCTATCCTTTATCTAACTGTCAACTCCTACAAGACTTCTCTCCCTCTACAAATTGGACTAAAATTAGTTAATTGGTTCATATGTTATAAGAAGATACAAGCAAAACCACAAGTGTCCTTTTTTTCTTAGAAAGTAAGGCAAAAACACCCAAAACACTCAGAAGTGTAAGCTTTTTGCAACATTCTACTCAATAAGAAAAAAAAGCAATGGTGGGGCAGATAATCACTACGAGAACAGCTCCAAAAAAACCCCCAAGTTGCAGTGGTAATTACTGAAACAACTTATCAAAAATCTCTCATCAACACGTCATCATTTAGAGTCTCTGTGACAAGATTTAATGCCTCTAAAAGACACAACTAGCAGCTATTTAGATTATCAGCTCAATTTGCAATATATTAGTTAGATGCAAGAGAAAAAACCCCATAAACAAAACCATGTGTCTGTACCTGATTAAGCTCTTCTACTGTATCTTCTGCCATTTGTCTCTTCTCTTCCTCCAGTTTTGACTCCAATTTCCTTGCTGTCGGTGTCAGGTTCTGGATTTCCTCACTATGGTTGGAAAGCAAAGATATTTATAGCTAGAAATTTTCTGTTATTACTGCTTTGAAAATACTAAACCTAATTCACAAAATTTGGTTGCTTTGGGTTTTTTTTAAAAGGTCAAAGTGGGAAACTGCTCAGGATAGCATAATACATGTTCTTATAGTAACTGACGTAACATCAGTTCTCAAGTTGTCATAGCACAGCCTTACATTAAAATTAAAGAGTCCCAAGGTTATAGTGGTACACTTGATTCTATTATTATTGCATCTAGATCAGCTACCATTTCATATTTGTCAGTCAAAGCAATAATGAAATGGTAGCTGATCTAGATGCAATAATAATAATGAATATTTTCTTACCAAGCAATAATGAAATAATCCTGTGCAAGGGTGGCAAAAAAAAATTAACAGTTACACAGAATACATGAAGTAAATGGAATGACATATTGGCAATGGTACAGAAGCACAGGCCAAGGTAAAGACACTATAGTCTTTTCTTAGAAAGAGAAAAAATGTCTCCGAGCCCAACACGGCAGCTTTCTTCTTCCATTTATCTTACTAATTTTTATTATAATTTAATTCTTATTTTTACTGTAAGTCTAAGTCTTCCGCTTCCTCTAAAATCACTCTACAGAATTCTTCCCCTAGTAACTCACTCCATCCCTCCAAATCAGTTCTGTTTAAACTAATTCCCAGCTTCCTGCAGTTCACATGAACTCCTATGGATTTTGAGCCACTTCAAAAGAGAATTCTACTTTAACAGAACTTTTTTTGGTTCTGAAAGGATCTACTAATACAAAATATGATACCTTAAAGACTGCTCATCTATACTGTTTTCTTCCATCTTATTCTGCCACTTCTGCAGCTCCAGCTCCACTTCAGCCTTAGCTTGCAGTAACTGTTTGATATCTAATCTACAAACGTATAAGGAAATGAAAGCCACAATTAAGACATTCATACTTCAACAAAGTAGGTATTTTTTATTTAAACTTCTAAATAAAATAGGTTTTCTCAAATTTGTAAAGTAACTAGATGTTTCATTTTTTCATTTTAATCAAAACAAAACGCAAGCATAGATTGTTCAGAAGCAAAAGGCCTCTTCGCATGCTCTCGCTATGCATTTTTGTTCAGAGGCGAGTTGCCACAGGAGGCAGAGTGCCTTATCAACAATACACAGCTGTGTGCACATCTCTGCTCACGATCAGATTAACCTGCCTGCCCTCACGCACTGACACACCAGACTAGTCCAAGCAACACAAACTGCAGATCAATTGCTTACTGGGGAGAAAAGAAATCACAGTGCATCATTCAGCAGAAGGCAGGCTTAAATGGAGAAAGTGGCAGATCAGGACAAAACATGTCGAAAAAATAAGACAAATTTTTACAGCAAAATACTCGCAAGAAGTATTGCATAAAGTGACATATAATCCTTCAAAGGCTTTTCAGTGTGGTTGGAAAAAAAAAAAAAAAAAAAAGCCTTGAAAAAGGTGTTCTCATTTTCCATCCTCTCACCGACTTTCTTTTTCTGCAATGTAATTTTACAATGGTAGTAGGGCCAGAGAAAGCTTTTGAAACAGAAGCTGAAGGGACCCTCAAAAATTGTTTTCTTGATGAAAATGTGAAGGACTTATTACATTGTTTCATAATGTAACAGGAAACAATTAAGTAATTCACACCTACAAAAGAACATCATCTCAGACAGGAGTTACACTTACTCTTTATTGAGCAGCAGATTTTGAAGTGCCTTCCTATCACTCTTCAGTTTCTTCACCAACCCTTGGAGGCGACGACATTCCTCAGCATGGTCTACCTGCTGAGCGGCTGGATGATCCAGGTCTACAGCAGGTGAAGATGACACAGCAAGTAACTGTGATGACTCGCCCTCTGCTGAAGACACCCTGGTGTTCTCCATGGCACATGCTTTCTAAACAGGATAAATTTACACAAAAAATACAAAAGAAAGAAGAAGAAAATTGAATTTAGCATAAAATGATTTTATTTCGTCCATGAGAAAAGATCAAATGGAAGTTAATTCTAAAATGTGCATCTATATGTAACAAGTATGAGCAAAGAAAAAAGGGAGTCAGGGCACATGGTACAGAAGTCAGTTTACACGTATGAGTCAGAACGCACAAGGGTGATACACTGAAGCACTATATGCCATGAGCACAAGCCAGTGGTTCTGCATTTTCAGCTGGCCACACGATTACAATCACTTACTTTTTCTGGTTCCGAAATCCGCCTCACCAGTCTCCGTCTGCTCCACTCACTGTAATCTAAATACAATAACAAAGCTTTAAACATCAAACTATATCAGTGAGTCAACATTGTTCTTGCTTTTTGAAACTTCTGTCCATATAGCAAGACCATCTAAAGACCTCTGAACCCCAGCTTAAAATACACAGCAATGAAAAAGTGAGAATAGTCTTAAAATATCTGACTTCTACACCAATTGGCTCAGAAATCAATATAAATCATTCACATTCATCTGTTTTCAACAGCTGAAAACCAGTTTTCCAGTGAAACATTAAATCTTCAAGCGATTCCAGTCCAGAATTCTCAGGGATAATAATAAAGGAAACCCAGGTCTGACTGGAGCAGCATATCCAGAAGTCAGAGGGAGACTCCTGTAAGAAACTTCTCATTGCAACATTTGCCCCTCCTGAATCTTCACCGTTGTAATAACTCCCTTATTTCTACCACTGTAGGGTCCTGCTGTCAAACACATCCTTCAAATGTTCTGAAATCCCTTGCCCTATGTTCACCAACTTTTCAGCACATACTTTTTGTTTCATTGGCAGGAGGAGAACTGCTCAGAACATGTTCTAGATCTTCTTTCAGCCTCCGATTCTCATTTTGCAATTCCTTGATGTTCCTGGATAATCTCAGGACAGCAGCATTCAGTACCTTTAGTCGTTTTTGGGTATCTCTGCCCTCTGCACTTGGAAATGGGATCAAAACCAGAATGTTAACTTAAAAGCAGAGAACAAAGCAGTAGCATTAAAAAGACTGGAAGAGCCTCATTATTCAAGTCAGTTGGCTAAGTTAACTGTCTCAGCTGCCCCCCAGTAGCATTTCTCAACACATTTTACTTGAGGAGTTACCTATTCATTTAGGAAAAATCATGCAAAGACCATCTTGCTCAACACTTTCACAACTGTTCCAATTCGCATCACAGAAAGAAGATACTTTGAGAATTCATTTATTACTTCTACTTCCTCCTCCAACCTCTTTCATTAATGTATAAACAAGGGTGCTTGTATGAGTTTTACTTAGTTGTTTTTTTTTTTGTTTTGTTAACCAACCTTATAATGCTTTACCAGCACTCTGTGGACCACTGATTTAAAAACACTTATCTTCAGCCAATTGGGAGACTCCTCCAAAACACGGTTCAGCTCGGAAAGCTAACCTGTGTGCTCTGAATTGCTTTCTTCCACTTAAACAGATTGAGATTGAGAGAGAGGGCTATACACATAGATGGAACAACTCTCAAACAAATCCAACACACAAGTGTATTTTCAGATCACTGTGAATGCTGCTCTAACATAAAAGAAACTATTCCAGTGAAAGTAAACCCCAAAGAAATTTCTTTCTTCATTTGAGATACATTTCAATCAATGAGAGATTTGAAACAGATTTGAAGAATATGGGTAGTGTTGATGTGATGGGAATAAAACCCATCAGAAAAGAGAAAGCCTGCTACGTGTTAAAACTGTTTTTAAATATATTACAGTGATTTTGCCTTTATAATTTTTCTAATTAAAAGGGAAAAATTCTTATCTTCCAGATGCATGGAGTTCATAAAACAGATTTCTAGTGAGATGAAATACTTGTTCTTTATTGCTGTGAGAACATTCTTAAAAACTTGCTTCTGGAAACAAAGGTCTGAAGTTACTGACGGACCTACTTTTGGACAAATGCCACTGCCAATGACAATCACAGAACAGTTTGTGAAGGAATCTTACATCCCACCCACTGGAATAATTACAAGGTAAAGGGGGAGAATCTACAATTAGCACATCAGAGTGAAAAAGCTGAATCTAATCTACCTTTGGAAATTAAAAGGAATTGAAGCCATACAACCAAACAATTAAGGCTCTCCCGATGTCACGGATGACTACTCATAAAGCTGTCCCAGGCAGGAGGAAAAAAAAAAGTGAAAAACAAAACACAACACACCACCGAAAAGGGGAAGTGACAGCAATGATAGAAATCATAACCGTATCACTGAGTGCCATTATTTTAGGCTCATCAAAACCTAAATGAAAGAATT